>Ga0164297_10002572_pt1 | contig 17726 bp, 16 predicted proteins | sample GEODES058metaG_FD_113539 | JGI IMG/M metagenome (GOLD analysis project Ga0164297, IMG submission 113539) | Dystrophic lake water microbial communities from Trout Bog Lake, Wisconsin, USA - GEODES058 metaG | ecosystem: Environmental > Aquatic > Freshwater > Lake | place: USA: Trout Bog Lake...
CATTCAGACCGTTGAATTGATTGCAGCGCCTACCGATAGCCTCGTTTCAGATTTGATGGCGAAACCATTTCCTACCGCGGTCTCTATTGATACCCCTATTGATGAGGTTGTCGAAGAGTTCTCTAATAACCGAGGGTCCTCGATCATCGTGATCGATGAGAAGAACAAGCCAATCGGTCGCATCCTGGCTGATGACTTGGTTGACGCCCTCTCACAAAATCGTGGTCTCTTCTCCCAGAGCGGTGTAAATCGTTCATGACACAGTTGAATATCCCAAGCGGTCGCAAACTGCGGATTGCAGCATTTTTAGCCGTGATGGGACCAGGGGTTATCGCTGGTCTCTCCGATGATGATCCAGCGGGTATCACAACCTATTCTCAACTGGGCGCTCAGTTTGGCTATCGAATGCTCTGGGTTCTCGTGGTCTCGACTTTTGCGCTTATTGTCTTCCAAGATTTAGGTGCTCGCATTGGTGTTGTCACTCGTCAAGGATTGATCGGATTAGTTCGTCAAAAATATGGCGCTCGTGCGGGAAGTTTTAGCGCAGTTGCATTGATCCTCGCCAACCTCGGAACGATGACCGCGGAGTTTGCAGGTGTGGCGGCGGCAGGCCAGCTCTTTGGAATTTCGAGATACATCACAGTCCCACTCACTGGAATTCTTATTTCGGCGCTCGTACTTCGGGGAACATTCAAGAAAGCCGAGCGAGTATTTTTCGTGCTCTCTGCAGTCTTCATTTCCTACCTCATCGCAGGTTTTATGTCGCACCCTAAGTGGGGCAGCGCTTTACACGGCATGGTTGTGCCATCAATGCCATTTAATCGGGATGCAATAAATATTGCGACAGCAACTCTTGGTACCACTCTGGCTCCATGGGGCTTGGCTTTCATTCAATCCTATGCAGTCGATAAGCGCCTAACCCGCGCAGACCTCAAGCTTTTGCGAGCCGATGTATGGGTCGGTTCTGCGCTGACGGGAATTATTGGCTTCTTCGTTATCGTGACATGCGCAGCAACCCTCAATCACGAGCACATCACAAACATTACGGATGCCTCACAGGCCGCACGCGCATTGCAACCACTCGCAGGTACGCTGGCGAAAGATATCTTCGCTATCGGAATTATCGGTGCAGCTTTACTCGCCGCCTCTATCCTGCCGCTCTCAACTGCATACTCCGTGAGTGATCTCACCGGATCTCCTGCAGCGCTCGATGATAAGTTTGAAGAAGCTCCTCTTTTCTATCTCACCTTTGCGGCCATCACCGTAGTCGCGGGTGGCTTGATCATGATCCCTGGTGTCTCACTTATCTGGATTCTGATCTCCTCACAGATTTTGAATGCGATTCTTCTCCTTCCGCTGCTCGGTTACATGTTTGGCATCGCCCGTGATAAAAAACTTATGGGTGAATTCGCAGCAGGGCGAAATTCATTGACCTTGTATGGAGTCATCATCGCGATTGTTGCGATCTGCGTCCTTGCCCAGTTCTGGTTCATCTTTAACTTGTGATGAAGTAATTGATGAGCCATAAAACTCATGATCACACCGCTCTTCCTCAAGGTCGTGATATTCCCTTCCTGCTAGCTGGAATCGTTGGAATTGGCTCATCCGGTCCACTTATTGCCAAGAGCACGATGCCGATCTCGACCTTGATTTTCTGGCGAAATCTCGGTGGCGCGCTCATCATGGCTCCCTTCGCGTTGAAGTCAGGGGAGTTGCGGGTCAAGGCCAATCGGAAATTGCTTTTTTCCTCAGCCTTGGCTGGCGTATTTCTAGCGGCCCACTTTCTAGCCTTCTTTGCTGCCATGCGATTCACCACGGTTGCCGCGGGAACTGCGTTAGCTGCGCTGCAACCAATCTTTGCCGCGCTGTACATGAAATTGAGAGGAGCGAAGATCTCCGCCCAATCAATCGGTGGAATGTTCCTTGCCTTTGCATCTTTACTTCTCATCACCGGTGTGGATTTCGCCGTATCAACCAGAGCCTTTGTGGGAGACCTCTTTGGAATCCTCTGTGGACTCTTGGCCGCGATTTACATGATCATTGGTTCAGGAGTTCAAAAGTCTTTATCAACTTCCACTTACACCACCGTCTGTTTTGCATCCTGCGCAATCACAACCTTACTTACAAGCGTTGTTACAGGTTCCGCGCTCCTTCATTTTCCGGGCGTGCAATGGCTCTATCTCCTCGGCTTAATTATTGGGGCGCAGTTCTTAGGACATACGCTTTTTAATATGACCTTGAAGCGTGTTTCACCAGTTGTCGTCTCACTCATTGTTTTCTTTGAAGTTCCTGTATCTGCAATCATCGCTTGGATTTGGTTGCACCAACATCCATCGGCGGGGACTATCCCAGGAATTATTGGGTTGTTGATCGGATGCGCGATTTTTGTATTAAGAAACAAGGTTGACAGTGATTGATCTTCATACCCACTCTAACTTTAGCGATGGCACAGATACTCCCACAGAGTTAATCAATAAGGCTCATGCGGCTGGACTCACTGGAATTGCACTTACGGATCACGACACGGTTGCGGGATGGCAGGAGGCGATAGATCATCTACGTCCCGGTCTATCTCTCATTCTCGGGTCAGAAATATCCTGTCAGACTTTGGATGGAATTAGCGTTCACATGCTGGGGCTCCTCTTCGATCCAGAGAACCCAGAGCTCTCCTCGATGATGGCAGAGACCCGGGATAACCGAGTTGGTCGTATGGCCAAGATCATCGCCCGACTTAATTCTGCTGACTATGAAATCACCATGGACGATGTTGAAGCACAGCTGAGTGATGGCGCCACATTGGGTAGACCTCACTTAGCGGATGCGCTGGTTGCAAAGGGTTACATGAAAAGCCGCGATCAGGTATTCGCAGAAATTTTGCACAATGATTCACCGTTCTACGTCTCGCATTACTCCCCAACCCCGGAAGTAGCGATTCAAACTATTAAGGCAGCAGGTGGGGTTGCGGTCATTGCCCACGCGATGTCGTCGCTTCGGGGACGAGTAGTTTCGGTAGAGAGTTTTGCGAGTTATGTCGATGCCGGTCTTGATGGCATTGAGGTTTTCCACCGTGATCACACACTGCCCAATCGCGATTTACTTGGCCAGGTCGCTGAGGAATTTGATCTCGTGAAGACAGGCTCGAGTGATTACCACGGCAATGGAAAGCTCAATCAGTTGGCGGAGTATCACACCGACCCAGAAGAGTTTTCAAAGCTAGAAGCGCGGGCGAATGCGCGACGGGTTATAAAGCGGTAAATCCGACCTTCTGATCAGTTGTATCACCGATCTCAAGGTAAGAAATCTTGCCCGCTGGAACCAGAATTACCCGATCTTTTATGTCGGTAAATTCCAAGGTCTGGCTGGAGGCAAGTGCCTCTTTCGCTAATTCGATGACCTTCTCTGAGGCGAGAGCGACCTCAAAATGTAACTCTTGAGAAGTTTCGCTGATTCCGACGCGAACCGTGGTCTTGGTACCTGCTTCTTTTTTTGCCATGCTATGAGTTTAGTGGTTTAGAGATTCTGCGGAAACCTGAAATTCCGCGCCACTGCAAGCTGGCCACCAATTTCACGGCCAAGTCTCTATCGATCTTTCCATCGCGAGCCAACCAATGTCGCGCAGTGGTCTGGGCAGTTCCAATTAAGCCAACTGCGAGCATCATTGCGGATTCTTGTGAGATTCCAGTGTCTCTTGTGATCGCCTCGCTGAACGCCGCAGCGCAGTCGTAGGACATCTTGTTAAGACGCTCTCGAACTTGAGGTTCTACGGCCATATCGCTCTCAAAGAGAAGTCGGAAGGCTTCACCTTCTCGGTTGATGAAATCGAAATATGCGTTGACAGTTGCTAATACTCGACCGGCGTTATCTGTAGTCGATGCGACGGCGGCACGGATGTCACTAACCAGGTACTCGCAGTGGATATCTAAAACTGCTAGATAGAGATCGAGTTTTGAAGGAAAGTGTTGATAGAGAACGGGTTTACTGACGTTAGCCTGATCAGCAATCTCGTCCATCGCCGCAGCGTGGTAGCCCGCCGCAGTAAAGACTTCCAAGGCTGCGGTAAGCAGCGTCGCGCGTCTCTCGTCGCGGGGCAGTCGAACTTTCTCCTCATTCATTAGCACGATGCTATCCCATCATTCATAATGAGCGCATGAATCAGCAGCCATCTAAGCGTCTTCTCTTAGTCCACGCGCACCCCGATGACGAGACGATCAACAACGGTGCCACCATGGCTTCCTACGTTTCAGATGGAGCGGGAGTAACTCTGGTTACCTGCACACGTGGGGAAGAGGGAGAAGTCCTCGTCCCATCATTGGCGCACCTGGCGGCATCAGAAGAGAATGCATTGGGTGAATATCGCGAGATCGAGTTGGCGTCAGCGATGGCGGAGTTAGGCATTAGTGATTATCAATTCTTGGGGCAACCGGACCGCAAATACCGCGATAGCGGAATGATGGGTTCAACTCCCAATGAGAATCCCGATTGTTTTTGGCAGGCAGATCTCGATGAGGCAGCCGGACGTCTTGTTGCAATCATCCGTGATCGCAAACCTCAGGTTTTAATTGCTTACGATGATTTCGGTGGGTACGGTCACCCCGATCACATCAAAGCCCATCAGATCTCCATGCGGGCAGTGGAATTAGCCGCGGATTCAAGTTTTGGTAGCGGGGAGCCTTGGGAAATCTCTAAGATCTATTGGAGCGCAATTCCGCGATCAGCCCTCCACGGCAGTCTTACAAGTAGCAATCTCATTATTAAACTCTTGATCTCGCTCTTCAATTACGTACCTTCAAAGTGGATGGCGCTTCCCTTTGTGAAGGCGGATGGAGTTGTGACGACAAAATTTGATGGCGAGAAATTCTTGCCGCAGAAGTTGGCTGCGCTTCGCGCACATAAGACCCAATTGATCATCCATGGTAATCTCTTTAGATTTTCTAAGAGATTGGCGACTAAGGTATCTGGCACTGAGTATTACATTCGGGTAAAAGGTGAAGCGGGAGCTCCTTACGACAAAAATGGTCGCGAGCTAGATCTCTTCGCGGGAATTAAGGAATAACTTCCCAACTCATACCATTAGGGCCATCTTTCACAGATATACCCAGAGCGAAGAGCTGATCTCTTAAGAGATCACTTGTTGCGAAATCTTTTGCCGCCCGCGCGGTTCGACGCTTCTCGATGAGCTCACTGATCTCTAGTGATAATTCAATCTTCTTTGGAGCACGAGTAAGGTCCAATCCGAGAACTGCATCAAGGGCGGCAAAAATTGCTGCTTTGCCATCTGGTGAAATAGATGCGTTGCGCTCGATGGCTCGCATTTCAACTAGAGCGTGAGGTGTATCCAAGTCATCTCGAATCATGTTAAAGAGTGATTCCACGTAGGTGGCGATTTCTGTTGAGTCACTCGGAAGTTCGGCGGAACTCCACTCCTGGTACTTCTTTCGCCACCTGCTCAAAGTCGACTCAGCTGCTGAAATTTGATCCCAGTTGAGATCCATCTGACTGCGGTAGCGATTTTCAAGAAACACTAAACGCAGAGCGAGAGGATCAAACCCCTTCTGCACTACATCTTCAATCAAGACTACATTTCCCGCGCTCTTCGACATTTTGCGACCTTCAAAGAGCAGGTGTTCTCCATGCATCCAAAGATCGGTCACCTCGCTCATCGATGCGCTATTGCTCTGCGCCCTCTCATTTTCATGATGGGGGAAGCGCAGATCGATTCCACCGAGATGAACATCGACGTGACCTTTGAGATAGTGGAGTGACATTGCCGAACACTCAATATGCCATCCTGGAAATCCCGAACCCCATGGTGAATCCCAGACCATCTGCGTACGTTCACCTGCGCTCTTCCAGAGAGCCCAGTCAGCATGAAAGCGCTTGGCTCCATCACCGGTGTATTCGTAGCGATGACCCGGAACTAATTCCGTCAATTTATTTCCGCTCAGGGCTCCATAACTTTCAAAGGTATTTGCCGAGAAATAAACCGACCCATCGCTTCCAACGTAGGCATTACCCGAATCAATGAGTTGTTCGATGATTCGAATCATGAGGTCGATGTTCTCTGAGGCGCGAGGGTAGCTATCCGCGCTCTTGATTCCAAGACGGGCCAAATCCTGATGAAACTTTCGCTCGTATGAACGCGCCAAGGTAAAGGGATCGATCTGTTCTGCCTTCGCTTGGGTGAGGACCTTATCTTCCTCATCCGTTTCACCATCAACCCGGAGATCCTCATTCATGTGGCCCACATCGGTGATGTTCTGAATGCCATGAACTTTAAAACCGCTCACCTCAACGATTCGGGTCAGGAGATCTGCAAGTAAGAAGGTCCGAAGATTTCCAACGTGAGCATCGCGATAGACGGTCGGGCCGCAGGAGTAAAGGCGAAGGGCTCTTCCATCGCTAATGGCGACTTCGCGTTTCTCTCGGCTCTTGGTGTCATAGACGAAGACCCCGGTGGAAAGGGCGTTTGAGGGAACTATCTTCCAAAGCGCGATTGCGGAGGGGTCGAAGGTAACGATCTGACCATCCTTCTTGCGCACTTGGGTTGGGGTAACGAGATGCCCCAAGAGGTCCCTAAACCCACCTTCCAGGTCATGTGAGCGGATACTGACCCGCTGCCCCACATCTTCGGCCGAGGGGAGCCCATCCTTTGCCTCCATGGTTAGCTCCTCACCCTCGAATTTCCACGTTTGAAATGCTCTCTCATCCACTATTCTCTACCCATTACTTCTGGGGACCTTACTGTTGACCATATTGGGGACGTGATAGTCAGCCAATACGGAATATTGTTCCGCAGTTGATAGGAACCGCTACTTGAAAGGATTGACGTGACCTACGTAATCGCCCAACCATGTGTTGATGTAAAAGATAAGTCGTGTATCGAGGAGTGCCCTGTCGATTGCATCTACGAGGGTAACCGGATGCTCTACATCCAACCTGATGAGTGCGTGGATTGCGGAGCATGCGAGCCAGTATGCCCAGTCGAGGCGATTTACTACGAGGATGACGTTCCTGGTGAATGGAAGCAATTTGGTGAGATCAACGCTGGCTTCTTCCAGACCATTGGTTCACCTGGCGGCGCCAGCAAAGTAGGAGCGACTGATGCGGATCATCCAACAGTTGTCGCCCTTCCTAAGGCCGGAGAGTAAAGAATCAAACTCCCGGATTTTCCCTGGGATCTGCTAGCTCCGTATGGCGCTCGCGCTAGGCAGCATGCCGAAGGGATAATCGATTTATCGGTGGGAACCCCGGTTGACCCCACTCCTGATTTCGTTCAGCAAGCACTGATCGACCACTCCAATGCTCCGGGTTATCCGCTCACCATCGGATCACCTGAACTGCGAAGTGCGATGCGCGAGTGGGCAATTAAGGTTCTTGGCGTCACTGGTGAATTTGATGTACTGCCCAGCATTGGCTCTAAAGAGGTTGTGGCTAATCTCGCCGCCCAACTAGAGGCCAAGCAGGTCCTTTACCCGGATATCGCTTATCCGACCTACCTCGTTGGCGCGATTCTGGCGCAGGCTTCACATCAGCCTGTCTCATTTGATGCTTCCATCTGGCCCGATTCAGATTTGGCTTGGATCAATTCACCCTCGAATCCCTCGGGACGAATTTCAAGTGAAGCTGAACTTCGCGCGGTTATTGAATTCTCAAGGCGAACGAATTCGGTCATTGCGAGTGATGAGTGTTATTTCAACTTTCCAGCTTCATCTTCCTCCACGCAACCAATTTCTATTCTTCAGGTTGCTAATGGAGATAATCGAAATCTTCTTGCCCTTCACTCTCTCTCCAAGCGCTCCAACTTTGCTGGATATCGCGGTGGTTTAATCATCGGGGACCCTCTATTGATCGCCAAGATCAGAGAGATTAGAAAGCACTCTGGATTGCTGGTCCCGGCACCAGTTCAAGCTGCAATGGTTGCTGCGCTTGGTGATGAAGCGCATGTGCACGAACAGGCGGAACGTTATGCAAAGCGCCGCGAAGTATTGCGCCCGGCTCTTGAATCTGCTGGTTTTAGAATTGAGCATAGTGATGCCGGGTTATATATCTGGTGCACTAGGTCGGAGAGAGATTTTGATTCTGTAGCAGCGCTCTCGGAAAAGGGAATCCTTGTGACACCTGGTAGCTTCTACGGTGAAGCCGGATCCCAATTTGTCAGAATTGCTCTTACCGCAACAGATGATCAGATCGCTGCCGCAGCGGCTCGAATTCTTATTTAAATAGTGGCTTTTTAGATGGATAAATCAGCAATTCTTCTAGTGGGTGGCTTTGGTACCAGACTTGCTCCTCTGACAAATCTCACTCCAAAACCAATGTTGCCGGTCGCGGGAATTCCATTTACAGAACACCAGATCTCCAAAGCCAGGGCAGCCGGTATTACTGAGATAGTGCTTGCAACTTCCTACCTCGCAGAAGTTTTTGAACCGCACTTTGGCAACGGAGAAAAATTCGGAATCAGGATTTCTTATGCTGTTGAGAAGGAAGCGTTAGGAACTGGCGGGGCGATAAGAAATGCTGCCGAACTTTTGCGAGGGGATGGACCAGTATTTATTTTTAATGGCGATGTACTAAGTAGCCATGACCTCAACGCCCAACTTGTTCTTCACCAGTCTGATTCAGCCGATGCCACTCTTCACCTCACTGAAGTTGAAGATGCCAGGGCTTTTGGTGTTGTTGAAATGCAGGGCGATCAGATACTTACCTTCAATGAGAAGATGGAAAATCCACCAACCAAGATTATTAATGCAGGGTGTTACATATTCAATCGTGACCTCATCGATTCGATTCCTGCCGGTCGCGTAGTCAGTGTTGAGCGCGAGACATTTCCCGGCTTGCTCGACAAAGGTGCACGCTTACTCGGATACCTCGACTCTTCCTACTGGCTAGATATAGGCACTCCAGCCGCCCTGTTGAGAGCGACCGCAGATTTAATTTCAGGCGCTGCCAAATCGACTGCCTACACAGACCTCCTCGCCTCAGGAAAGTTTCGCCCCGTAGCGGGATCGCTGATCTCTGAATCTGCCAGCATCGCCTCAACCGCTCAGATCTTGCCCGGTTCAGTGATTGAGGCTGAAGTGGTCCTGGAAGATAGCGTCCTGATTGACGGATCCGTGCTGGGCAAGAAGAGCGTAATTAGGGAGGGATCTCGATTGGATCGCACTTTTGTAGCGGAAAATAGTGAAATTCCCGCGGGATTCTTGGCAAAAGAGCAGTTTTTTGGCTTTTCAGCGAAAAATTAATCTATGCGGACTTGACTCTAAGGGATTACACGCGTGTAATTCACCCAAGTAACAATTGGGGTCTAGCACTTAACCCCGAGACTGGCCGAAGAGTTCCACTCAGTTCAGATAGTTTGAGGAGATCACATGTCAGATCGTCAGATCGCGGCTCAAGGAGATTTTGCAATGGGTGGTCTCACGAATAGCGGCTCCTCCAACGCTGGAAATCCAGATCTCTCATGGCAAGAGCGCGCTCTCTGTGCCCAGACCGATCCGGAGGCGTTCTTCCCGGAAAAAGGTGGCTCCACACGTGAAGCTAAGCGGGTATGCCTCTCATGTGATGTTCGATCTGAATGCTTGGAATACGCTCTGGGTCATGACGAGCGCTTTGGTATTTGGGGTGGCCTCTCTGAGAGAGAACGCCGTCGCCTCAAGCGCCGCTCGGCCTAATCGCAAACCTTCCTTGCCCTCAGCCCTCGCAGATAGGGGCGCAAAGTAATGGCCACGGTTTCAGTTAAACATCCTCAGATAAGTGAAGTAGACCTCTCGCATTTTTTCGTCACTGCAATTGTTGTCACCCATGATGGTGCAACGTGGTTGCCCGAAGTAATCGCCGCCCTCTCATCACAAACTCGACGCATCGATCGAATCATCGCGGTTGATACTGGATCACGCGACGCCTCTCCGAAACTTTTGCGCGCAGCTGGAATTACATATATTTCTGCAGAACGAGATCTGGGATTCGGTGATGCGATTGAAATTGCATTGGAGCATTCACCGCAATTAGAAGATCCCCTGGACGCAGCACATGAATGCCTATGGTTCATTCACGATGACTGTGCTCCAGCCAAGGATGCCCTGCAGTTACTTCTTGCAGCACTTAATGATCGCCCACAAGTCGTCATCGCAGGACCGAAATTATTAGGTTGGTATGACCGCGACCATCTTCTAGAAGTAGGTGTATCCATTGCGCCTAATGGTGCGAGGTGGACCGGCCTTGAGCAGCGCGAACAAGATCAAGGTCAACATGATGAGATTAAAGAAGTTCTCTCTGTAAGTACTGCAGGCATGTTGGTTCGTCGCAGCGCATTTGAAGAGCTTGGTGGTTTAGATCCGAACCTCGCCCTCTTTAGGGATGACATCGATTTGGGTTGGCGGGCTCGAGTCGCTGGTTTTGGTGCAATCAGCGTGGGTGCGGCTAGCGCTTTTCACGCCGAAGCATCTGCAACCGAACGTCGCATTGTTGATGTCTCTGAGGCTTTTCTCCATCGCCCTTTATTACTCGATCGCAGAAATGCTGCTTACGTAATTCTGGCTAATTCCTCATGGTGGACGCTGCCATGGTTGACCTTCCAACTCATCGGCACCAGCTTGCTCCGCGTTATCTTTGACCTTCTCGCGAAATTGCCGGGATATGCCGGCGATGAAATTGCGGCTGTCGCACTGTTGATCATCCACCCCACAGATTTGATTAAAGCTCGTAGGGCGAGAAGGAAGAAGCGCCTACTTTCTCCGGCAGTTGTTGCGCCATTTATTCCTCCACGCGGAAGTCAGATTCGTGCCGGGATTGATCGGGTTTCAAATACGATCGCCCTTAAATTGCGGGGCGCTCCAGTTGAAGAGCCAGGTGATGTTGCTGTCTCGTACTCCGATCTTGGGGTTATCGGTGAAGAATTTGATGAGCCTGATTTTCCACTTCCGGCCAAACGAAGCATCATCCGCGGCGTAGTCAGGCGTCCAGACTCCCTCGCATTACTTGGAATTATTTTGATCTCGCTGGTCTCGGCTCGCGCACGTTTTGGGTCACTTTCTGGCGGAGCTCTTGGATTTATCCCATCAAGTGGATTACAACTTTTACGCAATTACGCACAGGCATGGCATTTAGTGGGAATGGGGTCTGCAGTAGCGACTCCGCCGTGGGTACCCGTCATTGGCCTTGCCTCGCTTGTCACATTAGGGCACCTCTCATTATTTATAACTTTGCTATTCCTGCTCACCCCACCCCTCGCCTTTGTTATCTTTGTAAATTCGCTGCGACGTGTTGGGGTTCCCGAGGGGGTTTCCACTTTTGGTGGTCTGGTCTACGTGCTCTCACCACTCCTCTGGGGATCGCTTAATCAAGGTCGCCTAGATATATTGGTTCTGTATCTCTTTGCACCGTTATTTATTTTCTTAAAACCTCTGATGACGGATATCGCTGCCATTACCTGGCGCAGACTCTTCTCATTGACACTCTTGGTTACCGTGGTCTTTGCATTCTCTCCGCTTCTCCTTGCAGCATGGTTGATATTTCACATTTATCGCCTGGTTCATGATTCAGTGAAGATTTTCAGAGCGCCAAAAACTGGCGCAGGGTGGATTGATCTGGCAGAAAGCGATCTCTTCATTCCAATTCGCAGGCGCCTAGCCGTCGTAATCACAAGCTTCTTGCTCTCCTTGCCATGGTCACTTGGCGCATTCCTCCACCCAACTCAATTCCTACTCGCACCGGGTATTCCACTCGCGAACGGTGGAACTTTGCAGACGCTGCTCACTAATCCAGGGGGAGCGGGTTCTCCTCCGTGGTGGGTCATTGCGCCACTTCCATTCTTTATTCTCTTTAGTTTCTTCATCCGTTCTATGCGCAGAGCATCGCTCAGTTGTGCCGCCGTACTCTCGGTCGCCATTGTTCTCAATGACTTCCATATTGCAGGACATGGAGCAACTGAACCTGTATTTGTAGGAACCGCCTTCTTGATCATCATGATTATCTTGATCCCACCTATGTTGGTGGTGATCGGTAATGTCATTCCAAATCTGCGAGTACGCAATTTAGGTATCGGTCATTTCGCTGTTGCTATTGCCACCGTGCTTTCTATTCTGAGTACCACCGTTATGGCGGGTTGGGTGCTCGTCGGTCAAGGAACATCATTGGTTCAATCCGACCAGGTGGATGTTGTCCCAGCCTTCGTTTCATCCCTCGCTCAAAGTCCGGCCAAACCCAAAACACTGGTCATTTACTCTCACTCGGATTCGACTACCTTCGCTATTTCTCGCGGCAATCCCTTGGAGTTGGGGGATGCAGATGTTGAAACTTCTACGCCACCGCAAATCGTCGGAGCTGTTACGGACTTGATCGCGGGATCTGGCATAAATTCCGCAAAGGTGCTTGGAAGTTTTGGAATCCAGTACCTATTCCTTCGCGCGCCTGTGAGCGCGGAATTAGCTCGCTTGATAGATGGCGTCGGAGGCTTTACTCGCATGTCGGCGACAGATATTGGAATTGTCTGGCGCATTGTGGGTTCATCGCCTCGAGTTGTTCTGGCAGGTAGCAATGGAAAGAACTCGATGATTCCCGCAGGAGATGTTGGCGCATTCGGTGTAGCGGCTACTGGCGGCACTGTCACGGTTGCTGAGAAATATGACCGCAGTTGGCGATTGATTGCCAATGGCGTAACGGTTCCGCTTCAACATGCAGATAGTGGACTTCCGATCTTCACGATCTCCACCGGTGGAAAAATCACGGTTCTCTTCGATGGAACCGCCCATCGCGCGCTAATTTCATTGCAACTAATTGCGCTACTGATAACAGTTGTTATGACTCTTCCTTCTGGTCGTAAGCGACGCCAAGTTCCGTTGGAAGAGTTGGTCTGAGCATGAAATTAAGAAAAGTTGCATCGTTGGTATTTATTCTGCGCGGGCCGCTCCTCGTTGGCGCTGCGGTCGTGCTAGCAACTCTCGTTCCCCAAGCTAAAGCGCACATCACAGTCAATGCGAGCTATCCAGCGGTGCTCTGCCCGTCGGTTTTTGCCGGGGGTACTGAACGAATCTCGCTTCCCACCCAAGGACTTTCTGCTGGACTCGTTGCGGGAAAGAACGTTAGCTTGCACAACCAAAAATCTGTCGTGCTCAGAGGTGCTTCTGCTCCGACATTTATTAGCGGCAATCCGGGATCGGCTATCGCCTTTGAATCAGCGACCAGCAAAGGCACTGCAGATGTGGTGTGCGATGTTGGGGGAGCTGATGAATGGTTTATTGGGGGATCCGGAAGCGTTACAAGCCAGGGTCTTTTGCAGATCATTAATAGCGGTTTAAGTGATTCAACTGTTCAGGTCGTTCCTTATGGCGCGAAAGGCTCCTTGGCCCCTATATCACTGACCGTAAAGGCGAACTCCTCGGTAAACCTGCGGCTTGCAAGTATCGCTCCTGGAGAACCAGCGATCGCACTTCACGTCATTACCCAGTCGGGCCGAGTGACATCATTTTTGTTCGATCATAGAGTGAGTGGTCTAAATGACCTGGGGTCGAGTTTTGTTACTTCGGTTGAAAGCCCTGCGACCACCAGTTATCTCTCTGGTCTCTTTGGTTCTTCCACGAAGGCCTCTACGACCTTGCGCTTTTTGGTGCCAGGTAATGTCGACGCAAACGTCCACCTCAGCATGTACTCCGGTGGCGGCACATTCACTCCCCTCGGATTTGATTCATACAAGGTGCAACATCAACAGGTTGTCGATGTATCTCTTCCACATATCTCACTCTCTACTCCATATGGAATTCAAATAACTTCTGACCAACCGCTCTTCGCAGCTGCTCTCACCCAAACAATTTCTGGCAGCGCCGACTTCGCATGGGCTAATCAGTTGACGCCACTTTCTAATTTCAAAATTAACCTGGCCGGCGCCTCCGCCCAATTCCTCTTTGTAGGTAGCGCTCCCGCTGTGCGCGCGCACTGGATTGATAATCACGGCAAAAGCCAAGAAATGGTCATTAGCGGTGATACTTCGGCGTACTGGCACCCCGTTGGTGCACTCAATGGAATTACTTTCACCGTGCTCACTAAGAACCCGGTGTATGGCGGGGTGCTCGTCTCAAATATTGATGGAGGCTTGAACTACCTGCCTCTACATCCCAACCAACTTGTGTCACGGGCACATGCCCCCCAAGAGGATGTGCGGACTTTGGCGCGCCACTAGGTTCACCAAATCCACCACTTCCTGGCCAGTAGGCACTAATCTCTCAATTATGCGAACACATAACAGATCCACTCGTACCTGTTCGCGCGCGAGCTGCAACTCTCCGGCCACCAAGACACTTACCTATATCTATGCAGATTCCACTGCGGTCTTGGGTCCCTTGGCCACCTATGCCGAGCCGCATTCGTATGATTTGTGCACCACGCATAGCGAGAAGCTGACACTTCCTAATGGGTGGAAGGCCATCACCTTGGAGCCAGAGTCCGACCTGATTGGTCCAAGCGAAGATGATTTGATGGCGATAGCAAACGCGGTTCGCGAAGTAGGAAATCAACAGATCCCAGCGACACCAGCGCAGCCAACTCAACCTGAGATCGGTCGCCGCGGACATTTACGCGCAATTCCTTCAAATTAGATTCATCTTTTAATTGGGGGTTTCTCAACCGCCACTTTTCTGAAGTAGATTTCCCTTATGTTTACACGGGAGCAACTAGATCAAGTCATCAAGGCCTACGATATCCGCGGTCTTGTCGATGATCAGATCACCCCGGAATTCACCTTTATTCTCGGTACTGCATTTGCCCGTTTCCTCATCGAGGAACGCGAGCCAGCAACTGTGGTCATTGGTGAAGATATGCGCCCCTCATCTGATGAGCTGGCTAGCGCCTTCGCTGATGGCTTGAATTCGCAGGGGATCGATGCAGTACGTATCGGTCTGGCATCTACTGACATGCTCTACTTTGCATCAGGCTCTCTCAACCTTCCAGGCGCGATGTTCACCGCCAGTCATAACCCCGCTGCGTATAATGGAATTAAAATGTCGAAATCTGGTGCTAGACCAATCGGTGCGGAATCGGGATTGCTCCGTATTAAAGATTTGATGACCCAAGAGATCCCGATGAAACTCGGACCTATTGGTGTAACTTCCCAGCGCGAATTGTTGGACGATTACGTGGACTTTCTTTTAGGTATCTTTCTGGATGATGAATTTTCTAGCGGTCGCCCATTAAAAATTGTGATTGATGCAGGAAATGGAATGGCTGGCTTTACCGCTCCCGCTCTGATGTCCAGGTTGAATGTGGAGATCATTCCGCTTTTCTTCGAATTGGATGGAAATTTTCCAAACCATGAAGCCAATCCGATCGATCCTAAGAATTTGGTCGACTTGGTTAAAGCAGTTAAGAAAAATAAGGCAGATATGGGTCTGGCCTTTGATGGCGATGCCGATCGTTGTTTTCTGGTAGATGAACTTGGTCAACTGGTAAACCCGTCAGCACTCACAGCACTTATTGCTATCCGTGAATTAAAGCGAAAGCCCGGTTCAACAATTATTTATAACTTGATCTCCTCTCAGGCTGTGCCAGAGATAGTTGAAGAGCATGGCGGAACCCCGCTGCGTTCTAGAGTCGGCCACTCCTATATTAAGAAGATGATGGCTGAGAGCGGAGCGGTATTTGGGGGAGAACACTCTGGTCACTTCTATTTCAGTGATTTTTGGAGAGCTGATTCGGGTGCCCTCGCTGCCCTCTTTGCTATCGCCGAACTTTCTCATGCAGAGCTGCCGCTCTCGGAGTTGTTGGCTCCCCTCAATCGTTACCACTCAAGTGGAGAGATTAATACCGAGGTAGCCGACACCTCGCTTTCGGTGGCCGCGATTAAAGCCGCCTTTGAGGGCGAGTATCCGATCGACGAACTTGATGGGGTTACAGTCACTGGACCTGATTGGTGGTTTAACGTCCGCGCCTCAAATACCGAGCCGCTGCTCAGACTCAATGTCGAGGCTCACACCCTGGCTCTCCTTAAAGAGGTTCGAGAGAAGGTCTTGGCTCTCATCGGGTAACCTTTGGGCTTACGGACGCCCGTACATATGTGAAATCAAAGGTTCGAAGGAGTTCTTGTGTCAGTTGAAACATCTCTCGGTCACGACATTGCAAATGCGCAATTAGCCGCAGAAGGTAAGAAGAGAATTGAATGGGCTGAGCGCAACATGCCAGTTCTTGCTCAAATCAAAGCTCGCTTCGAAGTTGAAAAGCCATTTACTGGTGTTCGGATTGCTGCATGTATGCACGTGACCACCGAGACCGCAAACTTGATGCGCGCACTTAAAGCAGGAGGCGCCGAACTTGCCCTCTGCGCATCGAACCCACTTTCAACTCAAGACGATACCGCCGCGGCGCTTGTGCATGAATATGGAATTAATGTCTTTGCTCATAATGGTGTTGACCGCGATGGCTACTACCGCCACCTCAACTCTGCTCTCGATATCAAGCCAAACTTGGTCTTCGATGATGGATGCGATCTTGTGAACACACTTCACACCTCTCGCACCGAATTGATCGATGGAATTATGGGTGGTTGCGAAGAGACCACAACAGGAGTTATTCGCCTTAGCCAGATGACAAAAGATGGTGCACTCAAATTCCCAATGATCGCCGTCAATGACACAGATACCAAGCACATGTTCGATAATCGTTTTGGTACCGGTCAATCCACTATGGATGCAATCTTCCGCGCTACCAATGGTTTGGTTGCTGGATCAACTGTCGTTGTCTGCGGTTTTGGCTATTGCGGCAAGGGCGTTGCAGAACGTGCCCGCGGTATGGGTGCAAATGTCGTTGTCACCGAGATTGACCCAACAAAGGCCCTCGATGCTTTGATGCAGGGCTATCGCGTGATGAACTCACTCGAAGCTGCAAAGATCGGTGACTTCTTCATTACCGTTACAGGTAACCGCGATGTGCTTCGTGAAGAACACTTCGCTGTTATGAAGGATGGAGCGATCTTCGCTAACTCTGGACACTTTGATATCGAGATCGATGTCGCTTGGCTCGAGAAGAATGCGGCACAGAAGAACAAGCGCATTCGCCACCAGACAGATGAGTATGTCTTGGCCGATGGACGTCGCTTGCTTCTCATCGCCGAAGGCCGTCTAGTAAATCTTGGCGCTGCGGAAGGTCACCCAGCATCGGTAATGGACATGTCCTTCTCTGATCAAGCTCTCACTGCTGAATGGCTTGTGAAGGCCGCTGCGTCACTTGGCGCAGGATTACACGATGTGCCAACAGAGATCGATAAGGAAGTTGCACGTCTCAAGCTCGCCTCAATGGGTGTCGCGATCGACGTTCTGACCCCAGCACAAGAGCTATACCTCAACTCTTGGGAGCACGGTAGCTAATGACCTTGATCATGGTCGTCGATGACGACCAAGATTTAGCCGAGATGTTGGGCATCGTCCTCACTGGTTCTGGCTTTGAAGTTGACCTGGTTAATTCTGGAGACCAGGTCATGAATATATTTGATACCCATCAACCCGATTTGGTTCTGTTGGATGTGATGCTGCCTGGCCTCAGCGGAATTGAGGTCTGTACCTTAATCCGCGAAAAGTCGATGGTTCCTATCGTCATGCTCACTGCCAAAGGTGATAGCTATGACGTGGTGAAGGGGCTTGAAGCCGGAGCCGACGATTACATGGTGAAACCATTTAATCCCTCTGAGTTAGTTGCCCGTATCAAAGTTCGCTTACGTAGATCTGGTACCGAGAGCTCCACAACGCTTC
>Ga0164297_10002575_pt1 | contig 17706 bp, 27 predicted proteins | sample GEODES058metaG_FD_113539 | JGI IMG/M metagenome (GOLD analysis project Ga0164297, IMG submission 113539) | Dystrophic lake water microbial communities from Trout Bog Lake, Wisconsin, USA - GEODES058 metaG | ecosystem: Environmental > Aquatic > Freshwater > Lake | place: USA: Trout Bog Lake...
GGAGTTGGGGCTAGGTCCCAAATCTTAATACATTTTTTTAGGTAATTGTTGATCTCTGAGTTTTTTACGCCAGCGAGCTTTGGCGGCTCCCTTCTTTCTTTTTCTGGCAGTGGTTGGTTTTTCGTAGAATTCTTTGGCTCTTAATGTGTCCAAAGTTCCAGCTTCTTCCATCTTGCGTTTAAATCGGCGAAGGCTAACATTAATGTTCTCGCCTTCGCGAACTGTAATGCCCGTTCCCTTACTCTTCTTGTGTATCATCGTCGTTGCCTTCTTGTTCTTTGATCTTTTCTACGATCCATTCTAAGTCATAGATTCGATTTCTACTTATCAGGTTATACGGAGTTTGCTCATCACTTGTGATATAGTGAGCGTTTGGAGCAGTTAGCATTAGTGATACAAAAGATTGTGTAATTGGATCACAATTATCAATATCAATAATAACACAATCAACTTGCTGGGCAATACTTAACATCCAACCGATATCAGTATCATCATTATCAAAAATGAAAACATTTAAATCTTCTACGCTTTGACTAAGGATAGTCTGGAACTGTTCTTTGACATAGTTATTTGGTTTGACTAACAAATAACTCAAGTTCATATTGAACAGTTTATCCGGCGGAGTTATTAAGGTTATTTTTCCTAAGTTCATGTATACGCTCTTCAAAGTATGCTATTTTTTCTTCTGGATAATCGCTGAATCTAGGACCATTTTTTTTTGTTTCTTCAACAAAATTGTATAGTTCAGGTTCAGTACTACTATTTACAACAAAATCGTCAAACTCGTGATCTGAATACTCTTTATATAGCTGATCTATAGGGCGTATTCCTAATCGCGAGTTTATTTGTGACCACAATGAACTTTCTGCTTGTTCACCATTTTGTATATATTCTACTCTTTGATCTTGGTTATCATTGAGCCTGCTGAATCCTTGATCATGTAAGTCTTTTTTTTTGATTCGTCCGCAGGCAAGTCTGCTTCTAATGCAGGCTCTTCTTCACCTGCAGAATTAATAAATGTTTCACCAGTAGCCAACCGTTCTTCAACAGTGGTTTCCTGTGATTTGGCAACTTCACGCTCGGCTTCTTCGATCATCTTATTCCACTTGTCCAATTCACTGAGTTCACTATCGCTATCAGCTGTTAATTCAGTTGGGAATAATTCATCTTTAGCAATTACTTCGCCTGTAGGTAATTCATCGATCGCTAGGTCTTGGATTTGAGTAATCTGGTCTTCTGTTAATGGACCATTATCTTGTTCATATTTTGGTTGTTTGTCCCAGAACTTAGCACGTTCTTTAGCATGTGTAAACCATTTGCCAATACCTGTATCTTCTGTTGTAACGATTTCTGGATTGCCTGCAAATATTTCTAATCCAGTATTTTCCTTCTTCCAACCAAATGTCATCTGTGCGCCTAGCAACATGATAACAGCCAATGGGTCAAATACAGTAACAATGAGAATAATAATCCAAGTCACAGCTTTTTCTAACATAGACTCGTCTGGTGCTGTGCCATAGATAAAGGCAGCAATATATTTAATCGGTCCAACTTCGGCTTCTACTTTACGTACTTCTGCACGAATAGGAGCAGCCTGATCGTTTAACACAACAATTTCTTTTTGCGCTTTGGCTATATCTGCCTGTAAGTTAGCACGTTCTTTGGCTTGGCTACGACGAAGATTGGCTGCTTTGTCAGCACCTTTCTCGTCATTACTACGGGCCATAGTTTGATCAACTGCGGCGTCCATTTGTACTAGTGCCTTACGTGCTGATTCAATATTTTCTTTTTGGATCTTGATCTTTTCATCAAAGATTGCAATCTTACTGCCAACATCACCACTGACTAATGTTTGATCGTTGTGTGCCTTTGATAGGAATCCAAAGATACCCATTGACGTAATTAACATCAAGACAATCACAGCAACTGACATGTATGCTTTCATCATGCGTGGTACACGAGTCCAATTTTGCTTTAGCCAACTAGCACATACTAATTTGGCTACTTCCAATGTAGTACCCATGATAATAATTGGAATAGCTGCTGCAGAGAAGATAGCGGTCAAACCTACTACTGAGTAGTAAATTGCGACCGCTGAAATTGTTAAACCTGTAAGGAGTAGGAGGTAAGCTAGTATCATCCGTTAATTATACAGTAACTAAATTAGTTTAGTCAACCAATGAGGTTGTTAAACTAAAGTAGTTCCGGCGATTTGAGTAACTCCAACTAAAGCCACTAGTGCCGCTTGGGATGTGGCAGCATTGGCTGTTACAGCCTGTTGGGTTCCTTGTCCATTAACTGGATCATATACACGCATACTTTCTGTAGTACCATTATATAAACCAGCGGCTACTGCATTACGGATAACTTTTGCTGGAGTATCCATGGCGTTGCCTGCAGCATCATTACCAACTGTTGCTGTACCTTGTTTGGTACCGGTTAGTGGAAGGAATGCATCTCGGTCATACTTAACTGTAAAGTTGCAATAAGTTGCTTGTGTACTACCATCAGTTTCACCGGTCATAGCAATGTCTAAAATTTGGCAATCGCCTAATCCGGTTAATTGATTGACGACTTGTCTAAAACGTAAATTGCCACGAGCACGACTTAGTGCTAGAGCGGCGGTGCTTGGTAAACTTGCACCTGAGAAATAATCCCAAGTATTTGGGGTGCAACCACCGTCTTGTTTGTTTCCTTGATCTGTTGTTGGAAACGCACCACTATTACCGTTATCGGTCATAGTGATAACAACACGGTAAAAACCTGGTTGTAATTGATCTAAATCTTGTTGAAATGATGAGGACATTATCCTACTCCTTGTTTATAGTATATTTAGCTAGGAACATGGAGTTATTCATAAAAGATATGTCCACCCACCGTGTTCACCCGCTTGAGTTTCCATCCTGGATGTACTTGTTTTGCATGAAAATGCAGGGCATTGGCATATTTTTCGCGATAGTCTTCGTATCCACCTTCGGCTAGTTCATAGGCTATGCGTTGACTTTCCTGCCAACGGGGGTCATTTTCTTTAATTTTTGGAACATTCATGCAGTTCCATGAAAATTGACATACTGCTTTTTGTACCCAAGTTGTTTGCACTTCTTCCACAGGCTTAGCTGGTTCAATCCAATTAGTCTTCACCATTTTAACAGTGGTTACTCGTGATGGTACTGTGACGACATCTTTTTGTTTAACCACACCACAAACGGTTCTAGGATAATTTGGTGTGTTAGCACGATTAAGAGTAACGACCCCTACGGCTACTTTACCTTCTTCAGGTTCGCTACCCGCTTCATAATAGATATTACGAGCAAGACACTGTATATCTTGACTGCTAAGAACTGGGTTGGTTATTTTGTTATAAACATATCCCATTGTATCTTGAGCTTGAGTTTTAATTTGATTCATCACGCTAGACTGTTCTTCAGCCTGGACGTTTACTGCTATCAATGCTACTGCTACTGCTAAAATTTTGATAATGCGTATCATTGTATTCTCCTTTACGCTGGATGAGGTATCGCTAGTACCACATTAAAAAACGGCTGTGACTATCTCCTATAAAATTAGCCTTACTACTATGTCCAGAACCTTTCTGGGTATTATATATATCACCTGTAGCCTGAGGTAATATACTATTATTATCGACCGGTGATATTTATCTCCGCATTTTGCTAATATCTATGGCCTCTTCATCACTAAAAACCGGCACTGCGTTGCTCTTATGCATGGTTCCAATGCCTTTAATTTTTGTACCAGTGTAAACTTTGTCTGTAACTTTGGCACAAGTGACCCAACCAGTATCGCGACTTTCAATTTTCGCAGTTTCTCTACCCGGGGGAGTCTTTGGCAACGCTGTACCTGTCATCGCAGGTGATGCCAACGCACGACGTTTCTTTTTTGCATCAGCTTCAACACCCCACTGTTTGAGTTTAGCTTGCCACTCGGCATCTAACTTTTCAGCTTTGCGTTTAGCTTCAGCACTGGCCCATTTTTTTGGACCTTTTCGTTTGCCAGTGGTACTGAGCCACGGCCCTTCGAGGTGCATCGTCAAATGAATCTCCAAAATTTGTAACTATACTGCTATTATACAATCAATTTTGGTTTTTGTCAAACTCGAAATGATTCACCACAACCACAACGATCCTTTTCTAAGGGATTAGTAAATTCAAAACCCTCGTTTAACCCTTGACGCACATAGTCTATTTCAAGACCGTCGAGATAGGGTAGGTCTTTTTGATCTATCAAAACACCAAATCCCTGTTGTGGAAAAGCAACAGATCCATCCCACGAGGCATCTACATATTCTAGTACATAAGCAAGTCCAGAACAACCTGTAGTTCGTATGCCCACACGGATACCAATACCCTTGCCACGACGGGCAAGATTATCTTTGATTTTTTTATTGGCTATGCTTGTTACGGTAATCATTTATTGCAGCCTTGATTGCATCTTCAGCAAGTATCGAACAGTGAATTTTGACAGGAGGTAGGGCGAGTTCCTCTGCAATTGCCGAGTTCTTAATAGAGCCCGCCTCGTCCAGCGTTTTGCCCTTGACCCATTCTGTGACAAGCGAGCTTGATGCGATCGCACTCCCGCAACCATAAGTTTTGAATTTCGCATCTATAATAATCCCATCTTCTACTCGAATCTGTAGTTTCATCAAGTCACCACAGGCCGGAGCACCGGTGAGCCCTGTGCCAACAGTTGGATCCGTGGGATCCATACGACCAACATTCCTAGGGTTTTCGTAGTGATCAAGTACTTTATCTGAATAAGCCATTATTAATTTGGTACTAGGACTGATCGATAACAGTTGCAGTTAGCGTCAAGGATAGACTCATAATGGTAGCCAGTCGGGCTTGGATTTGGTTGCTGTATGTATACCGGTTGTTGTATTACAACTGGTTGTGGAGCATAGTATGGCGGATAGTAATATGGACGAGTAGCTATATAGCCAACACCTGCACCCACTACAAACGGAGCGACCCAACCACCTCGGTAACCATAATAGCCACCGTGTGCTTGAGCTGTTCCTACCACTGCTAATAATGCTAATGCTGTTAAAATCTTTTTCATAATACCACCTCCTAAGAGTGTATTAAATATTTATTGCTTATTTGGTTTCTTTACGAGCATTTTTAACTGCCGTAACATCGTTACGTGTTTCTTTGCATAATTTAGCCAAATCTTGGCAATGTTTGCGTACACGAGTACCAGCGGCACCTACTTCTTTATCGTAAAACTTTTCGAAATCTGCTTCCATTGCTTCTACAATTGCTGTGAATTCTGCGTATTTGTTTGTTGCCATTATACTTCTCCTTTAATTATGCTAATTTAATACCAGTTGTTGATTCTAGGAACTGCTTGGCAAATGCCTCATCAGTTGGTTCACACACTGTCACTGTTGTTTTTAATAGTTTAACATCAGCTTCTGGGCTGACCGTGAACAAATATGGCATTAAGCCTGGACCTTTTTGTCCCATGCCAATAACTGCTGGTTTTGATAGTTTATAGTATGTAGGGGTTTCCTCTACTAATTTTGCTACCAATTCTTCACCGCTTGTTAGTTTAAGGGTGACTACTTCTCCTGCTGATACGCCTTTTGAAATTAACATATTATACCTTTTCGAAATGTTTCTTTAATTCTGTAAACCCGCCTATATAATTATCGTCTAAAAAAATCTGGGGTAAAGTTCTGGCTGTAGGAACTACTTCTAATAGCTGTTCTTTAGTCCAATCTTTTTGAACATTACGTTCTTCATAGTCGATACCTTTTAAATCTAATAATGCTTTTGCCTGTACACAAAATGGGCAGGCATTTTTGCTCCATACTATCGCTCTTGCCATTCTTATTCCTTTTTGTTATTATAGTGTCGGAAGTGCGTCGTAGTCAATACCTTCGCCCATTACGCCAATGACGTAACTAGTTGACTCACTTTCCTGTAATGCTGTTTGTTTCTTGCTAGTGTCTGTGTGTTTATTAAACCAAGGGATCGGTGTTGTTTTTGGTGCAGTAGTTTGATACTTGATACCAATTTCTTTTAATGCTCCTACTGCTGTGTAATCTACAAAGTCTTTAAGAATATTTGCATTTAATCCAATAACAGGACCCATTTTGAACAAGTAGTCAGCCCAATCTTTTTCTTCACGGATAACATCCATGTATAACTGATACACTTCTTGTTCGCATTCTACTTTGGCTTCAGCAAATCTTGGATCTTCCTTGACTACTTGATTGATTAAGAACGCAGTCCAACCTTTGTGTAGTAGTTCATCTTGTAGGATCAAACTGATAATGTTGCCGTTACCCATAAAGATCTTATTCTCTACCATGGCTAGACTTGTAGCAAAGCTGACCATAAAGCGGAATGCTTCTAGGGCATAGCTAGCATGCAATGCCATCCAGATCGCTTTGATGTATGTCTTTTCGTTAATCTTTTCTCCGCACTCTTTACGACAGTTAAGAGCATGTAGTGCATCGTAATAGTTGCCCACCGAACTAGCCATATCAATAATTTCTTTAGTGTCGTGGATTGTGTTGAACACATCCTTTGGCACGTTGTAGATGTTACGAATAATGTGACTGTAACTTTTACTGTGAATGTTAGTTTCAAAGAATCCCCAGTTGTACATTAAGGCTTCTACTTCGGGCAAGCTACATACGGGTGTAAACACTTGCGTAGGACCACGACCTTGTAAACTATCTAAGGCGGTTTGGCGTAGCAAGTTACTGGTGAAAATATGCTTGACTGCATCCGACGCATCTTTAAAGTCATTGCTGTCTTTGGTTAAGCTAATCTCTTCTGGCTGCCAAAAGAAACCACGTGCGGTAGCTTCAAAGTCGGCAATCTTTTTATACTTAACTTCTTCAAAGCGTTGAATAGTAACTGGACCTTCTGGGTCCAGAAACATCTTACGTGATAAGTAATCTGTTTTTGTTTTTAAATTATACTGGGCTTGTGACATTTGAATATACCTAATTTTTTATTGTATCTTACGAATAGAACAAAACTTTTCAATTTGAATACAAATCCAAACTGATTACTAGTTAGTGGATAGAAGTTAAATCCCAGGCGAATAACCTCGCCCTCTTCTCTAATGTGTATCATAATTTACATGCCTCGCAATCTTCTTGATCATCAAAATCAACAGCTTCTAACATAGCGGGTGCCTCTTCGGCATCCGCTTTAGCACCCTGTTTATTCACGAGGCTATAATAGAAGGTTTTCAGACCCCAAACGTGTGCCTGCATCAAATTCTTAGCAATCAATGTAGTTGGCACTTTACGATCTGGCCAATGTGCTGGATTATAGAAAGTATTTGTGCTGATTGATTGATCAACATAGGCTGCAATTACAGCGGCTGTTTTTAAATAACCGGCACAGTCTGTTTGTTCCCACATTAACTGATACTTGTTTTTTAATCTGTGATACTCAGGTACTACCTGAGTAAATGATCCTGCCTTTGATTCCTTAACTGAAATTAAGCTCATAGGCATTTCAATACCATTAGTGCTGTTTATAACAACACTACTGCTTTCAACTGGTGCTACTGCCATTAGTGTAGCATTACGCACACCGTACTCTTTCATATTAGTACGCAGTGTTTCCCAGTCAAGTTCTGGAGTAAAGTCTGCTAGTTCATTGGCACCGGTGGCACGTAGTTCCCAAGGGAATTGACCTTTGCCATAGCGTGTATTTGCGCTATCTAAACAAGGACCGCGCTCTTTGGCTAACTCTACTGTAGCTTCTGTTAAGTAGAACGCTTGATGTTCCATCCATGTTTTAACATCTTGTAGGGCATCCTTGTCGCCGTACTTAAGGCCACGTTTAGCATGCCAATAGGCTAGGTTAGTAATACCAATTCCTAATGGTTGGATTTCATCGTTGCTCAGTTTACTTTGTATACTTAGAAAATCTTGATAATCAAGTATGTTGCATAGGCTACGCTGTAGAATACGGCAAGCACGGCGCATATCTTCTGGATTGCGGAATGCTCCCCAGTTGATGCTGCCTAGTGTACACAATGCTATGCGTCCCATGGCGTCGTCAAGGCGTTTAAACGGGCGTGTAGGCAATAGGATTTCACAACATAAATTACTTTGATAGATGGTATGATACTCAGGATCAAACGGACCCTGGTTCTGCACGTTATCAATAAACACCAAGTAGATCCGTCCTGTATCAGTCCGTTCTTTTAATATACCACCTTTGAATACCTCTTCAGCTGAGATAGTTTTGGTACGCAAGTCTTTACGCTTTTCGTACTTAACATACAGCTCTTCGAATCGAGCAGTATTCTTGTAGAAAGCCTCATACAAGTCAGGTACTTCGTTAGGATCGAAGAATGTGATATTTTCTTTATTTTTGAAACGACGCCAAAAGAATGCTGATAGTACGACACCATAGTCCATATGTCTTACTCGTGTTTCTTCTGTGCCTTGATTATTTTTAAGCACAATAAGATCGTCGAACTGATGATGCCAAATAGGATAAAATACGGTAGCACTTGCATTGCGGATACCTCCCTGTGAACAACTGCGTAAATCACCAAACCACTTCTTCAAGAATGGAATCATACCAGTGTGCATGATTTCTCCGCCACGGATAGGTGATCCTAATGAACGTAAGCGGCCAATCTCTAAACCAATGCCAGCACGTTTACTGGCATACTTGGCCATCATCTCTCCACTAGCAAAGATGCTATCCAGATCGTCGTCACTGCGGATAAGCACACAACTAGAAAACTGTTTAGTCGGAGTGCCAAGGCCAGCCAGGACAGGTGTAGCAAGAGTAAACAAACCATCGGATGCTGCTTGATAGTATTCTTTAATGTAACGCATACGAGAAGTATTCGGTTCTTCTTTATGGAATACTGTAGCCGCTGCCACAATATATCTAATCTGAGGAGTTTCATATGTTTCCTTTGTAGCACGATTCTTAACCAGATACTTTTCGATTAATTGCTCAATAGCAGCATATGAATATGTTTCATCTTTCTCATGATCTAACATATCATTCATCTTGTTCCAATCGTCTTCAGTATACCATGTTAGCAATTCATCTGTATAGAGACCGGTTGCTACATTCTTCTTAACGATTTCGTAAAGGTGGGGAACTTCATATTGGCCATATACATCCTTGCGTAGCATTGACAAACGCTGTTTGCCTGCTACATATTGATAGTTTGTATGTCCAACATCGGGATTTGATTCTACATCAATGAGATCAACTATTGCTCGTAAAGTTATGTTGTCAATTTCTTGTGTAGTGATACCATCATAAAAATGAGGCTGGCTTTTAATTTCGATCATACTCTGACTAACGTCAGCAATGCCTTTACAAACTTTTGCAATCTGAGCTTGCCACTTATCAACGGCTAGTTCTTCTTTGTTGCCACTGCGCTTTATTACTGTAATCTTTGTCATTGTCCGCTACTTTATGAAATTTTTTGAATCGTGTGTATTACTTAATGTGTCTAGGAAGTATTTAGTGACGAAACGATTTCACGTAAATCTTATTGAAAGACAATGGTTTAAGCCAGGTTTTGACACAATACTCAAATAATTTTTTCCTTATCATGATGATAAAGTTAATTATATGCGTATTTTTTGAAAAGGTCTATCGGAATGGTTTAGAATACTGAACTATATGTATAGTTTAGTATACCGCTATCACTTTGATTGTTGACATAACTCAAAACAATAGTCCAAGGATTAGTTGTAGTCACTGCACCAGTGTTGTCCAAGAATTGAGCTTGAAAGTCTAACACTACTGAATCATTAGTATTAGTATTGAAGTTACTATCAGTACCTGCAAAATTATATTCATCACTTAATTGAATTTTTTTATTTGCTACATCAGCTGAAATAGTTAATGTACCTTGTCTAGTAAAGGCATTTGATTGGCTAGTATAAAAATAATCTATTGTGTATGTAATTTGTCCAGTCGGGCCACTTGTGCGATCTGCAGGAGTCGGTGTCCATGGGACTGGAAGTTTTAGTATCTGTGTATACGATGATTTTGATATTAAGGTAATTGTTTTAGTTCCACAATACTTATAAGTTCCGTGACCGCTAACCTCTGGAACATACGGAACTAGTGCAAATGTTGGATTCGAACCTACACCTGGATCAAATAAGTCACCGTGTCGATCACTTTGATCGTTGTAACTAGCATTGCCATATGTGGTAAAGTAAACTTGTGGATACTGACTTAATGCGTTGGTTCCACCATTGTTACCAACACCAACATATTTACAATCACGAACTATGTTATTTGTTCCAGTATATACAATAACTGCTTCTTGTTTAATATTGTAAAATTTTGAATTAATAACTGAAGTTTGACGTGGACCATATGGATTAGCCAATGTTCCAGCACCGCCCAGTCCTAAACAGAAACCTTGTAGAGTATTTTGTAAAAAACAATTTTCAAAGGTATTATTTAAAATATCGTCTTTGGCAAAGACAGCATAGTTGAATCCGCCTATACGAATATTTCTAAATATGTTTGCTTCACAAGTAACAAGACTACTAACAGCAGTCATGTCAATACCTACACTGTTTGCACTAAGAGTTCCAGTCCAACCGCCTGTAAGATTAAGATTTTCGAATATACTTTCTCGAACTGAATTTAATTGCAGAGCAGTATTAATACCAGTAGCTGTTTGAACAGTTATTCCACTAATATGAACCTTACGTGCCTGTGACGTACTTTGTGCCCCGGTAGGATCTGGATTGCCTGGGGTACTACTGTCGTTAACAAATTGAAAAGCTGCACCAGGTGCTGTTACCGTGAATGATGCACCTGTTTGTGTAACTGTTACATTGTTACTTAAAGTAAGACTTACATTTGCTACTATAGTAGTAACTGTAGTATTAACCGGGACCCCATTACCTGTGATAATATCGCCAACAAGCACTCCGGTTGTATTTGATGTCGTTAAAATTGCAGTACTGATGTTTGTTGATCCAGTAACAGTAATACTTCTTGGAACATAATTGATAATTGTCTTGTCAATGCCGGCGCCTAACAGGCTAGCATAACTAGGAATATAAATTGTATTGGTTGTCTTATAAGTACCGGCTAATATTTCTAAAACAACACGTGCTGTAGTTGCTGTAGATAAATTTGCAGGATTTGCTGGATTTAAAAATAATTGATTGATAGCACGTTGGATGGCAGCAGTATCATCTGTAGTACCGTCGCCCTTAGCGCCAAAATCAGCTGTGGTAATTTGATCATCTAATCGAATGGCAATAGGACGACCGACCGGAGTAGTTGCACTTGCGCCAGTTGTTATTGCAGGGTTAGATGAACCGTAAACATATTGTACTAATCCTAGAAGGCTACCTTCTAGTCCCAAATCCTGTTGCGTAATAATGCGGATATTACTAACACCAGGTGCACCTTCGCTAACACTACCGCTACCAATGTATAATTCTTGAGTATCAATAGCCCATGCCATTTCACCGCTGGCTAACTGTGGTAATCCTGTACCTTGGTTTGCTTGTCCGCGACGTATCTGAATGCGACTAATTTGGTATACGGCCATGAAAATATCCTCTTATGAGATATTTATCAGTTTTGCTTGTAGTACTGTTCCACCTTATTCCACCACTGTGTTTCCCAGTAGTCAAAATCTTCGGGTTTTAGGATGAATTCCTGATACGTAGGCTCTCCCCAGACTAGTGGGCTAATTTCAGGCGGTTTAACGCACATAAACACTACGCCCTTGCGAATATTAGTTCCATGCACTTTGTTGTGTGCCAGGGCATAGGCAACCATTTGTAAGTAGTAATCTTCAATCCATTCTTGCTTTTTAGGCTTGTTTGATTGCTTATGGTCCATGATAGCTGGATCAGCTGAGTGTACCCCTACGCAGTCAGTAGTACCAGCATATAGTCCGGGATAATACAAAGGTACTTCTACACCCCAGACTTCATCGACATTTTTAAGTCCATGCTCGATAATGTGTTTGGCCATCTTGTGGCTTTGTACACTGTATGGGTTAGTTCCGGGTTCATTTACAATACCAGTAGTAATGTAATCTTCTAGGAACTTGTGCATACGTGTACCACGTCCTGCTGCCTCAGTGACAATTTCTTGTGCCTTGGCTTCACCTACACGTTTCTTCCAATTGTTAAGAGCATCGATCTTTTCTTGAGATTTGGTCTTGTCCAGGATTGTTGTAACTGATGGAACTTTGGAACCATCGGGTAGAGCATAGAGGCGCTTGCCTTCTACACTCTTGCGGTCTATTGGGGTATAGACGAACCTTTCTTTGAGTAGAGTCATAGAGCTAGTATACACTAACTAACTGGTAGTGTCAACTATTAAAACTCTTTTCGAGCAGCTGATTTAGCCGTTTTTTCCACCCAATTGGAGTCTTTACCACCTTGACTAGGTTCTGCTTCGTCTTTGGCTGTTTTAACAACTAGGCCATGACCGTCATAACGATCTACTAGAGCTTTTAGTAATTGTGAGTCTGCAGTTGGTTGTCCAGTTTGAGCATCAGTAGCATTCCAACGTTGATCAAATTGATCATAACGTATGACCGGCATGCCTTGTGACTTTAGTGATTGATTGATCGCATCCCAGGTCATTGGTGCTGAAACAGGACCGCCTGGTTGATTGTTAGCAGATGACTGCAAACCCTTTAATAATATAATTAAAGGATCTGCGTCAGCGCCTTCATTTAGTTTTTTTTTGATTGTGCTAGTAGAATGCCTAAACGACGACTGTAGTCAACGCTTTCACGTTTTTCACGACTTGGTTCACCGCCTGGAGGAGGAAGCTCTGCAGCAGGTTCTGCACCAATGCCTGGCTCTTCGCCTGGTAATGGAGGAAGCTCTGCATCAGCTTCTGGTGTGCCACCTGTTGCAGGTTCAGCACCCATTGTAGGAGCCTCACCGCCGGACACAACTGCCAATCCAGCTGATAGGCCTTGACGTGATGTTTCTAGTGCTGAGTATACAGCTTCTAGTGCAGGCTTAACTGATTGTTCATATTTGGCTGCAACATCACTACCTAAAGTTTCTCTTATAGAGTCTAATAATTCTAGAAGATGTTCAGCTTTTAACTGAGCAGTATCTTCTAGCCAGCCTGTAATTTGGTCGACCATGTCTTTAGTTGCCATAATTACTGATGCTTTTTGTTCTTCGCCTTCTGTCATGTATACAATACTTTGAGCCTGGCTTTCTGATAGGTCATAACGTGTTGTTAGTTCTGCGACAAATTCTTCTTGATCGCCTTCGCCTAATTCGATACGTGATAATGCTGAGTTGATCCAGCTTTCTGGAACTTTGTGTGCCATTGCATCTTTACGGATTTTTGCAAAATAGATTTGTTTGCCTTTTTCTGCGCCGTATTGTTTTTTCATGTTGGCCTTCATATCTGATTTGTCAACTTTAGCTTTGATTTTTTTCTCTGCTTTTTCATCTGCAGGAGTCATTTCACGCTCTAGGATGTGTTGATTGATAACATCTAACAACGCACGAGTCTTTTGATACTTTGGACTTTCGTGGATGCTGTCAAAACTTTCGCTAACTTCAAGTTGGCTCATTTCTGTACGTAAACGATTACGTACATCTTCCAATTGAACGTCTGTAAACTGTTCTAATTTAAGTTTGTATCCAAACTGTTTAGCCATACTTTCGTTAAGTTGGTTAGCTGTTACTGGTTTTGATAATTCTCTAATTTGCATGATGGTTTCCCTAAAGCGTTTCTATCATATATTTATACAAACGACCACTTAAACATCTTGGAAATCTCTTCCTTATAATGTTCAGCTAGCTGTTCACTGTGTTCTAATTTATTTAACAATACTAGGAATCTATCAAACTCCTTGGCTGTTTTAATGTTATTGCGATAGACTAGACTATCACTATAATTAGCCCAATATTGTGTATCTAACGCCTTGATTTCAAAAAACTTTTCTAAGTGTATGTTATTATACGCTTTTGCAGCCATTAGAGCACAGGTTTTGAGGAAGAACTGTTCTACAAGATCGTGTGTGTTGATATTGTACACAGCCCAGTTTTCTAGGTTATTTTTCTTGATATAATAGTTTTTGTAAACTATATTGCCATTAGGCTGAATGCTGATAGGCAAAGACTTCTTAAGGTCTTCTTCAAAGTGAGTGGCTAATTCCTTAACTACCTTTGCTTTGGATTTTGGTGATGATTTGGATTTTTGTTTATTTGTCTTTTTCATTTGCGATTACAGTAGGATTCTCTGTACCTACTTTAATTAGCAAATTCTTACGAATCATGGCTTGAACTCTGAACTGATCGTGTTCATCAAGGGCAGCAATCTTTGTAGGCTCCTTTAGTCGCTTTAATAGATCACGCTCTTCATTAGTAGTCCAGATTTCAAAATCTGAGATTAATTCGTTGATTTTCATTTGATGCCAGCGATGGTTAACCACTTCATTAGTTCATCACTTTCTGGTAGTGTGCTACGAGTGCCTTGGCTGCGAGCACCGTGTTGCGCACGATCAAACTTGCCAACTATTTCCTGATTAAAGCTGTCAGTTGCATCACCACCGACATCGTGATCACCGCTGGCAATAGTATCTTGTTCTTCACCAACTTCAATTCCGCCTTCTTCACTATCACCCTTATCAATTTGCTTTAACATATCGCCTACATACCAAAACCAATTTTTAAAATCGCCTGGGTTTGTATCGTAGTCTTGACGTGCTGATCCTTGAGCAGATATGACTAGACTTTTAAATTCAGGAACAACATTGAAGTGATGAGCAATATCTGTTAACTCTTTAAATAACTTTTTAGCACCTTCTGCATCTTCATGTTTAGTAATGTGCGGAGCAAGATCATTATAAGCACTCATCATACGATCAGCAGCTTCTGGATTCATAGAAGACCAGCTGGCTGATTCATCAACTTCTTCACCCTGAGTCTCTGATGTTGGTGCGGCTGTGTTAACTACTTCACCTGGCTTTAACTCGCCAACTGTTGCACTTGCATCAATAGTAGCTGATCCTGGTTTTGTTGGATCTGGCATGACTGCTGAACTTGGTACATCCATTTTAGAACCATCAGGTTTCTCAATGGTTACTTTTTTGTTAGTAGCGTCAACGTTGGCAATTTTACCAAATGTTTCATCTTCTGCTAAAGGACCTACAATATGTTTAATCTTCATTTCGTTCTCCGAGGCTAAGTTCAGCACTCTCTAGTTTAGTTATGTATTTACGCAAACGATCAATTTGTCCCTTAGCTCTGAGCAGTTTGAAAGCTAGATTTTCTACACTTTGTTCGCCACCTTGCGATAGCCCGGCTTGACGTAATCGTTTAAGTTCGTCCATGGTTTTTTTGCATTGCTCTAAATTTTTACTGCGTATTGCATTATTAATTTTACCGGCATAGCTTCGGGCTTTATTTTTAATGTCTTTTGAATTGGTAGTAGGTTCTTCGTGCTTGGGCTCGTTAATCCATCGATTATGCATAACACTATAAATGCCAGCACTTACATGTTTTTGATCGGCAGGTTGAACGTACAATTCTACTGGTATATCTTTGATAGTTAAACTGTAGGTACTGTTATATTGATTTTTCTTAGCTGAAAATAATTCTTCGTCTTCTTTGCTTACATTCTTAACAATTAAGTGTAAATCTATATCGCTATAGTCACTGTAGTTATATCCAGCACTGCTACCGCTTAGGGTTATATCTGTTATGTCTAAATCGGGTATGTTAATATAGTCAACAAAATGTTCGGCTATTTTTAATAGAGCGCGACGCACTTCTGTACGCATTCTGTGATCATCCCAAATAATAGGATTCAAATGATGATGATGTGGATTCGGATCGATGAATAATTCTTGAAAGTTCATACTGTATTTAACAGTATTAGAGGCCTAGGAACTTAAGAATTGTTGATAAATCTGAGTGGATCCAACCGGCGCCTGCAGCAAATGCTAGGCCAACCATAGAGTATTTAATCCACTTGTTTTTATAGACTTCTAGATCTTTGACTTTGCCAGCTAGTTCATTATGCTGTGCTGTTGATTCTTCACGCATAGCTTTGAGTGTGTCAATAATGTTGGAATGGTTATCACAAAGATCTTGTTTAAGATCGTCCATCTTTTCATCGATGTTTGTGACCTTAACTTCTAAGACAGCAACACGCTCAGGCAAAGTTGCTAGCTGTGGAACAGCTTCTACTGATGTACGAGGTTTTTTCGCTGCTGCGGTCTGTGCCATAAGGCGCTCCAATGTGATAAGTCAAGTGCTCGCTCGAGCCATGTGCCTAATGTATGATTGAATTGCCTAAGTCTTTGATTGTACTATGCCTTATGATATTATTTAGCAAAGAAGCTGATATTTTTACCCGGATTGGCCGTGTTGAACACCGCATACTGTTGAGTCATTGCTTCATCTAGCCCGGCAATATATGGAACCAAGTGGAAATCTTCCTTAAGATGACCCACCGGATCATCATCGGATTTATATAAAGAATCCTGATCGGTATGAAAATCAAATCTCCATACTTTTATAATTTCATCAGTTTCAAACCCGATAACTCTGCCACCGACTTCGATCATAGATGGGGATTGTGTATAACTTATATTAGCTCTGATTCCAAGTGTTTGTAATACTGTTTGAAAATTTTGTTCTTTCCAACGTAGCATTTCCTTGCCTGGTTCTGTGCGATTTTGTCCAGTGTGGGTAATGTCAACAAGTGTGTATAGTTTATAATCCATAGCGTATTTAACTGATCACATAATGCTAGCCAACAAAAAAGGACCTTTCGGTCCTTAATTGTTTCCCATCCCTGGAAATTACTTATTAAGCAAATGTAAATGTTGTACCAGTTACAGAAGCTTGTGTAATTGTTACAGTTGGTGTACCTGTGATACCAGCTGAAACAGCAGCTTCTAGTTTTGCAAAAGATGCATCACTAATTGTTGAAGCTGAAGAAACTTGTCCATCCCATTCTGTATCGTAAGCAACGATAGCAACGAATGCACCTGAACCAGGTGTGTAAACAGCATAAACTTCAGCGTTTTGTTGTAAAGCACGAACGCCTTGTGAGAACAAACTGTTTTGGATTGTTGGAGTTGTATCAGCACCTGTATAAGCTACAGAAAGAACTGCTAATTGACGTGTACCAAAGTTTGTAAATGGTGATGTAGCTTTTAAATAGTTAGCTGCAACGCCAGTGTTAACTGTACCGTCTGAACCTGTTTGACCTACTAAATTACCTGCGTATAATGTCATGTTAATATCTCCTCGATTGACTATACTACTCGCACTCTGCGAGTGATCTACTACTTGTAGACCTGTGTATAATTATTTAGTGTTTTGGCAAAAAATAGGCTGAATATCGCCATTTTTGCGGAGATATATTTGAAACTATTGGGAATCTTTACTTTCTTGTATGCGTTTAATACCGCGTTTAAACTTGTTAGCATCTGCTGCTTTGATTGAGTTTAGGAATCTACGCTCTAATTCTGCGGCTGTTTCTACGTCATAATTCTCACGAATCATTTCTAGAAGATTGATAGCACTTTGAATGATGTTGGATCCACGGCTCTCAATAACGAGATCCGTATCGCGACTAATGCCGATATCGCTTAATTCTTGTAGGATACTACGAGTGCTCTTACGCATAATAATTCTCTTGTTGAGTTATTTATTTGATTATACAGAGTTTGATTTGGCAAATCAAACAGTTTGAA
>Ga0164297_10002578_pt1 | contig 17687 bp, 15 predicted proteins | sample GEODES058metaG_FD_113539 | JGI IMG/M metagenome (GOLD analysis project Ga0164297, IMG submission 113539) | Dystrophic lake water microbial communities from Trout Bog Lake, Wisconsin, USA - GEODES058 metaG | ecosystem: Environmental > Aquatic > Freshwater > Lake | place: USA: Trout Bog Lake...
AGCTTTTCCCGTGGTTTTAGCCTGGTGCTTCAAATTTTCAAAATAGGCATCCTCAGCTTTTAAAGCTGCATAAAAATCTTCAACGGTAGCGGCCTCAATACAGCTTTTTGGTAAAATACTTTCAATATGAACTTCAGCGGCTTCCATCGGGTATCCGGCATCCCGCGCCAGAATGAGCATTTTTCGCATAAAATCGGTGCCTTTGAGGTCATCGCGCGGATCGGGTTCGGTGTAGCCATTTTCCTGCGCCAGTTTAACAATATCATGGAAACTGGCATCTCCTTTAAAGTAATTGAAGATAAAGGAAATGGTTCCCGACAGTATCGCTTCGATCCGCATCACGCGGTCACCGCTATCCATCAGGTTTTTTAAAGTGCTAATGATCGGTAAGCCCGCACCTACGTTAGTTTCGTAAAAAAAATCCACCCCATGCTGTCGCGCCGTATCGTGAAAAGTTTTGTATTGCTGAAAAGCGGCTGAGTTGCCTATCTTATTACAGGTAACGATAGAAATGGTCGACCTAAATATCTCCTCATAATGCTTTACCGGAACCGGGCTCGCTGTATTGTCAATGAAGACACAATTAGGCAGGTTCATGGCTTTCATCTGCTTTACAAAACCGCCCAGGTCAGCAGCCTCGCCCGATTGCTGTAATTCTTCCTGCCAGTTATCCAGCGAAAAGCCATCAGCATTAAAGATCATCTTACGGGTATTGCTTATACCCACTATCTTAACCTGGATACCATTTTTTTCTTTCAGGTGTTCCTTGTGCTGGTTTAACTGTTTAAACAAAGTTTTCCCGATGTTTCCGGTACCAAGGCAAAAGGCATGGAGGGTTTTATTAAGTTGTACAAAAAATGCATCATGCACTGCATTGAGCGCTTTGGCAAGGTCGCTTTTAGCGATGATCACTGAAATATTGTATTCAGACGAACCTTGTGCAATAGCCCTTACATTCACACCATTACGGCCCAGCGCAAAAAACAATTTTCCGGAAATACCCGGGGTTTGTTTCATGTTTTCGCCTACGATAGCAAGTATGGCCAGCTCCTTCTCTATTTTTGGATGATCGAGCTTCGCAGCTAATAGTTCCAGTTCAAACTCCTGCTCAATAACTCTTTGCGCCTTTTCGGCATCTGAAGGAGCAACGGCGAAAGTGATGCTATGCTCAGAGGAAGATTGGGTGATGAGGATAATATTGATCTGCTCGCGGGCGAGTAATGAGAACAGACGTCCGCTAAAGCCCGATTTCCCAACCATGCCGCTACCTTCAACGTTAATGATGCTGATCTCGTTGATGGATGAGATACCTTTGATCGGTTGAAGCGAAGGTTTGCAATGGTGCTGAATGACGGTGCCGGGAAAATCGACATCAAAAGTATTTTTGATCAGGATCGGTATCTTCTTCAAAAAAGCCGGGATCATTGTTGGCGGATAGATCACTTTGGCACCGAAATAGGATAGTTCCATTGCCTCGGTATAAGTAAGCTCCGGCAGAGAAAATGCCTTTTTCACCATACGCGGATCAGCGGTCATCATGCCGTTAACGTCGGTCCATATTTGTATTTCAGAAGCATGAAGAGCTGCACCGAAAATAGCTGCGGTATAATCGCTGCCGCCACGCCCCAGAGTAGTTATCTGGTTTGCATCATTTGAAGCGATGAAACCGGTAACAAATAATATTTTTCCGGGGTTCTCGTTCACAAAAGCCCTGATCAATTGTTCGGTTAATACGGTATTCACTTTGGCATTACCAAATTCGTTATCCGTTTTGATCAATTCAGAGGCATCAACATATTGTGCTTCGGGGAAAGATTCTGCAGCAAGTTTGCTGATGAGCAGGGTCGAACAACGTTCGCCATAACTTAATATTTGGTCGCGGGTCTTTGGCGTTAGCTCTCGGAGCGTTGATACGCCCTGCAACAATTCTTCCAGGTGGTTAAAATTGATCTTTAGCCCCGTAAATGCCGGATTTTGGTGTTGTACATTAAGCAGGGTCCGCACCATTTCGAAATGGCGCGCCTCCAATTCAGCCAGTTGCGTACTAAATTCTTCGCCACGAGCTGCATTTTCGGCCATGGCCGACAAAAGGTTGGTAACTCCGCTCATGGCCGACAAAACCACCACGAGTTTTTCGCCTGCTTTGTATTCCTTTTTTAGGATGTCAATAACAGTGCGGATACTTTGAGCCGAACCTACCGAGGTGCCTCCAAATTTTAATATCTTCATTGCATTAAATAAAAAAAGCCTTCCCCAATTCGGAGGAAGGCGTTCTGTTGGTTTTTTCTATAGTTTACACCAAACGATCATCTTCCTCCGGGTATACTGCCGGTGGTTGTTGTAGTTGTCGTTGTAGTGTTGTAATTAATCATTTTTCTGACGGCCGTAAAGTAAACAGATATTTTTGGAAAATGCAAATGGTAATTGTTTTTTGTTGCACAACCCAAATTTCGCCTAATGTGCCACTACCGCAATAGAATTGGCACTGGCATAATTTGATAAAACAATTGCTACACCATTGCGCCAATAGCCGGCATAAGTACCAAACTCCGCTGCCACATAGATGTCCTGACCGCTGGCTGCTACACCATAAGCGATATTGGTGGAACTGTAGCCGCTTTGCAAAGGCTTCTGTACATCATCTATCCAAACGTTAGGTTGGCCGATCTGATTTACCGGATTTATATTGCCGGCAACATATATACCATCGTTATTTACCGCTATCCCACTTGTAAATGAGGCATAGTTATTGGTAAGATAGGCGGGGTTATTATTTTTCCAGTAAGCCGCGCCGTAAACGCCATCATAACCCCCAACATAAACATCGGAACCCACCACAACGATAGAATTAACGGCTGTATAGGAAGTTGGCGCTCTGTTAAGTGTAATCGCAACTCCATTTTTCCATACCTTACCGTCGTTACCATCTGTACCGGCCAGGTAAACATTGCCGTTACTGATCGCTATGCCTGAAATACTGGCATTTGCTGTACCATCGGTAAGCACGGTTAATGCGCCATTTTTCCAATAGGCAGCTACACTTTTACCCTCTGGATAAAATATATCCCCGGCAACATATACATTTCCATTATCAACGGCAATTGCATTTGCGGTTGCCCAGGCTGTCCCGTCAGTAAGAGCAACTTCTTTACCATTTTTCCAGTAAACCGCTTTTGCATTACCGTTGCTAGCCTGTAAATGATATCCAGCAACATATACATCGTTTTGATCTATCGTAATACTAGTAGCCAATGCGGCAGTTAAGCTATCGGAAAGTTTAACGATTGACCCGTTTTTCCAGTAACAGGCTATGTTGGCATTATTAATTGTACTAAGCGCCTGTATGCCACCAGCGATATATACATCCACTTGTTTAGCGGGTGCCGGTGTATTACTTTTTTTGCAGGAGGTGATAGCCAAGGCGATCAGGCTTGCAGCGAGGATAAAGCGAAGCACTTTCATTAATAGAGGTTTATCAATGTAAATTTAATATTAATAAACAAAAAAATGAGCAAAATCGACCGGATTTTATTCGCCATGGCAAATTCAATACCTTTGCAACCTTGATGGAAGGACTTGTAACAAAATCTACCGGCAGCTGGTACCAGGTAAAAACACCGGGCGGGCAGCGCGTGGATTGCCGCATCAAAGGTAAATTCCGAACCAAAGGCATCACTACCACCAACCCAATTGCGGTGGGCGACCAGGTAGATTTTACGATGGAGCCCGAATTAGGTACCGGAGTGATCACTGATTTGCACCAGAGAAAAAATTACATCATCCGAAAGTCTATCAATTTATCAAAACAAGCTCAGATACTGGCGGCCAACCTCGACCAGGCGTTTCTGGTGGTTACCCTGGCATCGCCGCGCACTTCTTTGGGTTTTATTGACCGTTTCCTTGTTTCTGCGGAAGCCTATGATATTCCGGCCAGTTTGGTTTTTAATAAGCTCGATCTCTTTAGTGATGAAGGTCTGGAAATACTGGACGAATTTAAAGCGATCTACCAAAATATTGGCTACCCATGTTACGAGGTTTCGGCATTGGAAGGAACGCATGTGGATCAGGTAGCCGAAGCGATAAGGAATAAAGTTACACTATTCTCGGGTCATTCCGGCGTAGGCAAATCAAGCCTGATCAATGCCTTGCTATCCGAATTGCAATTGCGGACCACCGAAATATCCGAATGGCACGACATAGGCATGCACACCACCACCTTTGCCGAAATGTTTGAGCTACCCAATGGTGGCTATATCATCGACACGCCGGGCATACGGGAATTGGGTGTGATCGATATCGAAAAACAGGAACTGAGCCACTTTTTCCCGGAAATGCGCGCCAGACTGAATCAATGCCGGTTCAACAGTTGCCGTCATATCAGCGAGCCGGGTTGCGCCATTATCAAAGCTGTGGAAGAAGGTGAAATATCGCAATCCCGTTACGAAAGTTACCTGAGTATCTATCATGGTAATGATACCCGTGCCTGAATAAACACGAATTGCACGAATTAGCGCTAATTCAGATTTAATATTTCGTGAAATTCGGCCTAATTCGTCAAATTAGTGCTTATTATATGAGAGCAGTTATACAAAGAGTTACCCAGGCAAGTTGCACAGTTGAGGGAAGAATTACCGGCGAGATCGGTATTGGCTTCCTTGTCCTTTTAGGAATAGAAGATGCCGATACGGATGAAGATCTGCAATGGCTGGCATCGAAAATAGCATCGATGCGAATTTTCGGAGACGAAAACGGGTTGATGAACAAAGCCTTGGCAGACATTAATGGCGATATTTTGCTGATCTCGCAATTCACGCTTTTCGCTCAAACCAAAAAAGGGAACCGCCCCGGCTTTATCCGTGCCGCTAGGCCTGAAAAGGCAATACCGATGTATGAGGCCATGATCAAAGAACTGGAAAAGCTGACCGGCAAAAAAGTGGCTACCGGGATTTTTGGTGCCGATATGAAGATCAGTTTGCTGAATGATGGACCCGTTACCATCGTTATGGATACAAAGGATAAAGACAATCACTAATTTTACTTTTATGGAGATAGCGCAGGCGCAACTTCTTGTCGACAACTGGATCAAAACTACCGGCATTCGTTATTTCAACGAACTGACGAATACCGCGATCCTGATGGAAGAGGTAGGTGAAGTGGCCAGGATCATGGCCCGTCAATATGGCGAGCAGTCGTTTAAAAAATCAGATGAAGAAGTTAACCTGGCCGATGAGATGGCCGACGTACTTTTTGTGCTCATCTGCCTGGCTAACCAAACCGGTATCGATCTGACTGAAGCACTGGAAAAGAACCTGAAAAAAAAGAGTATCCGCGATACCGACAGGCATCGTAACAACGAGAAATTGAAATAGTTTTTAACTTAATTTAAGCAGTTTCTCCCCCTCCAAAACAGGTATGGAGGAAGTGATATCTACATTCAGACAAAACGCAATATCTTTTTCAATTCCCAGTTTTTTAAGGCGTTCGCTATGCGAGGTTTTTGCAAGATAGGCAGGCAGATCGTCTTTGGCCAACTGATACAGGTCATTGGCAGCAATGGCAGGGTCGTCCAATTTGAAACTGTTGCCTTTTAGTTGTTCTATCACCGCGCCGGCGAATATGGTATCTTCCAGGTTAAAGTTATTTTTCCAGCCCGCACAAACCAACAGGATACTTTCGTTTTGCGTTTTGAGCCAATAGCTCAATGCGGTTAGATTCAAAAATGAACCGATCACGATCCTTTTTGCACACCTTGATAGGTGAAGGGCCTGAGTGCCATTGGTTGTAGTTAATACGACCGTTCTACCTCCAACCTTTTCTTTAGTATAAGAAAAAGGCGAATTGCCAAAATCAAAACCATCAACTACCTCCCCATTGCGTTCGGCTGCCAGCAGGTAGTTAAAGCCTTTGTCCCTATAGGCTAAACATTCTTCCACCTCAGCAACTGGTATGATCGCTTCGGCACCATTATCAATACCATAACAAATGGATGTGGTTGCCCTGAAAATGTCAACGATCACAACTATGTAATTCTCAACTATATATTGAGGAATCAAAGCCGGTGAAAGACAAACGTGGAGATTTTTGGGTGAATTGGACATTGGTTAACATGTCATTGCGTCATTAAGTCATTGATTGTACGCCGCCAATGCGATGACTTAATGACCCAATGACCTAATGACTATTTATAAAAAGGCGGCTTAACAATTTGTGCTTTAACTTTATTATCCCTGATTAGGATGTATATCTCAGTGCCTTCTTTGGCAAATTCAGATTTTACATAACCCATACCAATTGCTTTCTGCAGCGAAGGTGATTGTGTACCTGATGTTACTTTACCGATCACCGCACCTTCAGCATCAACAATCTGGTAATCATGACGGGGAATGCCACGCTCTATCATTTCAAAACCAACCAGCCGTTGCTTCAGGCCATCCTGCTTTTGTTGCAACAATGCCACTGAGTTAGTAAATTCTTTATTGAATTTGGTTACCCAACCAAGTCCGGCTTCAAGAGGCGATGTATGATCATCTATATCATTACCATAAAGGCAGAAACCCATTTCCAAACGTAGGGTATCACGTGCCCCAAGACCGATAGGTTTGATACCAAATGGCTCGCCGGCTTCAAAAACAGCATTCCAAACCTGTTCTGCATCTTTATTATCGACGTATATCTCGAACCCACCTGCTCCGGTATAACCTGTAGCCGAAACCAGCACATTGTCGACGCCTGCAAACTTTCCTTTTTTGAAAGTGTAATATTCCATTGTACCCAGGTCGATATCGGTCAGGCTTTGTAGGGCGTCGGCTGCCTTAGGACCCTGTACTGCAAGCAAAGAAGTACGGTCGGATATATTTTTCATATCCACCTGCTCCGTATTAAAACGGGCTATCCAGCTCCAATCTTTATCAATATTGGAAGCATTAACCACCAGCATATAAGTTTTCTCGTCTATTCGGTAAACGAGCAAGTCGTCAACTATTCCTCCGTGTTCGTTGGGAAGGCAGGAATATTGAACCTTTCCATCATACAGTTTGGAAGCATCGTTGCTCGAAACTCGTTGGATCAGGTCGAGGGCGTTTTCACCTTTTAAAATAAATTCCCCCATATGGCTCACATCAAACACACCTACGCCCTTGCGCACTGTATCATGTTCAACATTTATACCAGCATATTGTACCGGCATGTTGTAGCCGGCGAAAGGTACCATTTTAGCACCCAGAGCTATGTGTTTATGGGTTAAAGCAGTGTTTTTCATAACAGTTCTGTTGGCGCAAAAGTAATGATTTTGCTTTGGTTGAAGTAGTTGAAAATGTTGTATTGGTTTTAGAAGTCCGCTTGATCATCATATCTATCAATCCAGTTCAACCAATACAACCAATTTAACCAGTACAACTATAATAAGTTCTCATACAGCCCCACCAATTTATTTGTCACCTTATTGGCATCGTACTGGTCCTCAACCAGTCGGCGGGCGTTTGCACCCACAGCTTTACAGTAATCTTCATCGGATATACAACGCCGAATGGCTTTAAAAAACTCATCGTGAGTATTAGCGATCAGAATATTTACCCCGCTTTTGTAATTGATCCCTTCGGCCCCTGCGGTTGTAGATATAATGCATTTCTGCATGGCCATGCCTTCAACTATTTTTACCCGCATGCCGCCACCAGATAAAAGCGGAACGATCATGATCGCTTTGCTATTTATAAATTGAAGGGCATCATCCACCTCGCCCTGAATAAATATTTTATTCATTACCTCATACTCGTCAAATTCTTCAGGGATATCGTTGCCGGCAACATAGAAGCGGGCGGGTAATTCGTCATTTTCGATATCATGCTGGAAAGCTTGTAAAAACCACTCGATCCCTTCGCGATTCGGAGTCCAGTCAAGCGATCCCAGGAAAAACATGCTCGGGAATTCAGTATGATCTAAATTGGGTCGATAATGTGCGAGCTCGACACCCACGGGCACAACTTCAACCGGGATCTTTGCACCATAATTTAATAAGGTCGCCTGGTCCTGCCCAGTAAAAACAGCAATGGCATCAAACTTGTTTAACTGGCCCAGTTCGTATTTTTTGATACGACGCGACATCAGGTTCAGGTAAAATTTTTTGAATGGATCATTTTTTTGGCGAGCCATTCGCTCCCAAACCTGGTGTTCGATATTATGTGCCCGGTATACTATATTGGCATTACTATTCTTACGAACAGCTTCGACATAGGGCGCAACAAATAATCCTTCGAATTGAACAATATCGTACGATGTCGTCCGCACCTCTCCGATCAGCAAACGTTCGAAAACCGGGTCGTAATAACGGTGGATATTGTAAGGGTTTTTATTAAACGTGGTCAAAAAGCCCTCAAAAAGCGAAATACTGATATCAATTTCATACGATCGGTAATTGATCCTGCCCAACAGTTCGTCGGGTTGTGTGTCATCATGCGGGAGCTGCTTTTTGGCGTTCAACGCAACCAATGATACTTCGTGCCCCAAATTAACCAGCCCCCGGATGGTATTGCCTACCACAATAGGATATCCGCCATTTTGAGGAAAGGGGATACGATGCGTAAGCAGGAGAATTTTCAAAGCTGATTGCTGGTTTTAACAAATGTATAAACCCTTAGCCGGGCTTCAAAACAACTTTTAGAAAATACTTATTTGCGGGTCAGTAACGCGAAAGCTACGCCGGTGATAAGGACTGGCTCCGATCCTGACGATCGTGTCGCGATGCTTTTTAGTGGGATAGCCTTTATTTTTCTGCCAGTCGTATTCGGGGTACTCTGCCGCTAACTTTTGCATATGATCATCCCGGTAGGTTTTAGCCAGAATTGAGGCGGCAGCAATATTCAAATATTTGGCATCACCCCCTATGATACATTGATGAGGGATACCCTTATAGGCGTTGAAACGGTTACCATCGATCAGCAACAATTGCGGTTCAATGGCCAGTTTGGCGACAGCGCGATGCATGGCAAGAAACGAAGCATTCAGGATATTTATTTGGTCGATCTCGAGGTGGTCAACCTCAGCTACGGCCCAGGCCAGCGCCTTTTTTTCGATGACATCCCGCAATTCGAATCGGAGCTTTTCCGAAACCTGTTTGGAGTCATTGAGTAATTTTAGTTTAAACTTTGGTGGCAGAATAACCGCAGCTGCAAACACCGGACCGGCCAGGCAACCGCGTCCGGCTTCATCACATCCGGCTTCGATCAGCTCATGTTGGTATTGTAAATGGAGCATGGTTCCGGTTATTTGATCTGCTGAACGCTTTAGATCTACTTAAAATATCCTCAAAGTCAGTAAAGTAATGTCATCGATTGGCTTTCCTTTGACAATGAGGTTGAGGTGATCAAGCAAGGTTTGGTTAAATTTATCAGGCGAAAGTTCGCCGTTGCCGATCACAAATTGGAGCAGTTTTTCTTCATTCCATGTTTTGGTGACCGGAATATCATAATCCATCAAACCATCCGTATAATTAAAGATCATGCTACCGGGTTCAACTATCTCGGAACCCTGGTTCAAAAAGGGCAGATCATCAAATGCTCCGATCATAGTCGTGCCGAATTTAAGGGGCACAGCTTTTCCGCGGGTATACAAAATTGATGGGTTATGGCCAGCGTTAATATATTTAAGCTGGCGCGTCTTTTCATTGTATTTGGCAACAAACAGGGTTATAAAACGCTCGCCCTTTGTGTTTTTTACCACGATCTGGTTTAGTCGCTTAACAATATTGGTCAGATCATCTTCCACAGCAGCCCAGGCGCGGAGGCTGGCCTGAAAATTAGCCATCAGCAGCGCTGCCGATATACCTTTACCGGAAACATCGGCTATGCACCATAAGAATTCATCATCATTTACCCGTATAAAATCAAAATAGTCGCCTCCAATGTTTTGGTGGGGAAAATATTTTGCACCGATCTCCACCGCGGTTTCCTTATGCAGCCGTATCGGGATCAGCATATTCTGTACTTCCTGGGCCAGCTCCATTTCACGCTTGAAGCGTTCTGATTCCATTCGTTCGCGGAATAGCTTTTTGTTTTCGAGCGCAACCACGATCACGTTGATCAGTGTTTGGATGAAATTCAGGTCGTTGCTGAGCATTTCATCCGTTGTATTAAAATCGCCGATCAGGGCAAATGCGATCGCTTTGGTTTTCTGGTAAAATGGAATGAAGTAATTGTATTTTTTCAGAATACTATCGTCCTGGTTGGCCAGGGAAGTTAAAGCACGAGCCTTGCTCAGTTTACGGCAGGCCTGGTAAAGCATTTTAGCACTTTCCTCCTCACCGCCATAGCTTGATATGCAAACAAAAGTTCCCTCATGCTCTATCATAAAACGCAAACGACCTACCTGCAGGTAGTTTTGCATAATAACTTCAAGCATCTGTATGAGTACAGGTGTCGAGATATTCTTGTTAATAGCGCGTGTAACTTCGAGTAATGAGTTTAATTCCGATTGCCGTTTCAACAGCAAGCGGATCAATTCATCTTCACCCGAAATTTCTTCAGTTTTTTGCATTCCTTATAAGAAGATATCCAAATTAATGAATAAATTTTTTTAAATGCGTGTATTTTGTGATTTTATATCAAAAGCGTCGCGTAAACCGACTGTAACTAAATTGAAAGCATAAACCATTAACATGATAGCAAGACCCGGTAAAATAGCGAGGAAAGCCGCATTCATAATGATATATCCGTAATGCTCTTTGATCATGGCTCCCCAGGTGGGCATAGGAGGTTGTGCGCCAAAACCCAGGAAACTAAGGCCCGCTTCTAATAAAATGGCAGCCGCAAAGTTAGAAGAAGCCAGTACCAATATTGGTCCGATGATATTGGGAAGGATATGCCGGCGTATGATGCGGGCATTGTTGAATCCCATGGCCCTTGCGGCTTCCACAAATTCGGTATGTTTTAAGCCAAGCACCTGACCCCGTACAAGACGCCCAACTTCGACCCACATTGACAGGCCCACAGCGATAAAGATTTGCCAAAGGCCTTTACCCAGAGCAAATGAGATAGCTATTACCAGCAACAATGCAGGCAGCGCCCATAAAATATTCATTACCCAGCTTAATCCGGCATCGACCCATCCGCCAAAATAACCGGCCATCGATCCAATCAATATACCAAGCAAAAGACTAATGATCACCGAAACAGAGCCAACCGCCAGTGATACCCGCGATCCCAGTATAAGCCGGCTCAGCAGATCCCGTCCATAAATATCAGAACCCAGCCAAAATCTGCGCTTGATGATTTGCCGGTCGATGATCCTATTTTGCAGGTCAAGGTATTGACGATCAGTAAGCGGAAAACTAAGTTTACTGCCCGAATAAGTAGTAACTGATGCCAGGCTGCCATTGTAAAGTGGTTTAACGCCGTAAACTACCTCAAACAGGTTGTACGAAGATTTGATAGGTTTATCTTCATCGCCTACATATTCATCAATCGCAATAGAATCTTTGATAAAATGGTAACTGACTATCGGAATATCTTTAAAAAATGACGGTTGCCCGAACAGCATTTTGGTAAAAATCCCAACCGTATCAACCGGTGCATTCCTGCGAGTACGCAACATTGTGAATTCCGATCCCGGCTTTTTGGTACCCAGCTGAATGGTCATCGTATTGGCCATGGGTGTCGAATCGGGCATTACCAGGTAAGCCAAAATAGCGATAAGAACCGAAAAAGAAATAAACAGGAGTGCGGCAATGGCTATTTTGTTGCGTTTGAACGCCTGCCAGGTTCGCTGCGATGGGGTTTGCTCGGCCAAGTACTTTTTAGATCAGTTCGGCTAAATATCGCTTATTTTGGGTGGAAAGGCAATGTGAAATTCCAAAATATCATTTAAGACATAATTGTTATACATTATTCGTAAATTTGATTACAAAGCATTGAAATGGATACATATACGATAAAAATCAGGGATGAAAAAGCTTTAAAGCTGATATGGGATCTTGAATCGTTGAATCTAATTCAGGTAGTCAGCAAAAATTCGAAGAAACCGAAACCAGCGCTTTCGTCGATTTTATCTGGTAGTATTAGCGAGGAAGAGGCCAATACTATGCAAGTTGAATTAAAGAAAATGAGGGATGAATGGCAACGGGATTCTTAATAGATTCAAATATTATCATTGATTTCTCAGCTAAAAAATTAGCGGGTAAACAGCACGAATACGTCGCCGAAATAATCGACAATTTTCCCCAAATATCGGTAATCAATAAAATTGAACTCCTTGGATTTGAAGTAGTTCCACCGCAAATTAAACTATTTATAGATCAGGTTTCAATAATTGGCCTTGACGATGAAGTTGTAGATTTGACCATCGCTTTGCGAAAAGAATACAAAATAAAGCTTCCGGATGCTATTATTGCCGCTACAGCCCTTGTGAACGATTTGACTATTGTAACAAACAATATAAAGGACTTTAGTAATATTAGTGGATTACAACTTATAAACCCTTATTCTATTACCTAACGCACTAACCTGCCTTTCCACTCATATTTACGTGTATTGCCGATCAGGCCGATATACACAAAATAAACCACGTGTACAGGTATCAACAGGAGGAGTAAAACCATGAGTGCTTGCCGTTTTAAAAATGAGGTGATCGGAAACAGGTACGCAAACTCAAAAACGAACTTTAAAAAAAACTGTAGCAGGAAGATTTTGAAATAAAAAATATTCAGGAAAGCCAGTCCCGCGTTAGCCAATAGTGAAACATTGAATAGCCATATACTCACGGCGAGTGCCACGATCTTTCCGTCTTTATAATGAACCGATTTAGATGCCCAACGGCGGCGTTGGTTGAGGAACGAACGCAGGTTCGGTTTGGCATGGGTGTATACGATCGCCTCGCGTTTCTTCAGGAAACCAATCCGACCAGGGTATCGCAGCGCCACTTTTTGCAGGAGCAACTCATCATCGCCCGATGCCAGGTTATCGATCCCTGCAAAGCCGCCTACTTCATAAAATACATCTTTCCGGTATGCCAGGTTTGCCCCATTGCAGGTAGAGGCCCTTTTATTGCCGATGAAGGAAGCACCTATGCCAATGAGGTAAGCAAACTCCAGCGTTTGCATTAATTCGAATAAGCTCTTTTCCTGAAAATAGGTTACAGGAGACGAGATCATCACCAGGTTATTCGCTTCAAAATACGACACCACCGATGAGAGCCATTGAACTCCCATACGGCAATCAGCATCAGTAGCTACCATCAATTAACCGGTCGAATGTCCGATAGCCATTGCAATGGCTTTTTTCTTGTATGAATTATGCGGCTGGCCTTCTTTCATCTGCAATAGAATAACACCCTGCTTTTCATACCTCCGTATTATTTCTGCCGTTTTATCGGAAGAATGATCGTCAACGATTATGATCTCAGTTAAATCTTTGGGGTAGTCCTGGGCCAGGATATCATCGATAGTTGCGCTTATAATATGTTCCTCATTGCGTGCTGCTATCAAAACGGTAACCCGGGTACGAAAATTCCTGTTGTAAATACCCGGGGGGGTGATCCTTGCCCAACCCCTGATAAAATAGACGATCAGCAACAAGTAAATGCCGGTAAGCAATAGCGAGAGTATACTAATTAGCGCGGTCAAAGAATCGGAGTTTTAAAACAAATACGGAGCCTAATATAGCAGGTACAATAAGGTTGATGAACCAGATCGATGAAACTGCCGCCATAACAGCCAGGTTTTGCGTAGTAATATAAACAAAAAATGCAGTGGCCGTGTAATTGCGCACCACGATATCAAACAAGTCGAGTGAGGGTAAAGCCGACTGAATGAAGAACAAAATAAATACCATCATCATCATCGGGAATGCCGGCATTTCCGGCATCAGCAAGTGTATGACCAGGTAGTACTGGAAAGAAAATACGAAAAAACGGGTCAGGCAAAAGCCCATGATATTAAGCAATTCGTGGGTGTGATACCGGTCGAGAATATCAAAAAAGCGATGGTACTTTTTAAGAAATTTGATGCGGTTAAGCAATGTAACCAGCCAGCTGATATTAAAGTAAAATATCAGCAACATAACGACAAAACTTAAAGCTGCCAGCGAAAGGGATAACGAGACAACAATATTCAGCTGAAGGTAAGTAAACATGAACCAGATGAGCGCGATCAAACCCAGGGTATTGGTAATGATGTTTTGCCCAAACGAGCCAACTGCCATTGCAAACACACCATGAATACGTTTGCGGCTTGGTAAAAACATTACCCTGCCTCCATATTCTCCGATGCGGTTAGGGGTAAAAACGGCCCAGGTGAGCCCGCAAAATACGGCTTCGATGGCCTGCCAGTTACTGATATTACTGAGTTCGCGGGTTACGTATTTCCATTTGAGTGCTTCTGTCAGCCAGTTAACCAACATCAGTAATACGACGCAGGTCATTACAATAAAGGCGCGTCTATGGTTGATCGCAGCGATCAGTTTTTCAAATTGCCTTAAATTCTCGTTGTTATTTACCCGGCGGTAAATGATCACGAACGCTAAAATGATGATGGCAGCTTTTAGCGAATACGATAGCAGTTTTTTTGCAGCAGCAGTCAACAGAAAGAATTTCTGCAATGTTACGAAATGTTGATGGTTGATGGTTCATAGATCAGGGCAGAAAAAAAGGAAATACCTTTCTCACCATGATCTATGAACCATCAACCATGAACTATTTCAATCTCGGTTTCAGGAACGCGAGTGTATTTTCATAGGCGTCTTTTGTTGCCGCACTATCGTAAATCGGATTGCTTGGGTTGGCAAATCCATGATCGGCATCATACTGGTGCAGGTATAATTTTTTACCCGCAGCTTTCATATCGCCGGCGAATTTAGCCACAACTTTGGGGTTTATCCATCCGTCTTTATTGGCAAAATTGCCCAACACATCACTATGCAAAGTTTTTAGTTTGTTTACATCCTGCTCAGGCATTCCATAATACATTACCGTAGCAACACCCTGTTTGCCGGTAAGCAATGCCGTTTGCAGGCTCCAGCCGCCACCAAAACACCAACCTATAGTAGCGATGTGTGCATTCGGACCAACATAAGCAATGGCTGCTTTAATTATGGCTACAGCACGGTCTTCTTTAACGGCTTGCATATACTTGCCTGCATCCTCGCGGGTAGTGGCAACTTTACCATCGTACAGGTCAAGGTCGAGTACGTTAACATCACCCAAATCGTTGTACAGTTTTTCTGATTCGTGTTTAACGAAATCATTTAAACCCCACCATTCGTGGATCACAAAAAGCCAGTTTTTTGTTGGTTTTTTAGCCTTAAGCTCAAAGGCATTGGCGGTGCTGCCATCAGCTACGGGATAAGTGATCGCCTTTCCGATACTGCTTTGAAAATGGTAGACCTTTGGATTAGCATGTGCCATCACAAATTTTTTGTCGGATGCCAGCATAGCAAATTGCTGGGTTGAAGATGGCTTTGCGCAGCAGGCCATTTTGCTCTGTGAGAAGGCCGAAACAAAGCTGACTAGGATTAAAGTTAATAGAACTAATTTTTTCATGGTTTTTATGTTTGATTTCAATTATTTATTGTTTTCTGAAGAATAATTGACGAAGATGATGATAATTCTATTTAACCACCTACCTATTAAATAAAGTATTACGAAGCTTTGACAAGCGATAAAAATTGCCCTTTCAAGTTGCCGGAGGCTTCCGGGCTCCTACCGCAATATTTCCCGAATATCTTCCGCCGAAAGCGATTTGATAAAACTTTCCTCGGTTGTTATGAGCGATTGCGCCACCTTGAGCTTGCGCTGCTGCAGGGCCACTATCTTTTCTTCAACTGTATCCTTTGTGATAAACTTATAAATAAACACATTTTTGGTTTGTCCGATGCGGTGGGTACGGTCAATTGCCTGCTGTTCGACAGCCGGATTCCACCAGGGATCAAGGATAAATACATAATCAGCTTCGGTCAGGTTGAGCCCAACACCGCCGGCTTTGATCGAGATGAGGAATACCCTTGTCTTTTCGTCCTCCTGGAATTTCTTTACCACATCGCCCCGGTTTTGGGTACTGCCATCCAGGTATACATAGGCGATTCCTTCCCGGTTAAAATGATCACGATAAATATTGAGCTGCTTTACAAATTGCGAGAAGATCAGCACTTTGTGCCCACCTTCAAGCACGTTGGCCAGCGTATGCACCACGTTCTCGAACTTTCCCGAATCTCCTTCATATTCTTCATCGATCATTGCGGGATGATTAGCTATCTGCCGCAACTTGATCAATCCCTGCAATACCTGCATTTGTGCCTGCCCGTAGGTGCCATCTTCCAGACTTCTTAATAACTCGTTACGGTATTCCGATTTAACTTTTTCGTATACATTGGCCTGCTCATCGCTCATTTTGCAATAGAAAAGGTTCTCGGTTTTTGGCGGCAATTCAGTAGCAACTTGTTCTTTGGTACGTCGTAATACAAAGGGTTTGATCAGTGCTTGTAGTCGCTTTGCCTTTTCCTCGTCTTTTTTCTTTTCGATAGGCGTTACAAACTCGTTCAGGAAAAACTGTTGGCTTCCCAATAAGCCGGGGTTAATGAACGACATCTGTGTCCAAAGGTCGTTCACTGAATTCTCGACAGGCGTACCGCTCAAAATCAGCTTATATCGCGATTTCAATTGCTTTACGGCCTGGTATGATTTGGAAGACGGGTTTTTGATATTCTGACTTTCATCCAAAATGATGTACTCGAAAAAATAATCCTTTAGCAGGTCGATATCTATTCTGGTAATACCATAGGTGGTGATCACCACATCATAATTGGTAAACACCTCCGGCGATTTATACCTGAAAGTGCCCGTATGTACCATGATACGCAGCTTGGGCGCAAACTTTTTAGCCTCGTTCAGCCAGTTGTAAATGAGCGAAGTCGGCATCACAATGAGTGAAACGCTTTTACTGCCGTTTGCTTCTATCTCTTCTTTATGTTTTTGCAGGAGTGCCAGCGTTTGGATAGTTTTTCCTAAACCCATATCATCGGCAAGGCAGCCACCAAAATGGTATTGCTGTAAAAAGTGGAACCAGTTAAAGCCCGCTTTTTGGTATGGCCGCAACTGGCCCTTAAAATGATTTGGCAGGGCGATATCGCCGACGTCCTCAAACTCACTTAGCTTTTGCAGTTTACGGCTCATCGTAACTCCGGCAAGCTCGCCTTCGGCCAGCTCATTTACCAGGCCTATATGATGCCTGCGCAGCCTGATATGCTGGTTACCTTCGGAAAAATGCAGCAGGTTGCCATATTGCGAAAACCACTTTTCCGGTATCACTGCAATTTCGCCGTTGGGCAGGGTAAACTCCTTTTTATGGTTAAGGATATGATTTTTTAGCTGTATAAACGGGATCTTGTAGGGGCCGAAATAAACCACGGCATAGATATCGAACCAGTCGTTATTTTCCCTCACTTCTACATCGATCTTGCTGCTGCCAAAGAGGTATTTTTTTTGTCCCTCAGGCTGCTCGATCTCGAACCCGCCAGCGATCAGCTCTTCATGATGCTGGTTGAGCCATTCGAAAATTGACAATGAACGATCGCTTTCATCTTCGGCATTTGCTACTTCAAGGTTTTGAAATAAGCTCGATACTACCTGCAGGCCCAATTCTTCCAATAGCAGCAATTTCCCTTTTTCCCAGGTCACCGAACGTTTGATACGGTGAAAAAGAAAATTAT
>Ga0164297_10002581_pt1 | contig 17679 bp, 16 predicted proteins | sample GEODES058metaG_FD_113539 | JGI IMG/M metagenome (GOLD analysis project Ga0164297, IMG submission 113539) | Dystrophic lake water microbial communities from Trout Bog Lake, Wisconsin, USA - GEODES058 metaG | ecosystem: Environmental > Aquatic > Freshwater > Lake | place: USA: Trout Bog Lake...
CATAGGGACCGGAAGCACGATCAACCCCGGGAGGTCGATCGGCTCACACGCCGTGATCGCTCCGGGAAGCGTCGTGGTCAAGGACGTACCTGCAGGGGCGATTGTCGCTGGGAACCCTGCCCAGGTGGCACCATGAGCGTCCGGGTGGTCGGCGCCGATGTCGAAGATGCTGATTGGGCTCGACTCTTTGGTGACCATGGCGATCGCGCCGGTCGCCTGGTGATCTTGGGGACCTCGGGATGGGGTCGAACCCTGGTGAGCCTCGTCGAGGCCCTCAACCGCTGGGGTGCCTCGATCGAGCTGCTCGGCATGATCGACGACGATCCCCGGGACCTCGATCTCCTCGGGCCGATCAACACCACCTTTCTCGGTGGCCTCGACCTGCTCGATGGTCTCGATGCGTCCTACGTCCTTGGCAGCACGGACATCGCCCAGCGGCGGCTGCATGACCGACGGGCGACAAGCGCCGGTCTCGAAGCCATGACCCTTATCCACCCCGAGACGGCGCTCGGACCCGACTTCACCGTCGGACAGGGAAGCGTCATCATCGAGTCGCGCCTGTCGATCGGGGTCACCTTGGGCCGGCACTGTGTCATCCAGGACACACGCGTCGGGCACGACGTGGTCCTCGAGGACTTCGCGTGGGTCGAGAACGGCAATACCCTCGGTGGAGACGCTCGGATCGGCAACGGGGCCGTGCTGGGGATTGGTGCGGTCGTCGCGAGTGGCATCTCGGTCGGATCTGACGCGGTGATTCGAGGAGGAACCGTCCTCGACAGCGACGTCCCGAATGGCGCCCATGTTCGCGGCCTCCCTGGGTCGCTGGATCGCGAGGCCTGATGGACCTCGGGGGCCATGGCACCACTGCCACCGAGATCCTCGTGATCGGAGCTGCAGGCTTCGGTCAAGAGGTCATCAATCGGATCATCCGGATGAACCGCACCGGCCACGCGGTCACGATCACGGGCGTGCTCGACAACGGCCCAGTCGATCGCGAGCTCCTCGATCGACTGGGCGTTCCCTTCCTCGGGCCCACCGAGCGCGTCAAGGAGCTCGCGACCGCCACCATCATCACCATCGCGGACCCGACCACCAGGCGAAGGATCGCCACAATGATGGATGAGGCAGGCGTCCCCGCCGCCCGCATCGTCGGCGAGCGCTCCTACGTCGGCCTTGGGTGCACCTTCGGGACGGGCGGGTATGCCTCTGGCTCGATCGGGACCAATACTCGTATCGGCGTTCACGCAGCGCTCGTGGGAAATCGGCTCAGCTACGACGTCACCATCGGCGACTTCGTCACCTGCTTCACCGGAGCCAACGTCGGTGCCGGCGCAAGGCTGTGCGACGACGTGACCCTCGGCGCCGGCGCGACGGTGCTGCCAGGCAGGACCGTGGGCCGAGGAGCCACGGTGGGGGCAGGGGCCGTCGTCGACGCCGACGTGCCGGAGGGGATGACCGTCGTCGGGAATCCGGCCCGCCCGATACGGCGCCGGTCGTGACATGAGAATCGTCCATCTCGGCCCCACCGGCATCCCTGTGCTCCACCAGCGAGGTGGCGCGGTGCAGCGGCGCATGGTCGAGCTGGCACGCGCCCAGGCGGCCAATGGTCACGACGTGACGATCTTGTCGAGCGATCGGGTTGCCAGCCGAGAGGTCTTCGATGGCGTCGAGATCATCTCCCTCGCCACCTCGCTCCCGCGACCATGGCGCGACCTCGAGATGCTGAGGAAGTCCAGGCGCGTGCTCGCCCAGATGCCGCCGGGGATCTTGCATGCCCACGGGGTCCCTGCAGCAAGTCGCATGGCGACCTCGCTCGGCTGGCGATCGGTGCTCTCGGTGGACTACTTCCGCTTCCGCTGGTCGGACCATCCACCGCTGCGGTCGCACTATCGACGGTTGCTGGCCGGCTTCGACGCCATCCTCCCGGTCTCAGCGGCCTGTGCGGCGATGTTCCGTGCCTACTGGGGCAGCCCTGCCCCAATCTCCGTCATCTTCAATGGGGTCAACATCGAGCAGTTCCATCCGTCGCAGGCCGCACGCGATCAGATGCGCCGAGACCTCGGCATCAGCGATGCCGAGCTGGTCGTTCTGTACGTCGGGCGCCTGTGCGCGCAGAAGGGAACTGAGGTGCTCGCGCGTGCTTGGCCACAGGTCGGGTCGATCGGTCCCGCCACCTTGTTGGTGGCGGGACCGATCGAGCAGTTCGGGACCGAGGGGACCTCGCAACTCACCGACCAGCTGGCACAGGTCGGGGCGCGCTACCTCGGACCGGTCGACGAGTCATCCCTTGCTGCGCTGTACAACGCGTGCGATCTGTTCCTCATGCCGACCGTCATCGCGGAGATGTTTGGGATGGCGGCACTCGAGGCAGAGGCGTGCGGCCGACCTGTGGTGGCGAGCCGCTGGGGCGGGCTCCTCGAATCGGTCGCCGCCGATGCGGGAACCTTCGTTGAGCCAGGCAACCCCGACGAGCTCTCGTTCGCGATCACCGACCTCTTGGAAGATCCGGAGCGTCGAGCGGCGATGGGGAGGGCGGCACGCCAACACGCAGAGCGCTTTGATTGGCAAACGATTGCCGGTGATCTCGACGTCATCTACGAGGGATTGCCATGACCGCCCCAGAGCACGTCGCGGCTCTGCTCCCGGTTCAAGATGGCGAGCGCTACATCGGAGAGGCAATCGAGAGCCTCCTCGCTCAAGAGATGGACGATGCAGCCAATCTCCAGATCGTGATCGTGGACGACGCCAGCACCGATGCCACCGCCGCAAGGATCGACTCCTATGAGGATCGCCGCATCACCCTCATCCGGAGAGAGCGCTCGACGGGGCTCGCCGATGCCCTTAACGCCGGACTGGCGTGCATCAAGGCTCCGCTGGTGGCCCGCCTGGATGCCGATGACCGAGCAGCTCCCGACAGGATCCAGCGCCAACGAGCGTTCCTCGTGGATGCCCCCGAGGTGGCCGTCGTCGGGAGCACAGCCCGACTCATCGATGCCAGCGGCATCCCCGTCGGGCGGCGAGGGGGTGAGGCGACGCCGGCTCAGATCGCCGATCGACTTCGATCGCGCAATGCACTCATCCACCCGTCCGTGATGTTCCGCACGCAGGCGGTCTCCGCCGTGGGCGGGTATCGGCGTGCCGCGGGCCGATTCGAGGACTACGACCTGTGGCTCCGGCTGGCGGCCACGTGGGACCTGGCGACCTTGCCTCAGGCACTCGTCGACTACCGACTCCATGACGGACAGCTGACCACCCGACGCGTCGCGGAGCGCCCGGCGATCGCCGCTGTGGGTAGCTCCCGGCTCGCCCTAGCTCGAGCGCGGGGCCGGTCGGTGACGTTGGCCAGGATCACGCAGGCGGCCTGGGCCTTCCATCAGTACCGGACCGATCGCCGGCGGACATGATCTGTCGTATGGCTCTGCGCTCGACGAGGGACCTCACGAGGTGGGATCGCCGTCGTGGCTGACCGCGCGGGAACTCGGGTCGTCAGCATCATCGGGCCCGCACGAGCAGGGAGCACCATCGTGGGCAACCTCCTCGGACAGCTCCCTGCGACAACGTTCATCGGCGAGTCTGATCTGCTCTGGGGCTTCCCAGGTCAGGCGACCGAAAGGGTGTGGGGCTCGGCACGCGGCCTTCGCTGCGGATGCGGCGAGGCATTGACTTCCTGCCCGATGTGGACCGAGGCGCTCAGCGCGCTCCAGGACCAGCTCTGCGTCCCGAGCGGCCAGACCGTCGGCGACCACCTCTCGGCGCTGCGTCGCTCGCTCTACACAGACCCCGTCAGAACCTGGTTCGGACCGGGTCGCCATCGCACAGCGCTGGAGCGTTACAGCGCTGCGATGTCGACGCTCTACGCCGAGGTCGGACGGATCACGGAGTCCTCGACGATCATCGACTCTTCGAAGCACCGGTCTCACGGGACCGTGATCCGGCTCATCGATGAGGTGCCCGGAGCGTCGGTCTCGGTCGTGCACCTCGTTCGTGATCCGCGGTCGACGGCGTACTCGTGGCAACACTCGACCCATCGAGATGACGAGGGCAAGGCGACCATGCCGTCCTTCACCCCAGTCCACTCCGCCCTTCGATGGCAGTTGAGCAATTGGCAAGCCGAGATCCTGGGGCGACGCTGGCCCGCGGGGCGATTCGTCAAGGTGCGCTACGAGGACCTCACCGCCCGTCCGGCCACCGCGCTCGATGCGGTGACAGCGCAACTCGGCCTGGCAGGGTCGATCGAGTTCACCGGCACCACGGCGAACATCCGGCCTACGCACTCCGTGGGCGGAAATCCCTCGCGGTTCGCCTCGGGACAGGTGGTGATCACGGTCGATGACCGCCCCATGAGCGAGAGCTTGAGGCGCGATGCGCTGGTGGCATGGGTCGGGACCCTGCCACTCTCCTCGCTCTACGGCTACGACCTTCGCTGGCGGCGATCATCCGACGGCGCCGATTCTCGATGAGTTGACGGTCAGCCTCGTCGGAGAATCAGACGAAGGGCGTCGAGCACACGGTCGATGGTCGCGTCGCCCATCGAGCTCCCCGACGGGAGGCAGAGCCCCTCATCGAAGAGCCGCTCTGAGGTGCCGTCGGTGACCGCCTGACAATCAGCAAAGAGCGGCTGGAGATGGAGCGGCTTCCACACCCGCCGAGACTCGATGTCATGGCCCTCCAAGAGCACTCGGATGTCCTCGGCGGTGGTCCCGGTCACGGCAGGGTCGACCTGGATGCAGGTCAGCCAGTGGTTGGATCGACACGAAGGCATCGCCGGCATCATCGAGACCCCCTCCACGTCGGCGAAGAAGGCGGCGTACCGCGCCTCGATCTCGGCTCGTCGGGCGATGCGCTGGTCAAGGGTCGCGAGCTGCCCGCGACCGAACGCTGCCAGAAGGTTGGAGAGGCCGTAGTTGTAGCCCTGCTCCTCGTGCTGGTAGTGGGCCGCAGGTTCCTTCGCCTGAGCGGCCAAGAAGCGCGCCCTTCTTGCCAACGCCTCATCGTCTGTCAGCAGCATCCCCCCCGAGCCGCCTGCCGTGATGATCTTGTTGCCGTTGAACGACATCGCCGCTGCGGCCCCGAACGAGCCCGCAGGTCGTCCGCCGATCGAGGCACCGAGCGCCTCCGCCGCATCCTCGATCAGCGCCACGCCAAACGCCACCAGGATCGAGGAGAGGCCCTCGTAGTCGGCACATCGACCGTAGAGATCCACTGCGATCACCGCCTTCGGCAAGGTGCCCTGGCGCTCGCGAACGGCAAGCTCATCGGCGAGCAGCTCGGGTGACAGGCACCAGGTCTCGCGGTCAGAGTCCATGAACACCGGCGTAGCTCCGAGATAGCGGACCGCGTTCGCTGTCGGGACGAACGTCAGGCTCTGGACCACGACCTCATCGCCCGGGCCGACACCGATGCCCTCGAGCGCCAGATGCAACGCCGCGGTCCCGCTCGAGAGGCCAACCCCAAACGACACGCCGCAGCGTGCCGCCACCTCGGCCTCGAATGCCTCGACGTCAGGGCCGATGGGTGCGATCCAGTTCGACGCGATCGCATCCGCCACACGGTGAGGCTCCTCGCCTCGAACGTCGGGCGGCGAGAGAAAGACACGATCGCTCGAGGTCACGACTGGCTCTGTCGCTCGGTCCACGGAGGCATCTCGGACATGGTGGCGTGTCCCGGAGCACTGATCCCGTCACGTCGGAGCACTGAGGTCAGGGTCTTGGCCATGATCTCAAGGTCCAGGCGAAGACTCCGATGGTCGACGTACCACTGATCCATCGCGAGCCGATCGTTCCACGAGGTCGCATTTCGACCATTGACTTGCGCCCATCCGGTGAGTCCGGGGAGCACCGCATGGCGCCGGAACTCCTCGGGGGAGTAGCGATCTCGGTACCGAACCGGAAGAGGCCGAGGTCCGACGAACGCCATCTCGCCCTTCGCTATGTTGAAAAGCTCAGGAAGCTCATCGAGACTGGTCTGGCGGAGCAGCGACCCAAACGCGGTGAGCCGTTCCTTCTCCGGGAGCGGCGTTCCGTCCTCACTCGTCGCCATCGTCATGGTTCGAAACTTGATGAGCTCGAACTCCGTGCCATCGAGACCCAGTCGCCGCTGGACGAAGAGGACTGGTCGCCCCATCATGACGGCCACAACTGCAGCGATGGCAAGAAGGATCGGGCTCATGATCGCCAAGATCGTCGATGCTGCAGTCCTCTGGATCCACCCTCGCACGTCGGAGAGTCTTGCACTCGACGGTCAACGAACGACAACGATGTGTCGCCGAGTCGTCTTCTTCCCAGGCCTACATGAGTGCGGGGGTGAGTCGGCGCTACCATTCTCTGGTGCCCGAACCCAAGCCGGAACAACATCTCGGACTCCTCGACTACTGGCGAATCGTCTGGGCTCGACGGATCACGGTCGTGATCGTGATTGTGATCGCCCTTGTCCTCGCCCTCGGGATCGACCTCACGAGGACCAAGGTCTACACCGGGACGTCAAGCCTGCTCTTCGTCTCGCAGAACTTCGTCGCCGGAGGGGGAACGGTCGAGTTGACCCCTCAAGATGTCGCCACCCAGATCCGACTTGTCACCAGCTCGACCGTCGAGGCCAACGCTGCGCTCGCCCTCAAGAAGGTGCCACCCGCTCCCACGGTGACCCAGGTCGGCTCCACCACCGTGGCGGACATCGCGGTCGCATCCCCGGACGCACCGTTCGCCGCCCAAGCAGCCAATGCCTACGCCCAGGCGTACATCGATGCCACCCGGACGCGCTTCATCAAGCAAGAGACCGCTGCCGAGACCGGGATACAGCAGCAAATTGATGCTCAGGCGACCCAGATCACGGACATCCAGACAAGCATTGCCCGCGCCACCGCAGCCCAGGCTGTTCCGCTCACGGCGCAGCTCGGATCCCTCGAAGCTCGCCAACAGGCACTCCAAACCCAGCTCAGCCAAATCCAGATCAACGTTGCGCAAGCGCCCAGCGGGGGCCAGATCGTGTCTTACGCCAAGGTCCCGGTCGCACCGACGTCGCCCAAGCCCGTGACCGACGTCCTCCTCGCCGGCCTGTTGGGTCTCGTCATCGGTGTCGCACTCGTGCTCATCCAAGACTTCCTCGACGATCGCATCAGGACCCAATCAGACCTCGAGGCAGCGATCTCTGATCGTCCAACCCTCGGGCTCATTCCCAAGCTCAGCAGCTGGAAGAACTCCAAGACCCCTGTCCTGGTCATGGTGAGCCAACCGAGATCGCCGATTGCCGAGGCCTACCGAGGCCTCCGCACCTCACTTGCCTTCGCTGGCTTGGAGAACCCTGTCCGCGTCATCGAGATCACCAGTGCTGGCGCCGGCGAGGGCAAGACCACCACCTCGGCCAACCTTGCCGCCTCGATCGCAGAGTCGGGTCGCTCCGTGTGCCTGGTGGACTGCGATCTTCGTCGACCCAGGGTCCATGAGTTCTTCGGTGTCGCAAACTCCGTGGGCCTAACCGATGTGCTGACGGGGAACGCAGCACTCGATGACGCCTGCATCCCAAGCAACGCGGTCGACGGTCTCTGGATCGTGCCCTCGGGACCTCTTCCGCCGAACCCGTCGGAGCTCCTCGACCGTAACCGGACACGAGGGACATTCGCCTCGCTGGCCAGCAAGTTCGACATGGTGATCCTGGACACCTCGCCGGTGCTCCCGGTCACCGATGCCGCCGTCCTCTCCGGGGCCGTCGACGCCGTCATCATCGTGGCCACTGCCAACAAGTCGACGTTTACCGAGATGGCCAAGACGATCCAGATCCTAGAGCGAGTCGATGCCCCCATCCTTGGTGTCGTCTTGAACTCCGCCTCGGAGGCGGACGCGTCGGTCTACTACCGCTATGGCGAGGACGGGGAGACGAGCGTGCCTGCCGCAAACACCACCCGCCGTGACCGGCGCCAATCTGCCCAGCGCAGGACACGGCGGAACTCAGGCGAGAACTAATGGTGGCGCTCATCCGCCGCTTCCGCTAGATCGTGGCGGCCATGAAGCATGCGTCCCATCGGCGCCTTCATGCCTATCGCCACGGGTTCGCACATTGGCGCCAGCATCGGCGTCATGAGCCCCACACGCACCGCCGCGTGCGCTCCAACAAGCACGAGAAGGCGCAACGGCGAGCGTTCTTCGTCGGAATAGCCATGTTGGCCACGGGCCTCTTCGTCATCGTCGGCTTCGGCATCGCTGCTGCGATCAACTTGAACCATGCCCGAGCGCAGCTGACCAAGGCCCGCAACGAGCTCACCCTGATCGACAAGCATCGCTCCTCGCTCCTGACCACCTCCGGGCGCAGCACGGCACAGACCCAGCTCATTGATGCCCGGCAATCCGCACTCCACGCCAGCTCGATCCTCAACGACTCGAACAGCATCAAGCTCCTCCGGCACCTCCCGGTCATCGGGGCACAGGTGAGTGGGGTCGAGTCGCTCGCGTCCGACGTGGCGACGGCCGCTGATCAAGGGGTGAGCCTCCTCGGGAAGGTCAGCGAAGTCGATCGGTCGTCGACGGGAACGTCAGTTTCACTTCCAGCGCTCGGCGCGCTCCTCAGCTCCGTCAACAGCGCGTCGCATTCGCTGATCCTGCTCGAGCGCCCCTCGAGTGGCCTCATCGGTCCAGTGGCCTCAGCCCGCCAGACCTTCGACGCACGCTTGGCATCGATCGTGAACCAGCTCGATCATGGTGGTCAGATCCTCTCGTACGTCACGACCTTCCTTGGGGCAGACGGACCACGCACCTACCTCCTCGCCACCGAGAACAACGCGGAGATGCGTGACCAAGGTGCCGTCCTCTCGGTTGGACAGATCCACGCCGCCGATGGCCACCTCCACCTCGATTCCCCAAGCTCAGTCGAGGCGTATCCACTCTCGAGTCCCGTTCCGATCCCCATCCCTGCGGGCACCCAAGCGGTCTTCGGTCTCGACCAGCCCACCAAGCTGTGGCAAGACGCCAACGACACTGCCAACTTCCCTTGGACGGGCAGCGTCCTTGCCGCGATGTACCTGCAAGCCACAGGCACCACTGATGATGGGGTGGTCGCCATCGATGTGCCCGCCCTCGCCCAGCTGCTCTCGCTCACCGGACCCGTTGACGTGCCCGGGATCTCCCAGCCCGTCACCAGCGACAACGTGGTGAACATCCTGCTCTTCTCGCTCTACCAGCAATATCCGGGGGGGAGCCAGGTGATCCGCCACGATCTCAGCTCCTCGGTCGCCAGCGCCATCTTCGACAAGCTTGCCCACGAGCACGTCGATCCCGCGGCGCTTGCTCACACGCTCGCCAACCTCGTTGCTGGCCGCCATCTGCTCGTCTACGACGCACAGAGCAATCTCGAATCGACGCTCAACGCCTACGGCGCCTCGGGAGCGATCGATAACAACCAGCCCGGGCACACCTTCCACTTCGCGCTCGAAGCCGCCTCTGCCAACAAGCTCAGCTACTACCTCTCGACCTCCATCCATCAGAAGATCAAGGTCGCGAGCTCCGGAACCGCCTTCGTGCAGACCACGGTCACCATCACCAACCACGCACCAGCCGGGCAAGCACCCTCGTACCAGCTCGGGGGCCAAGACGGGAAGTCGCTGCCCGGTGAGTTCCTTGGGGCGGCCTACCTCTGGGAACCCCGAGGCTCAACCCAGGTAGGGGGAACCCCAGAATCGGGGCTCGTCGTCACCGGCGGCAGCATCGACGTCCGGGCGGGGGCGACCCAATCGCTGACCTTCACCAGCGTCGTTCCTGACCTGGCTCGTGGTCGAACGCTTTCCGTGCGCTGGGTGCCCCAACCGACTATCCGCCCCCAAAGCGTCATCATCGACGCTACCTCGGTGGGGACGGCGTCCCTCGGCGAGCCCGCTCGCCAGGGCTCCATCCTGGGCAAGAACGAGTCCTTCAGTTGGGAGTTCTCACCCCATCAGTAGGTCACTATCGCATTATGAACGCGTTTCATCTATGCTTCGTCGAAAGCATCTCTTTCCCAAGGGGCATCGACCATGATCAAGAATCTCCTCCGTGGACCAGCAGTCCTCCTGATCGCACTCTTCTCCGTCTTTCTCGGCATGACCGCTGAGTCCGCGGGCGCTGTTCCGAACTCGACGACCACGACGCAGTACGCCCCGTCGACCACGACGACCGCCACTGTGCCGGCGAGCCCCTTCACGACCGGCCTGGTCCTCACGGTCAGGGTCGGCGACAACGAGTCCTACCAGGTCCCCGGCTTCGCTCCGAGCTCGCAGACGACCATCACGATCGACGGTCATGACGCCAGTGTGACGACCACCTCCAGCGATGGAATCTTGACCATCTCGATCGTGTGGCTCGACCCCCATGTGAGCGTCAACGGCGGCTCACCCGTCCCCATCAACTACGGCATCAACACGATCAACCTGGCCGGGACGGCGGCAAATGGGCAGCCCGCTACGTTCACTGGCACCTTCAACCTCGTCTCCGCCTCCACGCCCGTGACGGCAGCAACCACTACAGGTGGCTTGGCGTTCACCGGTGCGGACATCGCTGCGATGGCGGTCGTTGGTCTCCTTCTCCTGGCCTGCGGAACCCTGCTTGTGGTCACGTCACGTCGGCGTCGCCACGCAAGCCGCTGATCCAGCGTGACGCAAGTTCCTCGCTGAGGAGCGACCAGCAGCCCGCACATGGATGACTCGTCGGTTCCACGAAACCTGAGCATCGTCATCCCCGCATTTCAGGTGGCCGCCTATCTCGAAGAGGCAGTGCACTCAGCGGTCGCATGTGCGGAGGTGGCGGCAGTCATCATCGTGACCGATGCCAGCCCCAGCGACGCCCTCGAAGCACATCGGCTCGAGTCAAGTAGCACCAAGATCACGGTCGTCGAGCTGCGAGAGAACAGCGGTGTCAGCGCAGTTCGAAACGCCGGTCTTCTGAAGGTCGAGACCGAGTGGGTGCTCTTCCTGGACGGCGACGACGTCCTCGAGGGCGCGTCGTTGGGCGATGCGATCCGTGCCGCATCGGAGCACGACGTGATGATCGCCGGCTCATGGTCGCGGATCGATGTCTCCGGGAGTCCTGCACCGGACGATGAGCTTCTGACCTATCGATCAGACCACATCGTCGGGCGCCATGGCCGAGCCACTCCTTCCGCGCTCACCATCGAATCGGCCGTGACCCGCAACACTCTTGGACGACCGGGAAATCTCGTCTTCCGCACCGCCACGCTCCGATCGGTCGGTGGCTGGGAAGAGCGGCTTCGCACTGCAGCCACGTCGGAGCTCATCGTTCGCATGATGAGGACGGGGGGCTCCATCCGTGAGGTCGATACTCCGCTGTATCGCTATCGGATCCGTCCGGGCCAGGTCACGAGCCAGAATCAGGGCCGACGTGCTCTTGGACTCTTCCAGCAAGGCCTCATCATGCTTGAGCAGTGCGGCGCCGACGAGATCGCCATGATGCGCCGCGCATTGATCGCTCACTATCTGCTGTCCGCCAGAACGGTTCTCTCCACGTCGCGAGGAGCAGCGTCAGTCGCTTCTGCTGGCTTCTGGTCGCTCTTCGGTGTTGCCCTGGGGGTGGCGGGCCTGCTCGAGCCAGCCCGAAGGCGATTCGGAGTCCGATGGCTTCGGCGACCCATCGTGTTCCCGGTCGCTCTCGCTGAGCCCTGAGCGCCTGATCGGCGGCGGGTCCGGCAATCGACCAGCCCACCATCGCCGAAGCGGCTCTGCTGCGACTCGGAGCCAGAGGACCCATGAGGTGAGCTCGAACACCACGGCGGACCTCGCCGTCGCCAGTGACCATCCTCGCGAGAGGGTTCGCCGGCGCCGATCGGCATACCGAGCGCGGACAGCGCGTCGAATGGCCGGAAGCTCATTCGCTGGTGCTCGACACATCACTCGGTGAAGCATGGCGAGCTGGCTTCGCTCGAACGAACGCCCAGACCTCGTCACCTGCCCCTCCCGCGATCGGTAGCGGAAGGCTGGCGCATCGACCTGCACGACCCCTCCCACCCGCAACACTCGGAGGACCAGTTCGCTGAACTCCGCAGTTCGAAGATCTTCGTCCCAGCCGCCGATGCAACAAAGGCTCTCTGCATCGAAGAGGGCGGATCCAGGGTGCCCCAGCAGGTTCCTTGTGAGCAGCGCCTCTTGATCGATCGTCCATGGAACCAGTCGCCCGCTCCGTCTCACGGCATGGTGTCCCCAGTCACGCCCCATGTGGTCAAAGCCTGATGGCTCGCCACTGACGTCGACGCGCTGCGTCGCTCCGACCGCTACCAGCGCTCCCGGTGAACCCCTGAGCGCCGATGCCAGCACCTCCGGTCCGGAGGGCTCCAGCAGGTCATCGCCGTCGAGGAAGATCACAAGATCCCCCGTGACCTCGCGGAGACCGATATTGCGAGCAGCGGTGAGTCCGTGATTCTCGGGCAGGGCAAGCAGTCGGCCCTTCGCAACTCCAGAGAGGGCGCGAGCGGCGACCTCGGCGTCGTCTGGGCTCCCGTCGGTCACGACCACCAGCTCGGCAACCGCCTCACACATGGCAACCGATTCGATGGCAGCAGCCAAGAACTGGGCGACACCGAAGGCGGGGATGACAACCGAGATCGACCCGGGTGTCGGGGCAGGCCGACTCATGCAGTGACCATACCGGAGGACGCCACCGCACCCGGAATGGCCCTGCACGCCGGTACGCGCTCTCCACGGCGTCCCTCAAACGGTAACGTCTCGAGGTGAGATGAGGCCACTGGACCGAGGAGAGCGCCTCTATGTGGCTGGGCACACCGGCCTCGTCGGGTCAGCCCTGCTCCGAGCACTCGAGGCTGCCGGCTTCTCGGAGTTGGTGGTGGCCTCCCACCAGGAGCTCGACCTCCGTGCCCAGAGATCAGTCCAAGGATTCCTGGATGCGCAGGCGCCGCGAACGGTGATCATCGCTGCAGGGACAGTTGGCGGCATCATCGCCAATCTGGAACGACCGGCCGACTTCCTCTACGACAACATGATGATCCACGCCAACCTGATCGATGCGGCCTATCGCGCCGGGGTCGAGAGGGTTCTCTATCTCGGAAGCTCGTGCATCTACCCTCGGCAAGCCCCTCAGCCGATCACCGAAGCGTCGCTCCTTGGCGGCACGCTCGAGCCCACCAACGAGTACTACGCGATCGCCAAGATCGCTGGAATCAAGCTCTGCGACGCCTACCGGATCCAACATGGGGCATCGTTCATCTCGGCGATGCCGACCAACCTCTACGGTCCAGGCGACAACTTCGATCCCGTTTCGTCACATCTCCTCCCCGGCCTGATCCAGCGCTTCCACCTGGCAAAGGTTCGCGGCGAGCAGGCTGTTGAGGTCTGGGGAACCGGAGCGCCCCGGCGTGAGCTCCTGCATGCCGATGACCTCGCTGCCGCCTGCCTCTTCCTGCTCGACCACTTTGACGAGCGAGGGCCGATCAACGTCGGCACCGGCATCGACCAATCCATCGCCGAGATCGCTGACCAGGTCCGATCACTGATCTATCCAGAGGCCGAGATTTTCTTCGATGCAGCGAAGCCAGACGGGATGCCGCGAAAGGTCCTCGACGTCAGCCGCATCCATGACCTTGGCTGGCATCACCAGATCGAATTCGCGGATGGCTTGGCGGCGACCTATCGGTGGTACCTGGAGAATCTCTCGTCGGACATCCGCGGCGCCACGACGCCATGACCATCGGGCAACCCCTCTCGATCGCCGTGCTGGTGACTACTTTCAACCGAGTCGACGTCACCGAGCGTGGGTTGCGCTCGCTCCTCACTCAAGATGCGCTCGAGGGCGGGGAGATCGACCTGTCCATCTGGATCTTGGACGATGGATCTCACGACGGCACCGCGTCCATGGCTCGAGCGCTCGACCCCCGGATCACCGTCCTCGATGGCGATGGGACGTCCTACTGGGCTGGCGGGATGGGTCGTGCCCAGCGCGCGGCCATGCCCACTCGTCCCGACCTCTACCTTTGGTTCAACGACGACGTTGTCCTCGACTCCACCGCACTTCGCACGTTGCTCGACACCCGTGCCTCGCTTCTAGCCCAAGGAGTGCACGACCCAGTCGTCTCGGGTGCCACGAGGACGGTCGAAGGCGAGCTCTACACGGGAGGCCTGCGCCATGCACCCGCCTCAAGCTTTCGGTTCAACGGGATCCGCCTTCCTCCGCTCGACGACAGCGCGCGGCCATGCGATGTCGTCCACGGCAATGCGCTCTTGGTCTCCGGACCGCTCTTAGAGGAGATCGATCCCTTCGACGGGCGCTTTCGTCATGCCTTCGGAGATTGGGACTTCGGTCAACGAGCAAGCGAGCGGGGCTCCTCGTGCTGGATCGCTCCCGGCTACGTCGGGATCGGGTTCCCCAACCCGCTTGCTCCCTACAAGCGAAGTGACGTGGCACTGCCCGCTCGACTCCGTGACATCGTCTCGATCAAGCAGCTCAAACCCCGGTACTACTGGCGCTACTGCGCTCGGAACTTCGGGATCCGTGCCCCCTTGGTCTTTCTTCGCCCATTCATCGCCACCGTGACCTTGGGCGCTCGAACCAAGCTCGGGGTTGCAGGTCGCTTCGGCCGATGATCGTCGCCATGGGCCAGACGACTGCTGCTCATGGCCAGATCCTCCTCGGGTTGGTCACACTCCTTTCGTTGCTCACGTACCGCCTCATCTGCTCGCCGGTCGTTCGCTCCCTCTCGCGGAACCTCCGCGTTGACCATCCACCTCGCTCGACTCCTGCGCTCATGCTCGCCGTCCTGCTCATGGCCAGCGCTGCCGAGGTCACGAGCCGCCAGGCCCCCCGGATGGCGGCCGGCCCACTCGCCGCGTTCATCCTCTTCACCATCGCCTTCTTGACCGTTCGGTGCGTCTGCAACGACTTCGACCTCACCATCCGGCGATCGACACAGGTGAGGGCCCGATGGGCGATGGTGCTCTTGGTGCCCCTCAGCTGCTGGGTGCCAGGGGTGCTGCTGTTGTGGGTCGCCTTGGCTTGTGGGCCGTGCTCGCTCTGGACCCATCACGCCAAGACGCCCGTCCGGGTGATCAAGGTCGTAGCCGCGTGGTACCTCGCCGCCGCGATCGTCCTACCCCTTCGGCCGCCGTCAGTCACGCCGCACGCCGAGGAACAGGCGCTGCGCTCCGCGCTCCTCCTTCTGATCTCGGCGGTGATCGTGTCCAGCTACGTCAAGGCCGGGCTGAAGAAGGTTCGTCTCAGTCGCTACCCCACCGATTGGATCACCAAGAACCGCACCGATCTCTTGTTCCTGGGTGCTCACATGGTGGGGCGCTTTCGACATCAGAGCGACGAGAAGGCGTTCACCCGAGCCCGGTTCCTCGAGCGCATCACCGTGCTCCTCAATGCCGGAACACTCTTCATCGAGCTCTTCGGCCTCGGAGCAGGTCTTGATCGATGGTGGCTGGTGGCGAGTCTCGTCGCCTGCGCTGCGCTGAACGTCGCCATTGCCCTGATGTCGGAGATCGTCTTCTTCGAGAACATCGTCGTCCTTGGGGCGCTCGCGCTCACGGTCGGCCTCACCGCACCCGCTGCACTCTCCGGATCGTTCGGCCTGATCCCGGAGCTGATCTTGTTGGCCCTGATCGTGCTCAGCCTCGCTGGCCTGACTTGGCATCCCATTGGCCCCGCGTGGTGGGACGGGCCGTTTCGAACGAGTCTGATCTTCGAGGCCACCACTCTCAGTGGACTGCGATTCGAGCTTCCTCCCGACTTCTGGAGGCCCCACGCCCGCGACTTCATCAAGGCGCGGGCTCGGGCTCTTGCGCCTGGAGTGCCCTTGGTCGACCCGCCCGCCTTGTCGCTCGACCTCGGTCTCATCACCGACCTGATCGCCTGCGACGGTGACGCAGTGGCGTTCGCTGCGCTCGTCGATCGCGTTCCAACACCACCCCCAACGTCTCAAGAGGCTGATGACCTGACCACGGAGATCGCCGGAATCCTCGATCGGTTGAATCGGGGGGAGCGCAAGTCCCCGCTTGCCCCCTGGGCCACATGGCTGAAGCGACCTGATGAGCTTGCGCATCGTGCGTCAGCGTGGATGCCCCCAGCGGAGCATGATCCCATCGTCATGCTCGAGATTCGGGTCCTGCAGCGATTCGCCTCCACTCGACAACGTCGGATCATCGTCGTGACCGATCGTGTCGTGCGCGCCGTGCCACTCTCGCCAGTCGCTCGGTGACCCTGGGTCAGGGCCGCACAGCACCCTTGAGACGCCGGCCCTGACGGCCGCACGGATGTGCGAGCCGCCAGGACCGAGACGTCATCGACCCAGCGGTGCTCCCGGGCCATCGGCTCCGGAGGGAAGACCAATCATCACCGATGCAGCATCCAACGTGGTGTGGTTGGCGTCGACCGAGCCCTCGGCCACGATGACCTCGCCCACGGTCACCGACGATGCCGTCGTCGTCGCTCCACTCTTGGAGTACGTGGTCGAGCCATTGGTCGAGATCGTCCGCCAGAAGCCATCTTGGTCACGGATGGTGATGGTCGCTCCATCGATGCCCGTGACGGTCCCAAGCAGGTGAGGGACCTCGATGTCGATCGAAGCCGCCGTCGTGCTTGACGTGCTCGAAGGGCTGATCCGGACCGACTCTCCGGCGGCCAGGTCGGCTACGGATGCAGTGGCGCGATCCTTGCTCACCTTCGTGGTCGAATCGATGGCGTAGGTCACCGAGCTCCCACGCAACGTGGAGATCGTGATGGATGAGGACGAGACTGCCGTGATGGTCCCCCCGGGGCCAGGTGCCCCGTGCGGCCCATCGCCCGGTCCATGGAACCCTCCCGGTGCGCCCGCCGTGCTCTGCGCCGTGCCCTGGGTGGAAGCGGCCGACGCCACGGTGACACCACCTGCAACGAGGCCAGCCGTGATGGCTGCCGTCGCTCCAAGCCTGCGTGCCGAGCTGAACGTGTTCTTGCGTGTCATTGCATCTCCTCTTGGAAACTTGCTGCCCACGCTGGTGACGATCACCGCCAAGTGACCTCAGGATGCCAGTCATCTCTCAACGGGGTTGAAGAGGGACCTAAGACGTCGCGAAGAGTTCGGCTCCGCTCGAGGCCGCACGCGAGGATGGTCCATGACCTTGCTGACGACGGAGCAGGTGCGCGCGGAGCTCACCCGAGGTGGCTTCATCGCAGCTACCGAGGAGGCCGATGAGCTGGTCGAGGCTGCAGACGGAGATCCAGCCACGCTCGCCGACTTCCTTCGGCGGCGAATGACGGGAGAGCCGCTGGCGTGGATCACGAGGAGCTCGTCGTTCCTTGGACGAACGATCGCCATCACGCCAGGCGTCTACGTCCCTCGGTGGCAAAGCGAGGCCCTGGCCCGACACGCCATCGAGCTCCTCCCCCCTCTCGGACGCGCCATCGACCTGTGCACCGGGTCAGGTGCGCTGGCGGTGACCCTTCGTGATGCTCACCCCGCTGCTCGAGTGATTGGCACCGACCTCAACCCGGTCGCCGTCGAGTGTGCTCGACGCAATGGGGTCGAGGCCTATTGCGGCGATCTCTTCGACCCTGTGCCACAGGCCTGTCGCACTGAGGTCGACCTCATCACGTCCATTGCCCCCTATGTGCCCACCGCACTGCTCGATCAGCTCCCTCGTGACACCATGACCTTCGAGTCCCCCTTGGCCTACGACGGCGGGGATGACGGACTTTCGCTCATCACGAAGGTCGCCACGGG
>Ga0164297_10002582_pt1 | contig 17672 bp, 17 predicted proteins | sample GEODES058metaG_FD_113539 | JGI IMG/M metagenome (GOLD analysis project Ga0164297, IMG submission 113539) | Dystrophic lake water microbial communities from Trout Bog Lake, Wisconsin, USA - GEODES058 metaG | ecosystem: Environmental > Aquatic > Freshwater > Lake | place: USA: Trout Bog Lake...
CCAAAAGCTCAGAGCCACCGTTGACTTGACCCGATACTGCGACCAAGTCCATCCCTTTATCCAAACCCGTTACAAAGTGTAGGTAGGTGACTTGTGCAATGTCTACGCTTTTGGAGACAAGCGCTGTAAGCGCGTCGTTGCCAGAGTTAAAGTTAATCGCCTCGATTTCAACTCCTTTTGCTAAACCAGGAACCATTGCCATGGACAAGCAATGAGCACACTTGGCATAGGCCATTTTAATTTTTGGAGCTGCAGTTTGTGCTTGAGCGCTCAAGTTGTAGCCAAGTCCAAGACTTACCACCAAGGCCACCCAAGCAACAGAGCGAGTCACAGCCGAAATAGGCTTGAAAGAATCAAACATAATACTAACTCCTTTGAAAGTTTACGGGTTATAAAAAAAATTACTTTGTCCCTATCAAAGCTTTCATGGAAAGCGACAGGCCTTTATTCGATTTTTGCGGGGGCGGGGCGTAACTGCCCTCTTTTGCTTTTTCAACTCCGAGTCGAACCAACATCTCTGCTTGTTGAATGGCGCTGGATACACCGTCAACAACTGGCACGGGCAATAAATGCTTGATGGTGCGTGCCAGCCCCGCCAAAGGCGCTCCAGCAAGCACAATGACATCAGCTCCGTCTTCTCGTACACACTGATTAGCCAATTCAATCAATCTCTCACCTTGCTGCGCTTGTACGCTTACAACATCTTTAAGCGGCTCATTTAAAGACCTAAAACTGGCCAAGCGACCGCTTAGGTAGTAAGCATGCACGGTGTCCAAATACCAACCGCGCATCCGAGCAGAAATTGAAACAATCGAAAATCTGCTTCCAAGTTGACATGCACAGGCCAAGGATGCCTCAGTCATACCCGTGACAGGTACGTGTAAGACTTCGCGCAAAGCGGCCAATCCAGGATCCCCAAAAGCTGCCACCACCACAGCGTCATATCCCGCAACGTTGGCCGCAACCTGTTCGGCCGTTGCGTAAGCACCAATCATGGCCTCAAACCGAGTCTCAATGTAAGCCACACCAAAATCAGCGGTTAGCGCTGTGATCTCGGTTCCCTCGGATGCACTGCGCAAAGCCTCGGCCCGAATCAGCTCCGTCACGCCTGTGGATATGTTGGGGTTCACGACCAATAACTTCATATTTTTTATTCTCTCCAAAGCGGCGAGCGATGCCCACGGCCCCGTACTTTTGCAGGCACAGGGCGCTCACACCTCAAAAATTGTCCATGCCCTGGGTTTCCTAAATAGACTCCGTCTTGCCACACCACAACGCCTCGGGACAAAGTCACAGCCGGCCAAGCTTGCACCTTTATGCCCTCATAAGGTGTGTAATCAACGTTATGGTGCAGAGCGCTGTTTTGGATCGTTCGGGGCGTATCCAAATCCCATATCACTAAGTCCGCGTCAGAGCCTACAGCAATAGTCCCTTTTTTGGGGAAAAGACCATAAAGTTTGGCCGCATTTGTTGAAGTCAGTGCAACAAAATTATGAACGTCTATGCGTCCATTCAAAACACCGTGAGACATTAAGAGAGACATTCGAGTTTCTAGCCCTGGGATACCGTTTGGAACTTCATTAAAAGCAGCCCCTTCCCCGCGCACTTTCTTACCCGTTGGGCCTTCAAATACAAAGGGGGCGTGATCGGATGAGAAGACTTGAAAGGTTCCGTTATCTAAAGCACGCCAAATAATCTCTTGATTGGCTTTATCCCTTGGGGGAGGACTACAAATACATTTTGCCCCTTCAAACCCCTCAAGTCCTAAGTCATCCACGGTTAGCATCAAATACTGTGGACAAGTTTCTCCGTAAATCTTAAGTCCAAGGCCCTGAGCTGCACGAATTTGCTCTACTGCTTCGCGCCCAGACACATGAACCACCAACATGGGCACATCCACTAGCTCAGCCAACGCAATGGCACGATGAGTTGCCTCACGCTCAACCAGCATCGGGCGTGAGTGGGCGTGGTAAATTGGCGCCGTCAAACCCGCCTCTAAAAGTTGATCCGTTAGCCATGCAATGCAATCGACATTTTCTGCATGAATCATAGTCATTGCCCCCTCTCGCCTAGCCAAGGCAAGAAGATTTAGGATTTGACGGTCATTAAGCTTCATATCGTCATAGGTCATGTAGACCTTAAAGGATGTGTATCCTTTCTCAACCAAACGCGGCAACTCTTCTTTAAGCACCCGCGGGGTTGGATCACTGACGATCAAATGAAATGCATAATCGATTGAAGCCAATTGACCCGCACGTTTATGATAATCATCTACCGCATCTTGAAGGGATTGACCTTTGAACTGACAGGCAAAAGGAATCACTGTGGTCGTCCCCCCACACGCAGCGGACCGAGTGCCGGAGAGAAAATCATCTGCCATTTTCGAGCCATCAGACATCGGTTGATCCAGATGACAATGAGAGTCGATTCCGCCCGGGGTGACAAGGCGTCCTTTGGCATCTATTTCTTTGCGCCCCTGCCCCAAGCCTTTCGCTATTGCGTGTATTTGACCATCAACCACACCAATATCTGCAAGGTAACGATCCGTGGCAGTGACAACCTCAGCACTGCGAATGACCAAGTCAAAGTCCTCTCTCATACAACCTCCCTGAACAAACTTCCCCAACCTTTTAAACGCCTTGAATCGATACCCGTCAATTGCATAGCTTTCCAAACAACTGTTGCCACGCTGTCATAAATTGGGATTCCCAACTCCTCCTCTAGCCTGTGAACCAAGGGTGCACCGCGTAGATTGGTACACATGATCAAAATAGCTTCAGGCTTGGCAGCTGCAACCCCTCGAATCATTGAATCTAGTTGTGAGGAGGTAACTTCGGAGAAGGAATAATTGTCCTCCAAACCTGAATGTTGCTCGGCTACGATCTCATATCCTGCATTTTGATAATTATCAATAATAGCCGCTTGCACCTCATCCGAATAAGGAGATACCAGACCCAACCTACGGGCCCCAGTTTTATGCAAAATCTCGTTAATAGCCAAAACCGAAGTACACGCTCTCGCACTGGTTGAGGACTCAATGCTTTTGCAAAGTCGGATGTCTGAGTCAAATCCCAACCAACTTGAGGAGGTCCCGCTCCAACCAATCACTTGGCACTTGGCGTGCTCTAGCAGCTCAGCCGCTTTAACCACCTCAGGAGTTGCAAATTGCGCCAAAGCACCTTCACTCAAAGCTATACGAGTTACTGCAAAACGACCAAAGTGTGCACTTGCCTCTGGCACATCCTTTAACATTTCAGAGGTAACAGGCTCAAGCACCGTATTAGATGACGGCGTCAGTATGCCAAGCAAAACCCTTTGCATTTAATTTCCCCCTTTTATCTTAACAAGCAAGCACCGAGCCAGCTACGTTATTCAGAGCAAAAGACTTTTGCAGTTATTGCACTACATAATGTCAAATTTAAGCACGGCTGTGGTGCACGCAACACCTTTAGTATCCTACTTTAGTGCATCTTGGATACAAAACAGAACAAACCCTGTATCCAAAAAGTTAGAAAATAATTAATTTAGTGAACCTAATACCACTTTAAATGGCATGCCTATTGCAAGAAATGAAATATGACAAATTATGATCCTTACGCGCGTGAAATTTCAGTGGAGGAATCCTCTGATGATGCAACCGCTCGAACTATCTTGATGTATTCTCAAATCGTCTCATCCATTGTTGAACACCGAATCGCCCCTGGTACTCGGTTTAGGGAAGAGCGTTTGGCCGATTTATTTAAAGTCAGCAGGACCCAGGTCAGAAAAGTCTTACAAAGACTAGAGCTTGAGGGTTTGGTGTCTAGGCAGCCTCGCAAAGGGGTTACTGTGGCAGCACCTACCGCGCAAGAGACAAAGGATATATTTGAGGCAAGGCGGTTAATTGAACCGTGGATAGTAGAGCAGCTTTGTCAAAATTGCAGCCGCAAACATATCCTAGACTTTAAAAAAATCATCAAAGAGGAAAATCAAGCACATCAAAAAGGTGAGCGTCACCTTGCTGTTCGCTGGTCAGGAGAGTTTCACCGCTCATTAGCATCAGCTGCCCACAACCAAGCACTGATTAAAACGATGGGTGAGCTGACTTTGAGAACTTGTTTGGCTTTACTGGCAAATAAGGCATCGACCCAAGTGACTTGCCGCAACCAAGAGCACAGGGAAATTATTGAAGCAATTGAGCATAAGGATAATAAAGCTGCCGCTCGTTTGATGTTAGCCCATCTGCAGCATATTGAAGACTCCTTGGAGTTGCCCTCTAAAACCGAATCAACAGATGACCTTGATCTGTTGCTGCTGGGGCTACCGCTGGCAAGCCCTAAGACAGTTAAACAGAGTAAGACTCGGCGACTATGACACCCACTCAAAGCTTAATTGACTGGCTCATATCAGGCGTTACGATACTTACCGCAAACCCTGAGCAACCTATCCTAAGAAATGCTTATATTGGAATTCAATCGGACCGGATCGTTTGGCTAAGCACCAGTGAGCCTAAAGATTTCAAAATTCAACACACGCTTCACCTGCCTGACCACTGGGTCACTCCCGGTTTTATAAACCCGCATATGCATGCAATCTTAACGATGGTTAAAGGCGTGGCGGCAGATTTGGGATTTGCCCCCTCCTACACGCCCGGCATTCCAAAGGGCACGCAGGTGAACCCTGAGCAAGCAAGAGCGATTGCCCAGCTCGGAGCCGTAGAGGCTATGCTTGCCGGCTCAACCCTAATTGGAGACAATTTTGTGCACGCCGACATCACCACAGAGGCTATGGCATCTTTGGGGATACGTTTATCTCCGAGTTGGAGAATTCATGATGTTGATTTTTCTCGCGTAGGCAACGGTGAGTGGCATCACTCGGCTCAAATAGGAGACAAAACGCTCCGCTCAGCAATGGAGTTGCACAGCAAGTGGAGAAATGATCCATTGGTCAAAGTCAATTTAGCAGCTCACGCGGTTGACACATGCTCGGACTCATTTTTAAAACAAGTCTCAGAACTATCTATCGCAAATAATATGACGGTATCCACCCACCTTGGACAAAGCAAAGTCGAAGTCAACAGGGTCAGGGAAAGAACTGGTAAAAGTTCGGCTGAGGTTTTAGAAGATGTAGGACTGTTGAACCATAAATTATTAGCTGGACACTGCATTTACGTGAGTGATACAGACATCCACCGATTGGCTAAAAACAAAGCGCACGTGGTTCATATACCCAAATGCAACGCCGCGTCCGGCCGACTAGCCCCAACCCCCGCGATAAAGAAGGCAGGTATCAATATTTGCCTAGCAACGGACACACAACACGGGGACATGATTGAACTCATGAGATGGGCCTTAGCTACCGCAAGAATTCAAAATAATTCAGTTACCGACGAATGGCAGCCCCATCATGTTTTTCATATGGCAACTCACGCAGGCGCTGCAGCTCTAGGTATGCAAGAAGATATTGGTTCGTTGGTCGTAGGCAAAAAAGCAGACTTAGTGGTACTAGATGCATCTAGCCCGCATTTGCGCCCGCACATCAACCCAATTGGAGCTCTTGTACATACAGGCCGAGGGGGAGACGTGACCCGGGTCATGGTCAACGGTAAATGGGTCGTCGTTGACGGCGTCCCTACCCGTGTAGATATTGAAGAGATCACTAAAGCTGCAGAGAAGGCTTGTAAAGAGTTGTGGTCAGCGCAAGGGCATGAGTACGATTGATGATTCACGAATTAACGAATTAACGAATTAACGAATTAAAAGATTCTTTAGTCGGTTTGTGTTCTCCTGAGTTATCGACTCCGACCCTTAACCCTCAGGAACTATACCTGCATCCCGAACCTTTTTTCCCCAAATATCAAGTTGTTTTTTCATATAATCGTCTAATTCAGCCGCAGTGCTGGGCGAGGCCTCTATGCCTTGGGCGGAGAGTTTTTCGACTATGTCTTTACGCGATAAAAACTGCATCAACCGCTCGCTGACTTTGTTCACTATGGGAGACGGTATGCCCGAGGGTCCAATGATACCGATCCAAGCCGCCAAATCAAATCCAGGTAGGTGAGCGGCACCAGCGACTGTGGGCAAATCGGCTGCTAGAGATGTTTTTTGCTCTGTACTTAGCGCCAAAACTCTCACACGCCCTGAGTTCACGTGCGGACGACTAGAGGCTAGGTCCACAAACAAAAACGTGACTTGCCCTCCCATCAAATCAGTCAAAGCTTGGGGAGTGCTTTTGTAAGCAACAACTGAGACATCCATATGAGTTAAATTACTAAAGGCTGCGCCAGCAATTTGCCCTGTGCTGTTACCGTAAGCATAGCTGGCTTGATTTTCTTTTTTCTTGCAAAAAGAAATTAATTCTTCAACACTTTTAACCGGCAATGCGTTATTTACAGCCAACACAAAGGGGGCGAAACCCACTCGCCCTATTGCAGTAAAGTCTTTAATAGGATCGTAGGGAAGTTTTTTGAATAAATAAGGATTTGCAGAATTTACGGTATTTGTTGTTAAGAATAAGGTGTAGCCGTCGGGTGCTGATTTAGCTACATTATCAGCAGCAATAATCCCTGAAGCGCCCGGTTTATTTTCAACAACAACAGGTTGCTTGAATGCATTTTGAAGATCCTCAGCAATCATTCGAGCTAAGATGTCACTTGCACTACCCGCAGCAAAAGCAGTCACAATTCTTAAACCTTTACTGGGCCAGTCTAAATTTTGAGCCTGAGCCGTGCAGACCATTAAGCCCAAGAGCAAACTCACTATACTTTTACACCCAATCATATAAAAATCCTTTGAATCTGAATTATGTTATCTACTTTGATTGCGATCGCGTCCCAACGTAAACCCAGCGTCAACTTTTATAACTTGTCCGGTTACGACTGAGTCGGGATCGGATAACCAAAAAGCGGCCTTGGCGATATCCTCAGGCTTACAGATTTTCTCACGGGCCGCTAAGTTTATAAAATCTTTTTTTACTCGGTTATAAGAGTCTTCCCCAAGTCCGTCAAGCATCCATTTGCCCTCAATCATTCCAGGCATCACAGCGTTCACTCTTATGTTGGGAGCCAAGGATCTTGCTAAGCTCACGGTCAATATGTTTAGAGCGGATTTGGAGAGTACATACGGATAGGAGCTGCCCCGCCCGGTCTCTCCCGCAATGGAGGAGATGTTGACAATAGATCCCCTCTCTTTCATGAATTTACTGACTGCTCTGGACATTAAAAAAGGGCCCACCGCATTCACGGAATAAATTTTTAAAAAATCTTCTGCCTCTACATCGTCTAGCTGGGTTAAGGGAATGAACTGAGTTACTCCAGCGCTGTTGACCAAAACATCAATTCGACCCCACGCATCGCGCGCAGCGTTAGCGACCTCTTGGCAACCTAAGTCAGATGACACATCAGCACCAACTGCAATGCTTGCTACGCCAAAGGATTTACAAATTTCAACAACCTCTTCAGCCCTTTTTTTGCTTCTGTTGTAGTTTACTAAAACGTGATAGCCACGGCTTGCAAAAAGTTGTGCTGTTGCAGCACCAACGTCACCTGCGCCCCCGGTCACGACGGCTACTTTTTGAGCTTGCGAACTGTTCATTATTTTTTCTCCAACTTAAGCCTTGGAAGTGAAGTACTGCCTAACAATCGATTCAGCAACGCAGGCCGGTTTTTCTTGATTTTCCACCTCTATCGTCACTGTAAATATCATTTGTAATCCACCCTCAATGAGTTCCAATGCTGACAAAAGAAATTGACCTCTGACACGACTATTGACTTTGACAGGACTAATGAAGCGAACCTTGTTAAGCCCGTAATTAAGCCCCATTTGACAAAAGGGAAGGGACAGCTTTTCGTCGTAGAACTTCCCAAGCAAAGAGAGCGTTAAAAAGCCGTGCGCAATCGTGCACCCAAACGGGGACTCTTTAGCTGCTCGCTCTGTGTCTATGTGGATCCACTGTGGGTCGCTCGTTGCCTCAGCAAATTGGTCGATTCTCTTTTGATCAATCAGCACCCAATCTGAGGTGAACGCATGACCGCCTACAACGCTTTGAAGCGACTCTAATGTTGGAAATGTTAGTTGACTCATATTTAATTTATCTCAAACTGAAAAGGGTGTAATTTTGTCTCTCAAATCACGCTTTAAAAGTTTCCCGTTTGCATTTCTGGGGAGTAACTCTTTGGACATAGAAAATGATTCAGGAATTTTGTAATCAGCTAAGTGCTGAGCGCAAAATTCCCTCAACGCTGACTCCTCAATTGGGTCCTGTTTTAACGTTATAAACGCATGCACTCTCTCCCCCAACACGGGACAGGGTTTTGAGACCACAGCGCACTCTAAAACACTTGGGTGTTGATAAAGTACATTCTCCACCTCAATCGTATAAATCTTATAGCCGCCCCGGTTGATCATGTCTTTTATACGGTCAACCACTCTCAGATAACCCTTCTCATCCATTAAGCCTAAATCCCCTGAGCGCCAAAACCCGCCTACAAAGTTGTTGCGTGTGGCCTCTAAATTATCCCAGTACCCCCTCACAACCATGGGACCTTTAATCCAAATCTCACCCAACTCCCCAAATTTGAGCTCTCGACCCTGTGAGTCCATAATCCGCAGCTCAACACAAGGTAGCGCTTTACCTACGCTATCCAAGTGCTCGAGGGTCTCCCCCTTTGGCATCAAAGTAGCCGGAGAAGTTGTCTCAGTTGAGCCGTAGCAATTAAGCAAAGTTAGTTTTGGAATTTTGCCCACCAGTTGCTCAATAGTCGCAACTGGCATTGGGGCTCCACCAAATGCGCCAACACGCCATTTTGATAGATCGGCCTTTTCAAACAACGGATCCAACAAACACAAGTTGTACATAGCTGGAACCATTAGCGTATAGGTCATCGCGTGAGCCTGGGCGAGACCAATAAAATGTGTTGCCTTAAAACTCGGCATGATCACCAATTTGGCGCCCGCCATGATCACACACGTGATCAACGCGACTACACCCGTTACATGGCTCAAAGGCACCGTTGCTATTGCACAATCTGTATGGCTCAAGTTAAAGCCGTATTTGTAATGCATGGATGAATGAATCAACCCAAAGTGGCTAAGCATCGCGCCTTTGGGTAGACCCGTTGTACCAGAGGTATATAAAATAATCGCAGTATCTTCCTCCTCGCAGGCAAAGGGGGTGAATGCTCCATTTTGCGTTTTATTATTTTTAAATTCAACCCAATCACTGTAAGACTGCGATCCCTCGCAAGCTTGAATCGACAATCTAAATCTTAAACTAGGAGCATCTTGTGGAGTGGGCAAGAGCTCAGCCAAATTAGACTCATGTATGACCATTGAAGCTTTGCAGTGCGTGAGGGCGTATTTAATTCCTGTTTTTTGCTCCCTTACGCTGAGAGGCACACAAATAGCTCCAATCGCAGTAATCGCAAACAAGGCTACGACGAATTCAATCCTGTTATTTAAAAGCAATGCGACCCGTTCTCCTGGCAAAATTCCTTCAAAGGACATTCTTTGAGCTAGGAGGGACGAAATATGGCGCAACTCTGCATAACTTAATTGCCTTTCTTCGCAAACCAAAGCAATTCCGCTAGGATTTATTTCACAAGCTTTTTCCAGCAACTGATAAAGAGTTCCTGGTCTTTTTTCAAAACATTTAACCACCCTATCACCAAAGTGTGATTCAACGCGGATACTAGGCCACTCAGTTGGATTCATCAAGAGGTGCTCCTAATTTAGAGGCGGAGAGTTCATGATCTAAGAGCAACCAAATTGCTGCTTTTTGCCAATGCAGACCTGCGTGCATTGAAGCGTACACTCCGCCAGGCAAGGCAGTTGGGAAAACAAATTTCATAGCGTTAAGTCCCTCTAGCTCATACCTTATTACTTCTGTTTTGAGCAGCGGACTCACCAACTCCTTAACCACTTGAGGAGAAAGTTGTTCAAGTAGTAATTTGTAGTGCTCTGTCGTCTCGCTCACAAGGGTCAGATCTAATATATCGCCCTTATCCCCCGATCGCCCGGTGGCTATATCTCCAACTCTCATTCCAACGCTCATGATTCACTCCAAATCAATTCAGTCTGGATCCATCTCGGCTCTATGTACCCATCTAAGACCTCAATGCGGGCTCTTCTCTCGGAGCGAACGCTACACCCGCCCGCTGGCCCAGACAAAGTCAATGCATACACCTCATCTTCCACGCTCTGAGCTGCGAACGTGTCCTCACAAGCTGCAGAAATGTGCACCCTTACCTCAACGGGATCTGCTCTCAAATCACGCGAACACTTGCCTAGAACAGAATCAACGCCTACCAAATCTATTTGGGTCTCCATACCAGGCCACAGGCTTACTCTGCGGCGTAGCACATCGGCAGCAAATTTTGCACGCATTAAAGCACCTGTCCCCGCATATCCAATCTCTATGTCAACTGTGAAACCGGGGTGCTCAACAAATCCAGCAACCTTTAACGTGGGTGGAGCCCCTTTGGAGCGAGCTCCGTGCATCATGATTTGATTTGACCCAATCTGCTCAAACCTTACGCCAGAGAAATCAAGTATTAAATCTGGTGTGATGTAGTGAGTTGGGTTGTGCACTTCGTAAAGCAGTTGTAAAGTGCAGGTGAGCTTATCCACAATTCCAGGCGTATCAGGGGCTAAGCCAATTTGCGCATGTCCGTCTGCAAAAATCTTGGCAAGTGGATACCCCAGGCAGGCGTACTCCTGCGCGCTCAAAGGAGGCCGCTTTGTACTACCCGCAATCGGCTCATAGTTGCCGCCCGTTAATTGGCCCCCGCATTCAAGCAAATGCCCAACCGTTAGCGCACCGGCTAACGCATCACCTTCATTATCCAATCGGGCAAGCGCAGGAGCAGCAAAGATGGCTGAATCTGCGACCCTGCCCGTGACAACCACATCGGCTCCCTCCTCAAGCGCCTTAGACATTAGTTTACACCCCAGGTAAGCATGCGCCCCCAGCAAGTTGGCTTGTCCGGTGATGGGTTTGTTCCATTTAATGTGCTGAGTTAAACCCATTACATCATCACCGATCATCCCAGCAATGCGGCGTTTTTTAAACCCAAGCTCATTTGCAAGTCGGGCTATTTCCTCACCAGCGCAGGCCGGATTGGCCGCACCCAGATTTGAGATGATGCGGCAGTTTCTTTGAAATGCCTGCGGGAGTAGAGGAGTTAAACGGGTCCTGAGGCGAGGGTCAAATCCTTTTTTTGAATTTTCCTTTCGCAACTTGATCGCAGGAACTAATGTCCTCTCCGCCAAACACTCTAAACCTAAAGAGTCTATGAGTCCTGATTTAACAAGCGCCACAGCCGGATCAACTCTGTCACCAGCAAAACCAGCCCCAGAGCCTATACAGGTGACGGGTTTTTGGGATTTATTCATACTTCATAAACCCATATAAGAGCGTTGGATATCGGGGTCATTTAAAAGCTCCTCAGAAGTCCCGCTTTTTCGGATCTGCCCTTGCTCTAAAACGTACCCTCTTTCAGATAAATCAAGCGCGTTTCCTACATTTTGTTCAACCAATAAGATAGAAACATTTTTAGTTTTCACCAACTGTTTTATCAATTCAAATATTTTTCCAACCATGATGGGCGCCAGGCCAAGAGAGGGTTCATCCAGCATCAGAAGTTTGGGATTAGCCATCATGGCTCGGGCAACTGCGCACATTTGACGCTCCCCTCCCGACAAACGTCCTGCTAACTGATGGCTGCGATCTGCGAACAGGGGGAACAATTCAAATACCTCCTCCAACTTGCGTTTCATATCATGACGGGCAGTGGAGTGATAGGCACCTAGTTGAAGATTTTCTAAAACAGTCATAAAAGGGAAAAGACGCCCCCCCTCCGGTATTAAGACCAGTCCCTTCTCAGGACAATCGTGAGCGGGCAAATTTGAGATGGATTGGTCCTCGAATTTAATCTGCCCCGCATTGGTTGCGAGGTGCCCCGAGATCGTGAGCAAAAGAGTACTCTTTCCCGCTCCGTTTGCCCCTACAACTGAGACTATCTCGCCTTTGCCCACATACAAATTTATGTCCCTCAAGACTGTAAACTGACCGTACCCTGAGCTAAGGTTATCGACGCTTAGGATCTTTTCCATTTGTGCCCCTCCCCCAGATATGCAGTGATTACTTCGGGTGAATTTAGTATCTCACTGGCCGAGCCTTGAGCAATCAAGCACCCCCTGTCTAAAACAATCACTCTTTGAGAAAAAGCCCGGACAACTTTTAAATTATGCTCAATGATTAGAAATGTCTGACCCTCAGAGTGCAATTGATTCAAAAGGTCAATAGATTGGGAGACCTCGCTTTGGTTTAGTCCTGCCATTACCTCATCAAGCAACATAATTTTAGGATCTAAAGCCAACGCTCTTGCAACCTCTAAGCGTCGTCTTTGACTAAGCGTTAAATCTCCTGCCTTAATGGGTGCAAGTTGCAAAAGACCTACTTTTCTAAGCAACGAGATCGCTTTTTCTTTTGCTCGCTCCATAGTGGGTTCACGCATAAAGGCGCCAATCATGACGTTTTCCAATACATTAAGCGCAATCAAAGGTTTTGAGATTTGAAATGTTCTACCCATTCCGATCCGAGCCCGCTCATGAGCGCCTAAGTTATTGATGGCTTTACCGTCAAAATTAATCTCTCCAAAGGTAGGCTGCAGTTGGCCAGTTAATAAATTAAAGAACGTCGTTTTACCCGCCCCATTGGGTCCAATAATACTGACTATCTCGCCCTGACTCACTGATAAACTGATGCTGTCTACGGCTTTTAGACCAAGGAACTGCTTGGTGACTGATTGCACATTAAGGAGAGGCGAAGGTACGTTTAAATTTTGCAGTTTCTCCATCAAGTTGCACCTCCACCAGGTTTTACACTCATCGGTGTAGGTAGGGCAGGTTTATTGGCTTTACCGTACTTTTCTTGAAACAAACCATAAATACCCTTTTTCATAAATAGGGCTGCTAACACCATCAAAAATCCAAGCACAGCAAGGTTAGATCCAGGTAAACCGTTTGAGAGCTCCGTTCTTAAATAGTTCTCAAATGGAATGATTAACGCAGCCCCTAAGATCGGACCTGCAATAGTGCCAATACCACCAATCAAAGAAAGCAGTGCGAATTTAACGCCAATATCTGACATAGTGAACAGTGTCGGCGGATCTATGTATCTCAGGTACATCGTAAATAAAGTGCCCCCCATTGAGGTCAACATCGCACTTATAGCCATACCACTTAACTTGACGTTCAAGACATTTATTCCGCAGGCACGGGCACAATCTTCGTCCTCTCGAACTGCAAGTAAATAGTATCCCAATCTGCTGTACCTCACTACAACGGACACGCCAACGCTAAACGCAGCAAACCCAAACATCAGGTATGCATAGTAAGAACGCTCGGTAAAGATCATGTTGGCAAAACCCGCCTTAAACGGAATCATCAAACCTCTTGGTCCACCCGTTAGACTATCAAAGTGATTAGCCAATACAAACATCACCTCATTAAAGGCTAGGGTCGCAATTGCAAAGAACGGACCTCTTAGCCTAAAAGTTGGCCAAGAAATCAAAACCGAGACCAAACCAGCAACTAGCGCTATGGGGAAAATAGTGATCCAAGGTGACAGTCCATAGTTGATGAATAAAGCAGCCGTCATATAGGCGCCAATACTAAAAAACACACCGTGCCCCAACGAAAATTGTCCGCCAAAACCCCCAATAATATTCCAAGCCACCGCCACTGCGCCCATCAAATAAGTGAAAGCAACTATGTTGATCCACTGAGGGTATCGAGCCAATAGCAGTACAGGCAAAAATAGCAGCACCATGCATCCAAGGTATTTGAAACTCAAAGATTTCGGCGTTTCGATCAGTTTCGATGAGTCCGCATCAATTGCTTGGTCTGCAAAGGTGCCTCCCTTTGAGAGAGTATCCGCAGCGTCTTTAGTTTTGTTCACGAAAACCTACCTCCTCTGCTCCAACCATACCAAGTAGTCCGCTTGGGCGGACCATCAATACAACCAAAAAAATCATAAACCAGACCGCGCTTCGCAAAACCGGATCAATGTAGTATCCCGCGAGTGCCTCAACAACACCCACAATCAAACCGCCTAGGTAGGCGCCCCAAACACTTCCCAGCCCACCCAAAACGACGACTGCAAAGGCAGCCAAAATAAAATTCCCTCCTACCCCTGGGGTAATTGAGTAGATGGGGGTGAGCATCGCTCCTGCAAAGCCTGCCAAAGTCGCACCAATTCCAAAGGTCAGTAGGTAAGTGCGCTCAACGTTAATCCCCATCGCCCGAGCGCCCAGTTTGTCTTGGGTGACGGCTCTAATAGATTTGCCTGTTAGGGTTTTATTCAAAAATATATGTAGTCCAACCGTTATGAGCGTTACAGCAACAAAGACGATTAACCTCACCACGCTCAAACTAAGCTCCCCAACACTCAGCGACCATCTGCTGCTCTCGCCTCCGATGCTGTAGGCCTCGCCCTTTGTCACCATTAACATGATGTTTTGAAACATCATCAATAACCCAAAGGTTGCAAATATTTGCATATTCGACTCCGCTCTTAAGGGCTGGATGACAAATCGCTGTATGACTATCCCGATCAACCCCACCAAGGGCGCAACCACCAAGAAAGATAGGTAGGGGCTAATGTTGAACTGTGTGTAAGCAAAATAACTTCCATACATCCCAAGCATCACCAACTCACCTTGAGCAAAATTAACAATTCTCACCACACCGAAGATGAGATTTAGGCCAATGCTCACGAGACCATAAATCCCACCTAAGAGCAGTCCGATGATGAGAACGTTAAGTATTTGATCCATCGTGAGGTTTGTATTAAATTAAAGTGCTAATTAAATATTTTGAAATATTTATTGTTTGCGGGGTAGATTTTTGAGCGCAGCCCCTGGTGAGATGGCCTCCTTTAGAAAGACCGTGACCATCTTGCCCGCTTGCCATTGAGCCGTCGTAAAGTTACTTCTGACGTTTTGGACTTTGGTAAATTTTGCGCCGTATCCTGAAGGGTAGGTACTCTCAGGCACATCCATTTTCTCAACAACAGCACGCACTTTATCAACCTCAGTGCTACCGGCAGTTTTAATAGAATCAAACAAAATCATCGTACCTGAATAGGCGGCCATGCTCTGGGGCGCTAAAGGCTCTGCGTTGTACTTAGCACGGTATGCTTTTAGATAAGCCTTTGATCCAGGACCGTAAGCCTCGGAGATGTCGTATTTAGGATAGCCCACAACCAACAGACCTTCGATAAAATCTGCCCCCAAAGCGTCCAAGGTCTCTTTTGTGTCACCCGTGCCTACGAACACAATAGCAGGGGGTTTGACTCCCTGATCTCTGATGGTCCTTAGGAGCAGTGAGCCGTCTGGGACGTAGCCTGTTTGTAAAAGCACATCTGGATTTGCTTGTTTGGCTCTGAGCACAGAATCATTCATATCAATGGATTTTGAGGAATGAGCACCCATCATTACCACTTTAGCACCTAGGGCCTCTAAAGAGATTTTTTGCGAGTTTGCGATGGAGGAACCGTAAATTGAGTCCTCGTGCTCGATCCAAACTTTAAGATCCTTCATCTCTTTTTTCAGCGCAGGTGCAACGAGATATTTAATAGTGGCTACTGAGGTGGTAGAGAAAGCAGCGCTGTCTGGTCCACTTCGAATGAAGTTTGGCAGCCCTCTGTCAATTAAATTTTGAGCAACTGCGTTGGTTTCCCAATACAGTTTGTTGTACCTTGCAGCTGTATCGCTTGCTGTTAAAGATATTGCACTTATGTAGGTGCCCAAGAAGAGGTCAACTTTGTCGTTGTTTGCCAGTTGTTCGACAGTTGCAATTCCCTGCTGCGGGGTAGAGGCGTCACCGCGGATTAATTCTACTTTCTTACCAAGTAGTCCCCCTTTTTTATTAATTTCTTCAACCGCTAACTCGTAGCCTCTGGTCACCTCTGTGCCGTACAACGCCATTGGACCGCTGTAGGGATTAATGGCCCCGATTTTCAAAGTCTGTTGAGCGCTTGTAAGACCAGAGAAGGCAAGTAGCCCTGTCAACAACGCCGTGTGCAACACTGCTTTGCAGCCCATACGCAACCCTGTCGCAGTTGAATGAGACGTAGAAGATGTGATCTTTGGATCATTCATAATTTTTTTCAATTTAAACTCCTTTAAAAGTAGCCTTTGTAAGCCATTGACTTTTTAGTTTCACAATTTATAAAACACCAATCTCTCTACCCACTGACAAAAAGATACCCCCACCCGCTATGCCCCCGTCTACAGGAATATCCGCACCTGTGATGTAATTTGATTCAGGACCTAGCAAGAAATACATTACTTTTGCAATTTCATCAGCCTGAGCTTTTCTTTGCATTGGAATTATTTTGGATAAAGCCTGAACCAAATCGGGTCTGTTTTGAATCATTTCGGTGTCGACTACACCGGGCATGATGGCATTCACTCTAATTCCTTTAGAGGCCAACTCGAGGGAGGCGCTCTTGGTTAAGCCTCGCATCGCCCATTTGCTGGTGGTGTAGGCCGCGGAGTAGTATCCGGTGAGTCCTACGATTGAGGAGACGTTCACGACAGAGGCTCCTGCGGACATGAGAGGCGCTAAATACTTGATTCCCAAAAATGCGCCCGTTAAATTCACACCTATCACTTTTTCCCACTCATCTAGTTGAGTTTGAGTTACGGTTTGACGACTACCGGTAATGCCTGCATTGTTCAAAAGACCCCACAAAGGGGTTTGTGTCTCTTTTAATATTTCAACCATTTTGAGCCACGAAGATTCTGAGGAGACATCAAGATTGAGGCAGTGCAAGGTGCCTGGTTTGCCTTTTGCACTTTCTTGCAGCGCAGTCCAACTTCTTTGCTCGGTATCAAAATAATCCATCACATAAACATGGGCACCTTGCTCGAGCAGCATGACGGCTACGCTTGCACCTTGTCCTCTGGCGCCGCCTGTGATCACCACAGATTTTTGAACCCAATATTTTTGTGACATATTTTGAGGTGTGTTTTGCTAATTAAATTAACTTACTGTGCTGCGATCTTTGCGCTTTCTGCGATGCGCTTAAAGCGCTCGGTTTCTTGCTTTTGAAATTGGCGCATCTCGCTGGGGCCCAAATTAAGAGGAGCTGAACCAATGGACTTAATAAAATCATCTGTACTCTTGGTCAACATGATTTTGTTGACCGCATCCACCAACCGCCCCGTCACCACCTCAGGTGTCTGAGATCTCACGTAAAGGGAGGTCCATGTGTAGTTCACAAAGTTGGGGTAGCCACTCTCTTTGACGGTTGGTATATCCGGATAATCAGGATGTCGGGCCTCCCCCGTCACAGCTATTGCCTTTAATTTGCCAGCCTTCACCTGTGGCATGGCGGCGATCAAATCACTGACTGCCCAGTCCAATTGATCGCCCAAAATTCCAAGAAAAGTCTCGGGCGCGCCTTTGTAGGGAATATTCTCAAAATTTATTGAAGCTTCAGATGAAAACCATGCAGCAGATAGGTGAAATCCCGACGTGTAAGTGCCCACATTTAATCCATGCGACTTTGCTTTTGACGCATTCACCAAATCATTAATTGTGGCAATGTTGGACTGCGGGTTTGACACGAACACCATCATCCCTCTAGCCAAACCATGAAGCGGTTTTAAGTCTTTAAAGGGGTCG
>Ga0164297_10002584_pt1 | contig 17666 bp, 15 predicted proteins | sample GEODES058metaG_FD_113539 | JGI IMG/M metagenome (GOLD analysis project Ga0164297, IMG submission 113539) | Dystrophic lake water microbial communities from Trout Bog Lake, Wisconsin, USA - GEODES058 metaG | ecosystem: Environmental > Aquatic > Freshwater > Lake | place: USA: Trout Bog Lake...
AAGTTTCTAAAAAAATAAAATAATATTCAATATGAAGACTAAAATATATAAAACTGATAAAATTATATTAAGAAAAAAAAAATTAATTGAAAATTTGAGTGAAAATAAATTAGAATATATAAAGAATGGTATTTGTGATTCATATATTAAATATGGCACACCAGAATTAAATATTGTAGTTGAAAATATAAATACAAATACAATTAATAAAACAAATAGACTTATAGAATTAATAACAAAATTAAAAGATCATGGGCACAAATATAATGAGAATATATCATATTATCAAAATTATATTAGAAATGGTGGAGACATAAATTATACAATAAATCAAGGAATAAAAGAAGAATATTATATAAATGATATAGAATATAATTATTATTTAAATACATATAAAGATGAAAATATTGCTGAAAAACATTCTAATAAAAACACAGATTTAAAAATAAAACTTTTTTGTTATCTATAATAATATGAATACTTATAATTTGAAAGAATTAAATTTATCAAAATTCAGAACACTTATTTTAATTGATTGGGATGATACATTATTTCCATCATCATGGATTGTATATAATAGAATTAATTTAAATACAGAAAGTGATAAAATAAAATATTCAGGAGATTTTCAAAAATTAGATTTTCAATTAGCACAAACATTAAATAGAATTTCAAGATGTGGTAAAATAATTATTATTACAAATGCTTTATTAGATTGGATCAAACTCACATTAACAATACTACCAAAAACAGCAAAAATATTAAATAATATAGAAATTATATCAGCACGAGAAAGACAACAAAATACAAATCCAATAATGATGTGGAAAACAAAAACGTTTATAGATGTTATAAAAAATAATTCAAATGTAAATAATATAATATCTTTAGGTGACGCTGATTATGAATATAAAGCATTAATTAATTTATTTAATGATATAACAATTCCAAATAAATATTTAAAATCAATAAAATTTATTAAATCAAATAGTTTTGAAACAGCAATTGAACAAATAATATTTATAAGAAAAGAAATAAAAGAAATTTGTAAAAAAAAGAGACATATTGATTTAACTTTTGAAAGACTTTAATTTATTGTGAATATATTTATTGATAAAAAATAATTAATAAATATAAATGAAATCTTATCAGAATCCGAAAAGTTTAAATGAAAAAATGAAAAATAAATGTATTCAAGATAATTTATATCATTCTAGCATCGGTAAATATAAATCAATGCCATTTAAAAAATCTTTAAAATGGTCTTATACAAATTATCAACACGATGAAATAGACAATATTTGTAATGTGAGTGTAAGTAATCAGCATTCATTAGATATTGCTTTAAATTATAATGAAAAGTGTGCAATTATGTATCCAATGGGCGGTGATTTTAATGGTCTTAATTATGAAACACGCGAAGGCATCTTTGATGAGAATAATATTTTACGCACTAATTACGCACATGTAATTAAAAAACAAACTGAATTATTTATAAATAAAAAAGAAAAAGATAAAGAAACTAATAATAATAATATAAATGTAATATATTCTGATTCTATAACAATTTTTAGAGATATTGATTATAATCCAATTAAATTAGAAAATGTCTGCATAGTATCAATGATAACTTTATTATATAAAAGAAATGATGAATTAATAGAGGACAATGATGAAAATGAAATGTTATCATCAACTGAATTATTAATTTTACAAATGAGCATTGAAAGTGTTTTTCAACTTACAATTGTAAATAAAATTAATACATTAATTATTCCTATTATGTGCGGAGATTTTGGAGTTCCAATTGATGATCAAATATTATTATTTAATATGTGTATTATGAAATATGGTGATAAAATAAATAATATTATTATTAGTGTGCCTATTTATGATGATGATAAATCAGGACAATTATTTAATTATATAAATGCAGAAATAATTAAACCCCAAATTTTATGCAGTGAATTAGAAATGCAAAAAACTGTAAATGAATTATCAAATATTTTAGTCAGCACCAATAAAAAAACATCTGTTAAACAACCTTCAAAACATTCTTCTTAAAGCTAATTTTTTAATTTTTATTTCTTCTTTATTTTCTTTATAATTTTTATTTATTTCATTAAAAGAAATAACTATTTTTTTTATTAATTCTTTTGTTATGTTTGAATCATATATATTTGTATGTATAATTTCTAATTTTTTTATAATTTCATTTTGTTTCTTTGATAATAATATATTATGAGTTATTTTGGGTGCTAATAATATTCCGTATAATTCATAATTAATTGGTTCTGTTATTTTTATTTTATAATCATCACTCAACATTAAAACATTTAACACTCCAATAATATGAGGTTTTATTTTTGTATCATATATATATTCATAATCAGAGCAATAACCCATTATATACATACTTAAGCACCAATAAAAACCTTCACAATATTTTTCATAAATATGTCGCACTTCATTATCAAATAATGTTTTAATTTTAAATTTATTTACATATATTGGTTTCTCATTTTTTATCAAATTAAATAAAATACAATTTAAAAAGATTTTATTTATTTTAATATATGAATTTTCATAAACAATTAATCCTTGATTAAAATAATTAGAAAATAATTTATATGATTCCCATAATTTTTCAAATTTTGCACATGATACATGAGGTAGATAATCATTGCCCATTAATATATTTAAAAACACAAAATCGTATTTTGTTGTTTGTGTTTCGCCAAATAATTGTATGTGTATTTTATATAAATTATTTAAATTTAATATTTGTGTATCTATTCTATTTTTTATAATAATATATATTTTAGATAAATCATCACATGTCATTAATAGCATAACCATATCTGAATCACTACTAAAAATAATATGTGTATCATTTTTATTTTTATTTTGTGTTTCTTGCACTTGATTTCTTATTTTTATTTCACCTTCTCCAGGTTCTACAAATAATATTATTACTTCAATATTATATTTTTCTTTTGTCTGTTCAATAAATTCAGGCATATAATATTGTAATTCACTCATAAATTTTGTTCCAACTGTTAATTTTAAATTTATTTCATCTTTTGATTTATTCATTCTTCTTTCTCTTTGTAATATCATTTTCGCCATTGGAGCAACTCCATCCGCCATTAAATATACTCTTTTTTGTGGCATATATTTTTTTATTAATGATTGTAAAAAATCTTTGAATCTTATTATTAATTCTATTTCTGTTTCTGTTGAATAACATAATAAATGTAATACATAATTTACATCTACATATAAATTATCGTAATTATCTAACCAAAAATCCTTAAATGCTGCTTTATATGTTTTTTTAATATATGGTTGAAAATCTTTAATCCCCATTTATTTAATATTATAATATAATATTCAATATTATAAATATCAATTTTTATTAAATATTCTAAATTATCTTATTATAAATTTACATGTCTATACTTATATCATCTTGATTTTCTGCACTATCTAAACTGCTATAATTATCAGTAATTATTTCTTGTTCTTCTTGAAATCTCACTTTTTTTGATTTTTTTATTTGTTCTGTTTGTTTTTGTTTAAGTTTATTTTTACATCTTGAGCAATATATTTTTTTTTCTTTTTGTGTTTGAAACCAATAAACAAAAGCACCAATCATCCCAAGTATGATAATAATATATAATTTATCATAATTATTACCCATTTATATTTATTTATAATATTATATTTTTTATTTTATTTATTCATCTTTATTTGAAATCTCCCCCGGATCTTCTAAACTATCGTCACGCATTTCTTTTTGTTCTTTCTTATTTTTTCTTTTATATGTACCTAAATATTTATTAAATATTGTATCTATTTTTTTTGATAATTCTGTTTCTCTTTCTATATATTTTTGTGTTATACTTGTAGAAACATAATATCGAATGTAAAAAAAGAATGCAATAAATAATACTGCAACAACCCCCAGTGTAATATAAATCTCCATAAAAATATTTATTATATATTTTATATTATTTTTATCGCAATTATTTTATTGTGATATAAAAAATTTTACAATTATTTTATATATTATTAAGAATAATGAATTTGCCATAAAAACCGCTTCAAATATTAATCATTAAAATGCTTCTGGAAAATAATAATTTTTTTTTTCAAAACTACATGTATTTTTTAAACAATCACAATAATATTCATATACATTATTTAATATTATTGGACATAAATTATTCATTATATTTGTGCAATTAATTGTTGTGTGTATTTGTAAGCAATGATTACATGGAATATTATCAGTCTCAACAAAATTAAAATAAATATCTGTATTATTTATTTTAATTATTTTTATGTGTGTTGTTGTAAATTCATTACCCATAAACGGGTCAAGTAATAATCCTACCATAAATATAAATGCTCCATATGTATATGATAGAACTATAATATAAAAATAACCGTTTTCTTTTAATTCTTCTAATAATTGTCTAAGCCCCATTTTTATTATATTTAATTCTTATTAGTAAAACTTAATAATTTCAATTTTTTATATAATTGTTTTGTCGAATATGATAAGCCACCGGCCATTATTGGGGGGTCTGTCAATTCAAAGTCACATATTTTGCAATTCTCTCGTGATATATTATTATAAAATGTGCATTGACTACATATTTTTACTAATTTTTTGGGTGCTTGTGATACCATTTCTTGTTTAGGGACTTGTGCTAAGGCTTGAACGCTTATTAATTCTTTTTTGGGTGCATGCGAAGCTTTTAATTTTGATTCTAATTCTGCGATTTCACGTTGTGTATTAATTTGTTGAGTGTGCAAATTAGAATTATTTTCGAATATATCTTTATTGTCTTGTTTTGGATTGGCCGCCATTGTTGCTAATGCATCACTGACTTCTTTATTACTTTTAATCATTTCTACATTTATCAGACCTAATCGAGATTTTAATTCTTCTAATTTTTTTAATTCTTCTAATTCTGTTAGTGGTTTTGCGTCTAGTTGTGTGGATTGATTTGCAGATGCAGATAAATGTGCTACTTGTGGTGAATATGTTGCGTGTAATGACTTTGCTGATTGTTGTTGTGATGCGTGCTGTGGTTTTGCTGCGTGTTGTTGTGCTGCATATAGTGGTTTGGTGACTTGTTGTGGAACGGTGGATGGTTGTGCGACTTGTTGTGGAACTGCGAACCGTTGTGCGACATGTCGTGTGGATGCGGCTAAATTTGTGGATTGATTTGCAGATGCAGATATTACACGTGCATGTGATGCTTCAAGCATTCGAACCCTTTCTTTTTCTGCGATTTTTTGTTGTAATATTGTTATTTGTTGTTGTGCATCTTTAATTTGATCTTGTATTTGTATTTCATCAACGTCCACAAAACTACTAGATGGTTTTTTTATGTCTATTAATTCATTTTTTAAATAAATTATTATTTTTTGTAATCCTTCTAGTTGTGATTCTAGAGATGGTTCTTTTGATGATATGGGTTGTTTTATGGGTTGTTTTGCAGATTGATTTGCGGATGATCTTGCGGATGATCTTGCGGATTCTTTAGATAGCTCTGCTTGTGTTTTAGATTGAGAAGGGGAAAGTTTAATATTTTTTATGTCTAATATTGGGGTTTTATTATAATAATATTCTATAGGAATCTCCTCTTTTTTTGTTAAGATTGATAAAATATGATCATAATTAATATGTTTAGCATTTTGTATTTTAAATACTGCCAGTGAATATTGATAATTCTCTTTAGGTTGATATTTCGGAATAATATCTCTAAGAACTATACTCAAAATTTTTTGTACGTTGTTTGTTTTTATAATTAACGCAACTGCCCCCGTTTCATCATATGGATTTACATTTCCATGTGAATCAAAATAATAATAATTATTATCACTGAATACTATTACATAAGATGCCCCAAACCATGAAATACTAAATATATGTTTTGGATATTGTTTTATTATATTTGTGAGCAAATTTTCAAAAATATATAATACATGATGGAATGAATCAAATATTATATGTTTGGGCAGGGGTATTTCTGATGTATATAATATTGTATCTGCTATATTTGTTACATCTATCTCAATATTGTTAAGTTCATCTGGTATAACAGCAAGACCGTGCGGCGATACACGGTTAAATGCTTCATTTATTTTTGCGGATGTTACAAACTCTTTTGGTATTACTATATTTTTTAATAAATAATATGCCATATAAAAAGATGCAACCGTACAAATACTTAAATTTTGTTGTGGTTTTAATAAATATACTGCATCCTCATTTTTACTAACTGCCGCCATTGTTTTTATATATAATATTACTATTCACAATATATTTATAATTTCTTATATTATTTGACTAAATACATATTACAATAATTTTATAAATGATATCGAATTATATTCCAATTGATATTATATCAATAGATGAAACTACAAAAAAATTAATATTACAAAATGACATTTACCAAAAATATGAAATAAATATGCTTATTAAATCTCAATACATAATACCAAATATATTAAATAAAAAAAAAATAATGATGAATGAAACATATAATGATTACAAACAATTTATACAAAATTATGATATGAATAAAGATATATGGATTTATAATATTATTGATAAATTGTCAGAACAAGAAAATATATTATTTCGTGATGACAAATATATTTTTATTCCAACAATTACATGGAATAAAAGCATAAATAATTTACATATTTTAGGTTTTCCAATTGATAAAAATATACGATGTTTAAGAGATTTAACAAAAAAAGATATTATAATGTTAAAAGAATTAAAATACATTGGTTTAAATATTATTAATACAAATTATGGTTTAAATGAAAATGAATTAAAAATTTACATTCATTATAATCCTTCCACATATCATTTGCATGTTCATTTTGTTAATATTGCTTATATAAATGTGTGTTCTTCTGTTGAATATTCTCATTTACTTGATAGTATTATTTTTAATTTAGAATTAGACAATGATTATTATAAAAAAATAATTCTAAAAATTGAAAATAAAAATATATAATAATTTATATTATTTATAATAAAATGTTAGATATAAATAAAAATATTATAAAAATAAAAAATAAAATTATAATATTTGGAGTTTATTATGTATTATTTATCATGTCAAGTGATAAATAATATAAAAATACAATAAAACTATATAAATAAAATTATTATTCTGGCGATAAAGATGAATTAAATATTTCTGCCGACGGAAGTATTACTTTATTAGTTTCTTTTAATTTATGTAATTGTAGAATTTTATCAAAACCAATACTATCATTAAAATATTTATATATACCACCCCCTGTATCAAATTTTTGGGCAGCATCTTTTAAACTATCATAATAATAATATTTATTATTAATTTTTTTTACCGATACCCAATGATTTAAACCGTTAATTTGAACTTTATCCTTCTTATTTAATTTAGACGGCTGCCATCCTTTATTAATTAATAATCCTTCTGTGTCATTAAGGCTGTTATCTAATTTACTTAAATATGTTTGATGTTCGCGAAAGCTTATTAATTCTGTATCGACCCCTGCAATACCTAATGCAAAACCTAATGTAGAACTATCATAATTTTCGCCGATTTCTGCAGCATAATATGCACTCGCATTTTTATGTAAATAATGACTTAATTTAAGTAAATTAATTCTGGTTTGTGGGATTGAACTATTTGCTTTAAATTTTTGTATATCGAATTCGTCCCCTCCATCTCGTACATAAAAAATTTTTCTTAAAAAATTATTAATTGCATTTCTACCGCATGATAATTCTCCTGCCTGTTTTTCAATTTTCATATTGTCTTGTTTCATCTCATTAGATAATTGCATTAATTCCGCATCTGTTTTTGGTACTGATGCGATAATTGGTGCTAATATTATCTGCGCGGGTGCAGTGGGTATTGTGGGTATTGCTGTGGGTATTGCTGTGGGTATTGTGGGTATTGCTGTGGGTATTGTGGGTATTGCTGTGGGTGTTGTTGTGGCTATAGGAGGTGTATTTGGGTCATCATCTCTATATATGGTTGCTATATTGATTAATACCGTTTTTAAATCATTACAATTAACATTATGTAATTCATTATTAGATAATAAAAATATTATAAATTTTGCTAAAATATCAATTTCTTTCTTATTAATTTTTAGATATTCCCACTTTATAATGTCAGAATCATCCGGTATATTAGCAAGCATAAAATTGTAAATTAATGTCATTAAAGCGCATATATAATTACAATTTTTTACATCAAAATTTTTCTTTTGTTTATACTCATGTAATTTATCATTAATATGTTGTATAATTTTATTATTATTATTATCACAACTATTAATTATTTTTTGTTCATCCTCTGTAATATTTTCTATTTCCAGAAAACTCATATTTTTTGTGTTTGACAATGTTTTAATATCATTAAATATTTTTAATATTTCTTTTTTTGATAAATATCTATCTGTTTTTGGTAAAATATTTTTAAATTTTTCTAATTCTTGTAGATACTTTTCAGGTTTAAGCTTCATACAATCCGTATTTAGTATTGCAAGTATGCCTTGATTATCAGATATTAATTTTTCATTCATATTTTCTGTTTCTTTTACTTCCATTTATTTATATTATATATTTTATTTATTTTTATTATATAACAACTTTTTTAAATATTTCTATTGTTCTTTTATTAAATATATAAATTGTAAAACTAAAGAACATTTCATTAGTTTTAATTTCAAATAAAAATTGTAAAATTTTTTACTTAGAATTAATATTATTATAAATTAAATTTATACATCCCAATTTTCGGGTATATCATCAATATTATTATCATCATGAATATTTATATCATTTATATTATTTTTTATACTATTTTCTATTAATTTATTTTCTTTAAATAATTCTTCTTCTAATTTTTTAATTTCATCTTCAATACTTGTGTCAAATTTATGATTTAAAATAATTTTATTAATATTGTTTGCTTCAATTGAATATTTAGATGGATTAACAACATAATCATTTAATAAATCGCCGGTTTGTTGAGATACAAAAGCTGTTGCTTTCGGTAATTTACCGACTCTTCCTGCGCGACCCATTAATTGAAATATTGTATTTATTGAATGTGTATTCACAAAATCATCTAATATAACAACTCTGCCAAATGGATAATTTGTTCCATAAGATATTGAATTATCACTTATTACATATGCTAATTTTCCTTGTGTTGCTAATTCAATTATAATACTTGTGTAATTTTCATTTAGTAATGTATTATTTGGTGCATATATACCAATGCCACATAATAACAATAATAATAAATCATCTGGCACTGTAATATCTTTATTTTTTTCTAATAAATTATCTATATCAATACATTCTCTCGTAAATTCATTACATGGAGCAAATTTCGCATTATATTCACTTGTTGCTAATTGAAAATATTTAGGGAATTTATGTTTTGGCTTTGTTTCATATATTTTTCTTTCTTCTAAACTTCTTTCATAAATTGTCATTGTATTGCTTTTACATTTATCGCCAAGTTCTTTTTCTTTTTTTTCTTTATAAATATTCCATAATTGTAATTCTTTTTTATATGTATCAATAATTACATTTGTATTTTTAATTCCGTCTTTTTTTATATTTTCTAACAAAGTATTAAATATACCATTTTTAAATACATTTTTATTAATAATTTCTTTTATTTGTGTATTTAAACTTATATTTTCTTCATTATATAATTCTAATGTAAAATTACCATATATTTTTGTTATTTTTTCTTTCATTTTGATATATTCATCTTTTGATTTTAAATTATAAGACATTTTAAATTCTATTTTAGATTCTTTATTATCATAATTATAAATTATTTTTGTTTTTGTTGTTGCTAATTTTTTTAATGATAATTTATTTTGTATTATATCAAGTCCTGTAAATGATGTATCATAAAAATATAGTCTTATCATATCATTTTCAATACTTTCAATTATTTTTATATTATCATTTTCAAATTTAAATAAAGTTTTAATTTCATTTGTGTTTGCTTTATATATTATTTCTTCTTCTATTTCAATGTATTTGCCCAAAACAAGAGAAACTGGATTATTTGTTGTTATTAATGTCATACTATCCCAATTTGTCTTTTCTATATTATCAATATCAAAATTATCATTGATATTTTTAAATAATTGATTCGTGCAAATATTTATTATTGTGTTATTATTTGTATTTGCTATTAATAAAAGCATATTTATAACAATTTCTCGTATTTTATCAGTTTTCATATTTTTAACATCTTTAAATAATTCTGGTATATTTGGTATATTTTGTATTTTATATGTTTCTAATATTTTGTAAAAACATAGTGCTAAATCTGGTGATAACATTCTTCCAATAAAAGGTATTTCTTTTATTTTTTGTATTACACTTATTATATTTTCTTGTGTTTTACAATTTGCAAAAGGCACTATTAAATTTCCATTAAATTCTCTTACATGACAACATACACTCACGTCGGGAGAATAAACGCCTCCAATATAGATGTTTCCATATTTTTGTTGATATATATTTATTAATGGTGTCATTTCTTCAATTGTTGGCGACGTCGCTGATGAAAATATAACCCATTTTGGAGCATTTAATAATACATTTACATTGTCGTATAGTGCTTGTGATATTGTATCACTTCCGGCAGTTGGTTCATCATGAAAAAGAATATAACTATTTTGCGTGTCATTTTGTAATATATTTATTGCTACTTCCGGACTGCAAATAATTACATTGCTATTATTATCTTTTGTTGTCCAATGATGAGTTATTTTTATTGTTTTATCATCTCTTAAAGAACCTATCGCAAATTTTATTTCATTATTGTAACATAATGTTGCCATTTGAATACGAACAGTATCAATATTACAAACACAAAGTAATTTTTTATTGTGATATTGAGCAATATTTGCTAATCCAATAATTGACGTTGTTTTACCTGAATTTATCATAGCATTATAAATTATGAAAAATCCATTTTCAAAATTATTATGAACTTCATTAATTATTTTTATTTGATGATCTCTTGGTTTAAAAGCAGTTGTAATAATATATTTGTCATAAGGAGATGCTATTAAAAGCGCTGGAGCATATTTACAAACTTTTAAACCATCAAATGGATATTTATTTATTAATTTTTCATAACTATATTTAATATCATTCATAAAGATTTGTGAGATTTTTAACATTGTTTCTGGCATTACTGGATTTATTCCGGTTATATTATCACACGATTCAATAAATCTATTTGTAGAAATAATAACACTCAATATAATTTGAAAATTAGAATCGTCTGAATATTTACTATAATTTTTTACATAAAAATTATTCATAAAAATAAATGTCAAACCAATTATTTCAATATATTTTGAACTAAAACCCATAATAATTTTATTTGAAATGTCATTAAGTAATGGATTTAAATTATCAAATGTTATCATTAATTCAGTTATAAATATTTTTAATTTTTCAAATGTATTATTTAATTTAATTTCATCTGCTGTCATTCCAATTTTATATTTTTTTTTATTTACTTTTGGCTTTTGAAAAATATAACTTGCTTCATCATCAGTTAAATTTATTTGTTTTTGTATTGGCATATCATATGCTATATTTTGTTCAACTAATAAATTATCTACTAATATTTTTCTAATTCTTTTGTATAAAACATCAGTAAGAACAAAAATATTAGTATTTGTATTTGATTTTGCATTTGATTTTGATAATGTATTATGTGTTATTAAACGCGTTGATTCTAAAATAGAATTATAAACTGCTTTATCTTGCGGCGATACTAACTGCTCTATTAAACCCCAAGTTTTGGAAGAGAATTTTGTTGATAATTCTTTATTTTGTGGTTCTTGTGTTAATATTAACTCAATGTCCATTTAAAATATTTATATTATATATGTAATTTAATTAGAATGTTAATTAATCAATTTTTTATTATTTATCTCACATAAAAAACAAAAATATAATTATATTATTATAATGGATTATAAAATAATAATAGTTCCTATTATTATAATTTTTCTTGTATTATTGATTTTAATAATAATATTATTAAAAAATAATAATAAATCACAAAAATATAATAATGATTTATTGAATATATATATCGATGATATAAATTATCATATGAATTTTATGAAAGGGAATAAAATATTTGAAAATTTAAAAAATAATAATATGTTAAAAATACCAAATAATAAAAAAAATAAATTTTTATTTGTCTCATTTGATAATAGAACAAATTTATCTTATTTAGATAAACATAATGAAAATATTAATAAATATGTAAATAAATATGGTTATACTTATAAATTTATTAATACATGTTATTATAATGTATATTGGTGTAAAATAAAACTTATACTTGATGAACTTGAAAATAATAATATATACGATTATGTTATTTGGTTAGATAGTGATACAGCAATACAAAATATGGATGTTGATATAAATGACATTGTTAATAAATATAATAGTGATATTTTTGTTGGCAATGATAATCAAAAAAAAAGAGATTTAATAAATGCAGGAGTTTTTATTATTAAAAATAGTATTATTGGGAAGCAATATTTAAAAGATTGTATTAATAATGTTAAAAATGTATGTTTTAATAAAGATGGTTCTTTAAATGGTCTTTGGGCGTCGTCATGTTATGAACAAGGGCAGATGAATATTTTAATTAATAATAAATATTATAATAATACAACAATATTACCAAATCACATAATTTTTAATTATGATAAATGTTCTAAAGATACTTTTATTATGCATTTTTATAGGTCTGGTAATCAAAATATGGATTATTGTTTCAAATAATATATTTGTATATAATATAATGTATAATTATATTAACAAAAAAAAAGAAAAAAGCAAAAAAAGCAAAAGCAGAAAAATTAGAAAAAGCAGAAAAAGCAGAAAAAATATTAATTTAACATCATCGTTATCAGATTCAACAGATGAACAATTTAATTATGTTTTATATTGGCAGAGAATGATTATAAATGCACAAGATTATAATAAATTAAAACAAATGAATACACACGGACAAATAAAAAATAGTAGTAATACACATACAATGTTAAGTGATTCAAGTGAGAAAGACGAACATAAAATACATAAAGAAACAAAAATAAATGCAGCAAGCGAAATATTAAAAAGCTTAGAAAATGAAAAAAAAAGATTAGAAATAGAACGATTAAAACAAGAAGAAAATACACGCAAAGAAACAAAAGCACGTGCACAAGCAAGTGCGGCAGCAGCAGCAGCAGCAACAGCAGCAGCAGCAGCAGCAGAAGCAGAAGCAGAAGCAGAAGCAGAAGCAATCGCAAAAGCAGAAGCAATCGCAAAAGCAAAAGCAGAAGCAATAGCAAAAGAACACGCAAACGCAGCAGAACAACAAAGAGCAGCAGCAGCAATAGCAAAAGCAGCAGCAATCGCAAAAGCAGAACAACAAAGAGCAGCAGAAGAAGCACGCATCGCAAAAGAGAATACATACCGTGAAGCAAAAGAAAAAGCAGACCGTGACGCTATAGAACGTGAAGCAGCAGAACAAAGAGCAGCAGAACAAAGAGCAGCAGAACAAAGAGCAGCCGCAGCAGCAGCAAAAGAAAAAGCAGACCGTGAAGCAGCAGAACAAAGAGCAGCAGAACAAAGAGCAGCTGCAGCAGCAGAAGAAGAAGAAGAAGAAGAAGAAAGAAAAGCAGAAGCAAAACAAAGACAAGAGGAAGAAGAAAAAAGAAAAGCAGAAGAAGCAAAACAAAGAGCAGTGGAAGAAGTAAAAGAAAACGCAGAACGTGAAGCAAGAGAAAAAGAAGAACGTGAAGCAAGAGAAAAAGAAGAACGTGAAGCAATAAAAAAAGAAGAACATGAAGCAAGAGAGAAAGAAGAACGCGAAGCAAGAAAAAAAGCATTAGACGAAGCAATAAAAAAAACACATGCAGACGCAGAACAACAAAAAGCAGCAGAAAGAGAAGCAGAAAGAATAGAAGCAGAAAGAATAGAAGCAGAAAGAATAGAAGCAGAAAGAATAGAAGCAGAAAGAATAGAAGCAGCAACAAAAGCAAGACAAGAAGCAGCAAAAGCAGAGGCCGCACTACATACCGCCGTATCCAGAAGGACACTACCGCCATTGCAAAAAGTATTCTCAAATTTTTCAATGCAAGGCACAGAAGAAATAAAAAAAACACAAGCAGCAACACAGAAAACGCATACAGTAAAAAAAGTAGAACATATAAATAGAAAAAGAAAAACAATGGAACAAATGGAAGCACAACATGCAAATACACAAAAAGAAAAAGAACACCATATGAGAGATGATTTAAAAACAAATCAGACAATAAATAGTACTATTGCTGCAAAAATAGATCATAAAAAGTTAAAGTCTTTATTGGACGCACAAACAAAAAAGAAGGATGAACATCAAGATACATCTCTAACATTTGAATATATAAATCCTAACATAACAACGCAACAAACAGAACAACGCAATGAGCATAATTTATTGCCGGACAATACAGTGCCGGTTGATGAACCAGAGCAACGAATACAAGACCAACACTTAAAAGAGCCACATGACTTCCTCGTGAAACCGCGAACGCGATATGAGACAGCAGATGAAACAGCGCAAAGACGATTGAACAATGTAAATGCGCAATCAGTCAATATATTAAATGAACACAAAATACACACTATACTTAACACGGCAGAATCATTAAAACGAAGATTAAAAGATAATATGCAAGCCATATTAAAAGTAGACAAGTCAGTTAAATGTTTAAAGCATTCAACGGAAATACTAAATTTTAAAACAAATTGTGACATCGATATTAAACAAATACAACTAATAATAACCACAATAAATAAAAACACAAAAATACATGATGATAAAATAATAACAATGATCGACTTAATCACACGTGTTGAAATAGATTTAAATGAAAGAACGAAAATTATTGAAAAAATAGAAAAATGTACTGGACAGTGTCAATAACTTTTAAAATTATTATTTTCTAAAAATATAATAAATAATTAAATTATGAAAAATAAATTATATTTATTTTATTATTACCTTCTTTGTCTTCATTACAACACATAATAAATTTATCATCAAATTTACTATTATTATCATAAATTAGTTTTTCAACCGGGACATAAAATATTTCATTTCCATTAACATCACTTACACAAAAATTATTTTTTATATATTTCCATTCAAGAATTAATTTATTAGTACTTAATTTAATGTCATTTTCATAATAACTAAGAATTTCTTTAAACATAGTGAAATGATTGAATGATGCATTTGCGGTATCATCATTAAAAACTGCAAAAGAAAAACATGTATTTATTCCTCCATTATAACAATTATGTTCAATAACATTTTTTAATGTGTTATAAAAAGATGCAATAAATTCTATATCTCTTTCTGTTTGTTTAAAACATTTAGTGTCATAATCAAGAATTTCTTTATAATTTCTTTCTTTTGCTCTTTTCATAAATATATTATTTCTGTTTTTATCATTTGTTGGCATCATTGTTCTAAATATTTTTATTATTATTGGCAATGTTTTATGTTTATATGTTTTATTATCTATTGCTATATAATCGTCAGTATATATTTTGAATAACGGGGATGTTAAATCATCAGGGCTAACAATTATATTTATAACATTTATACCGGATTTTGCAGTTGTATATAAGTGTTCTGGTATTAATTGATGCATATATAAATTTTGTTCATTATATGTGCCCATTTGTTGTTCTTCACATGGCGAACCAATACACAAGTGAAATAATATTTTTTTATCATTTTCTTTCATTGTATCTAATTCACATTTTAACAATTTTAATTCTTCATTAAAATTCTTAATAATATTTGGGTCAAGTGCAAATCCATGAAATGGCGCACCGGGATATATATAATAAGGATAATTTAATTGTTCCATATTAATTAAATTACATAAACAATTACCAGCACTTGAACATGAACAATTATTTAACATTTATTTATTTATTTAATTATTTACGAATATATATAAATATATTAATATATTCAATTTTTTATAAAATGATATCTACTATATTTTGTATAACAAATGGCAGAGCAATAATATGCCTTAATTCAAAAGATGATAAATAACCACAAATCATAAAAATAAATGTATTTAATAACATTTTTAAAATTTGTTTAAAATCTAATTCTAAATTTGTATTTGTGCATGAATGTAATATTCTTATTAATAAATTATTTCTTAATATTTCGATTAGTCTATCACGTGCTATTAATAAAATGTCATCTTCATAATTATTTACTTGTATATTTTTATTTATTTTATTTTCAGTTATTATTTTAAATGGTTCTTTTTTTAATATTGTATTTTTATAAGTCTTATATAATTTTAACATTATTATAAAATTTAATATTAGTAAAATACATATATTCAAATAATTATAATTATAAATTGTTAAACAACAAGCAACAAAAGTTATTAAAAAAGTTTCTAATCTTATTCTATAACATACATTAATAATACCACTTTTTAAAGAACAATATGTATCATATGCTATATCATTTAATAATTTAGAATTTGTTATTGTGTAAAATAATTCACAAGCAATTAATACTAAAACTCTTTCTTGTGTTAAAAATGATATTACACAAAATATTAATGTATTAATTAAATAATTTAATGGTCGATTTGTATCACTAATAAAAAGTAAATAACTTAATAAACCAAATAATATATTAGTTGAACCCATAATATTCCAACATATCATTATTCTTCCAGTTTTAAATGCTATTCTTTTTTTAAATATGTCATATTGTTCTGTAAGAATATTATTTTTATTATTAGTATCATTTGATAATAATCTTATTACACGATTTAATGTATATACATCTAAAAACATATCTAATCTTTTATCTTTTAATAATGTTATAATATATTCTCTATCTCCAACAATATTATATTTTCTATTTTTCATAACAACATTTTTATAAATTATTAATGGATATTTTAATATTGTTTTACTATCAATATAATTAAATATACATGCGCTAATTAATAATTTAATTATTGTTAAATCAATTTTTTCATAATGGGGCATTAATTCTTCATATGTTATATTATTTTCACAATTTAAACATTTTGATATTATTAAATTTATAATTTTTGCTAATTGCTTACAAATTATTTTTTTTATAAGATTAATATATCCTGTGTATATAACATTGCTTATTTTTTTGTAATTTGTTATGTTATTAATTTGTGCAATAATATTTGGACTAATCATTATACTTGCTATATACACTAACAAATTAGACACTTTAAACCATAATACATAGTCTAAAATATAATAACTAATAACAAGTAAAAAATAATATATATATCTATTAATTGTATTTAATCTTGTATCAACTAAAAAATTTATTTTTACATCAATAAAATTTAAATAAAATATTAAACTTGATATAATACCATCTATTGTTATTACATTAAATATTGGATTTCCTACACCTAATATTACATGTAATATACCAATAATTATTATTTCTTTGATTAAATTATAAATATTCAACACATAT
>Ga0164297_10002586_pt1 | contig 17658 bp, 18 predicted proteins | sample GEODES058metaG_FD_113539 | JGI IMG/M metagenome (GOLD analysis project Ga0164297, IMG submission 113539) | Dystrophic lake water microbial communities from Trout Bog Lake, Wisconsin, USA - GEODES058 metaG | ecosystem: Environmental > Aquatic > Freshwater > Lake | place: USA: Trout Bog Lake...
AGCTTGGCCTCGAATACAAGTTCGTGGCACTGGACTGGAACGCGAAGGAGCACAAGAGCCCCGAGTACTTGAAGGTGCGTGTCTGCGAGTGTCAGTCGCAGACGCACCGGAGGGGCGCCATAGGAGGGGCGGACTGCGCCGTTGTAGGGAGAGAGTGACCCCAACAACAGGATCTGCAGGGCAGTGCTCTCACTCTGCCTGCGCGCACAGATAAACCCGTTCGGTCAGACGCCGGCGTTCAAAGACGGCGACCTGTTGCTGGTGCGTTGGGCACACCGACGTTGGTGGAGGTGCTGTTCTCTGCCCCGTGCCCTTACACCCTGTGTCCTTGTGCACCTCAGACTGAGAGCGGCGCAGTGGTGACCTATCTTGCTGACAAGTACGGCAGCAACCACCCGCTGGGCACACCTACGCCAGAGTCGCGCGCAACTCTCGCCCGCTGGGTGTTTTTTGCAAACAGCACCCTTTGCACGGACTTGTCGGCGAAGAACTCGCGGAGTCTTGATGTTATGGAGTCCATGCTGGCGGACGGACGTGATTACCTGCTAGGCGACTTCACCCTTGCGGACGCAGTGATTGCCATCTATCTCGGATGGATGCGGTATTTCGTCAAGTGCGATCCTGGTTTCACAGTCGACCGATGGCCCAAGGTGAAGGCGTACAAAGACCGTGTGCTTGCCCGGCCGAGCGCAAAGGTGGTGGATATGACCTGGATTGAGGACGAGTCCCAATGGCTCCTGTGAAGAGACGCCAACGATGTAGAAGTGCCATAGAAAGGTCCCCGCCCTTCGCATTCCCCCATGGTCCCTCCAACCTCTTCGCCTTGCGTCAGAGAGTTCCTGCGCGGCGTGTGGTCCCGCACGCTATTCACAACCAGCGGTGGGCACCGGGATGAGACGTCCGTCGTGCTGTGGCTGCAGACAGACACCTTGTTTGGGGACCTCCGCATCCCTGCAACCTGCCACCAGCCTGCTGCCGGCGTCACTCCTCGCGCTGAGGACTGGGACGAGTGCATCTCGTTTGCGGGGCATGCGGTGCTTGATGACGCCGACGTATGCCACTGGTATCAGCACGTCAACCGCGGCGTCGCGTTCCTACCGGGTGGTGACCCTCCGCCGCTGCTGCCTCAAGGGCAGTCTGCTGATGTCGCACGCTTGAAGTGGATCTCCGCGGACACCATGCACGAGGTGCGTGTCCGCGGCCGTGCAGCTGCAAAGTGGACCTCTCCTGTGAACCTCCCTTCGCTTCCAACAGGACGACCCCGACGGGCTGTACCACGAAGTCTGGCAGCGTGTTCCGGAGTCACTTGGCGACGTATGGGCCTTCCGCCTAGAAGCCGTCGAAAGACCCGGTGCTTTCCTGCTCCGCTCTGGTGACTGCTTCATGTTCGTCTCTTCAGCGCCCCCGGGAGCTGACAAGCTTGCCTATGAGGCGTCATATGGCCGCATTGCGCCGGGGCCAGCTGGCGAGCCTGCATGGAGAATTGTGCACAGCACGCTTCCGGCGCAAGTGGGCAAGACGCTGCTTCCAGCACAAGTCGGCCCGTCTGCTGAAGATATCGAGGCACATGCAGCTGCAGCTGGATTCTTGCACATTGGTGCTGTTCCCAGTGCGTGGACGCCCGTCCGAGCATGGCCTTCAGCACCGCTGGTGCCGCTGAATCTAGCGTTGCTTTCGGCCAGCAATGCTGGAGAAGTCAGCAAGCTGCGCACAGCTCTTGAGACTGGCAGCAATGCTTTCTTGGTTGACACAGCTGCCTTCGTGGCGCCGAGCTTGGTGGAGAAATGCTACAGGCATACAGCAGCTCTCCATGCCCTTCCGCTTGAGGTCAAGAAGCCCCTGCACTTCAGCCTGCATGCTGACGGCCGCGGCTGGATCCCACTGCATGGTGAAGGCGCCTACGAGGATGGCCCTGTCGCGAGCCACGTGAGCACCTACGACCTCGGCCGGGATCTGCAGGCTGATCATCCTGCGGTTGTCGCCCAGCTCAGTGGCTGCGCCGCCAATGTATACCCTCCAGAGTCGAGCATTCCCGGCTTCGCCACCGACACGCAGGCTTTAGATGCGGGGCTTGCGAAAGCCGCACGAGCGATGCTTGATGGCCTGGCAGCTGCCCTGCATCTGGGATCAGATGCATTCCGTCCGGCTTTGTTCAACGAGGCGACAAGCCTTGGCAAGCTGCGTCTCATGGCGTACCCTGGCGCTGGCACCTCACCTGCAGTAGCAGCAGCGCGCAACGTCGGTGTTGCTGCGCATACCGACTTTGAGGCATTCACTTTCTTGCATGCTGATGCCACAGGCCTCCAGTTGCAACCGGCGAGGCCTGCCGCATGGGGAGGTCGCGATGGCCTGTGGTTCGAATCGCCGGTGCCGGATTCCAGCCATTTCGTGCTCATCCTATCAGACATGCTGGAGGTGCTTACCAACGGAAAGGCGGCCGCCACTACACATCGGGTGGCCTACGTCCCATGGCCTCGCTACTCAATCATACGATTCGTGGGGTTCGAAAGCAACGCACTGGTGGCGCCGCTCCCGGGTACTGGCACGCCGCGGTATACAGCTGTCACCCAGTCTACACACCTTGACCGCCGAGTCGCAGAGGCTGAGGAGCGGCGGCGACGAAATGCGGAACAGGGAGTGATCCCGATGCCTGAAGGGCCCCCCGGGGCGGAGTGACTTCAGCGCACTCGTGTATTCCCCCACGCTGACGCAATCAAGCGCACGTCGCCGGTGCCTTCGAGCGGGTGGGCCTGCGCGACATTGATGCTGCTAGCGCTTGCATTTAATCCCATCTACCCCCCCCCAATCAAGCGCACGTCAGTCCAGCGCTATCTCCGCAGGACCCAACCGAGTCGCTCTCTGCGCACCAATGCACGCACTGCGCCCGCTGGCGGTGAGAGGACAATCCATAGTGGCTGCCAGTTTGCTGACCGCCAGAACCGCGCCAACGACAGCAACTGCTTGCGCCAGCGCTGCTGCAATGCAGCCGCTGTTGTGCACGTTCGGTACGTGCTCATACTCGCAAAGCACAGTGCTACCGCAGGCGGGGGAGCATGCAGTCGTTCACCAGGGACACTGAGCTTCTTCACCTTGCTTGCTGACGCTGTTACGACGTTGCAGACGTGGACGGGACGCTCATCCACGCAGTAGGGGAGAACGCGAACAAGTTGCATAAACGCGCGTTTTCGCACGCGTTCAAGGCACGTAGATCCGCCTGGCCCGAGTGCCCTTTGCCCCGCGCCGCGCCCCGCTGACGTTTGTGCACGCACTGCTGCACGTGGGACTCAACACAGGAAGTCTACGGGGTGACTGCGTCCATCGACGAGATCGAGGCACGCTCGGCGCTCCGCGTGTGCCACACCGCTCCACTCCACATCTCTCACAACTCCGCGGCTCTCCTCCACACACAGCACCACGGCTCCACCGACTTCCTGGTCACACTCGCTGTGCTACAGTACAAAGGTATGACTGGCTGCGCAGACGCACGCTCTCTGTGCGCCGTGTTCTGAGAACCTGCACCTGTTCTGCCACAGGCATCCCCATCCAGGAAGCGGTGCCGCACCTCCCCCGCGTGGCGGACAGTATGCTGAAATACTGCAAGCTGCACGCGGACAGCATCAGTGAGGGCTTGGATGTCCTCCCGGGCGTCGCAGATTTGCTGGCTGCCTTGGCGAAACGCCAAAACTGCGTCACCGGGCTCGTCACGGGCAACCTGGAAGACATCGGCTGGGCTAAAATGGCGGCGCTGGGGCTGAAGAAGCATTTCACGATGCCGCTGGTGGGAGGGTGCGTTGGTGGTCCTGTCCAAGCTGTGTGCACGTGGACTGACTCTTACCCATGTGACAGGTTCTCGTCTGATTATTGCAGCAACCAGCTGGACGACCACTCCATTGACAGAGCGGAGTTCATCCGAGTGGCGGCCCGCAAAGCGGTGCGCCATCTCAACAAAGCCCCCCATGTCTTCTCCCATTTCTGTGCTGACACAGTCTATGACCCCGTCGCTGCGTGTGTGCAGATTGCATCCGGCCGCCTGTCTGGCCCGCCCCGGATCGTGCACTTCGGCGACACACCGAATGATGTGAAGGCTGCCGCAGCGGCGGGTGCTGTGCCTGTGGGCCTTGCGACTGGTGCCTTCAGCTTGGACCAGCTGCGCGCAACCGCGGAAAAGCTGGGCGTGCAACGCAGCGCCATCTTGCTGGCTGACCTGCGGGACACAAAGGCTGTGCTTGCAGCGCTGGAATGAACAGAAGATGACAATGCACAAGCTACTTCAGCAATTTTGGCAGTCCTCGGCCCCTTCGCAGGTCTTTTAGCATGGCGTTTCTTCGACGTGACACCTGCATCCGTGCAGCAGCCACGGTGACACACACCTTCCTGCGCGGGGTAGCCACAGGCGCAGCACCTCCTTCAGCAGCTCCGAACTGCGACCTCCACCGCTGGGCAGACGGCCTGCGACACGGCCTGCCCAAGTTCACAGGCCTAGCCACTTTCTTCAGACAGCCGTTCCGGGACACACTCGCCGGCCTGGACGTCGCTCTGGTGGGTGTCCCCTATGACTCCGGGGCCAACCACCCGGGTACACGCCTCGGCCCCCGCGAAATACGGAACAAAAGCAGTGTCATACGACGTGTGAACCAAGCGACGGGAGTGCGGCCGTTCGACTTGTGTGCAGTTGCAGATGTTGGCGACGCCTGGGTGTCCAGACCGTACGCAGTCTCCACCGTCGAGCCCACAGACGGGCTGAGGGCGTGTCACGACGAGATCCAGGCCTTCTACAACCAGCTCTGCGCTGCCGGCGTGTCGCCTGTCACCGCTGGAGGGGTGCGTCAGGGAGAGAGTGTTTCTCCCCTGTATCACTCACTCCTTGTGACGACCCCTGCATATCTGGCGCCGCAGGACCATTCCATTTCACTGCCCATTCTGCGCGCCCTGCGCAAGGCAGTGGGACAGCCGCTGGCGATGATGCATCTTGACGCGCATTGCGACACAGCACCACCAGACGAGATTGGCGCAGCCACCGGAAGCCGATACCCAAACTACACGCCCTTCTCATGCGCTGTGGAGGAGGGCCTGATCGACCCGAAGCGTGTCATCCAGATTGGCATCCGCGGCCCCACAAGCACAGGGCGCATGCTATCGAAAGACTTTGGTTTCCGGGTCGTCGAGATGGAGGAGTTCTACGACGCCCGCGCCCGTTCCATCGGGCAGCTTGCACGCAGCCTGATGGGTGACGCACCGGTGTACGTCACCTTCGATGTAGATGCACTGGATCCAGCGTATGCTCTCGGCACAGGCTCACCTGAGGACGGCGGTCTGACCACTTTGGAGGCGCAGATTCTGCTTCGCAGCCTGCGTGGTGCCCGCGTCGTGGGCACTGACTTTGTATGCTGCAGTCCGGTGTGGGATACGACAAACAACACGCCCCGTGTGGCTGCGAACATGATGTTCGAACAGCTCTGTCTCGTCGCGGAGGCGCGCTCCAAGTTCGGACGTCCATTCAAGAGCAGCACCTGACGACCGCATATGCGCAGCGCGTGTTGATCGATTAATGAACGGACCGGACGATTCATTGGCACATCGAAGCGTCTCTATGCCTTTGCCGGCCAGATGGGCGCCGTCTTCTTGAAGCCGGTGTGCCCCGGGTTCCGCTGCTCCCAGCACTCCAGCCACGCGAGCATGCCGTCCGCGAGGGTGTTGAAATAGGGGTCCAGCTTCGTCAGCTCAGCACGCACCAGGCCAGCCAGCTCGCGGTAGCAGTCCACCACCGTGACTGCGCCCGGGCTGAACTTGACTGTCGCGAAGAAGGGGATGATGTCCTCTTGCCAGTCGATGCCGTTCACCTCCACCGTCCAGTTGCTGTACGGGTCGCTGGCCTTGGAGTGGAACACATACGGGTTGCCAGTCTTGACGCCCATGCCCAGGTGGTCGCAAATCACCTTGCTACACCAGCCAGCCCACATGTCCTCATACCGACCCCACGGGTAGCCGTGGCCCATGATACCGAAGTACATGGCCGGCCCGATGGCCTCGCGGTCGAAGCAGATGTTCATGCCGCAGCACGGGTACAGCGTGCCCTTGGGGATCGTCATGACTGCATCCACCATGCGAGCTGTCGTGCCTGCTGGCTTGGAGCTCGTCTCAACCGCCAATTGAGTGGGGCCGTCGTAGTCTGGGACGTTGATCCACATGCCGTGGGACAGCGCGGTGGGCACGCCGCCACGCAGGCCGTACGGGTAGCATGCCACGAAATCGGCGTCGTCTGCGAATGGGTCGTACATGGTGTTCCAGAAGTACGGCGTGGATGGCGTGAGCAAGTTGCGCAAGTGGCCAGCCATGACGTTGATGGCCTCGCCCGTGACGGGGTGCTTCGCCACGAAGCAGTCGTCATCGATGGTGTACACGTACTTCTTGCGGCTCACCAGGAAGCCGAAGCAGCGGCATGCGGCGGACTTGAAGCTGATGTACTTGGCAGCGGGACCCTGGATGTTGAGCAAAGCGTGTGAGCGCACCCCACATGTGGCGTTGCGCGAAGTGTAACTATTACTCACCATGATGCGCTCGATGTCATCCCTGTTGTAGATCTCGAAGCTGTAACCTTCTGGCACCTTGACCTTCGGCTTACTCGGGTCCCCGTCCTGGATGATGATCAGGTGGTAGGGCAGAAGGAAGTCCTTCCACTGCTCCAAGAACTCGCAGTCGCGGATAGTCTGCCCACAGAAGTGGAGGTGCAGTGGTGAGGGGCGCAGGTGGGTGAGCGCGGCGCGGTTTATGACCGGGAGTCAAGACCGACGTGAATGTGTGCACTGCGGCTGCACAGAGCGTGCTCTGCGTCTGCACGACGGGCCCTTGCGGAGCACCAGGAGTGCAGCATCGCGTACCGGGATGACGATGTCGACGTTGGAGGCAGCAGCCTTGACCTTGGCCTGCAAGTCACTCCACGCCTCCAGGCCTGCGGTCAAGCTCTTCTCCACCGACGGGTCCTCCTTCGCAGCCGCTTTGACTGCAGCCACACTGCCGTACTTCTGAAGCAGGGCTTTGCTCGCAAGATAGGTGTCCCAGTTGCTCGCCGCCATAGCTCAGCGACGGTGCGCCTGCCACTTGTGTCCTTGCTGCAGCGCGTCGCAGGCACGGTGCGGCAAGAGTCGCGTTCACACGTGTGCTCCTTTGGGGCAGTGTATCAAGAAGCGGGGCTGGAGGGGCCTTCTGCGAGCTCGCGGGGACGTCGGACTGGCGAAGGTGGCTCTTCCAGTGACGCCGGTGGAGGCACGTGACCCCACGTGAACGTGCTAGGGTACCTCACCTGTGGCCCCCTCGCAGGCTGAGTTCCCATCGGGCTCATCATTCCCGCGCGCATGTAGCTTCCACGGATCGTTCTCGACGCTGGCTGCGCATTTCAACACCTGACCAGCTCAAAGACGTTGCTCAAGCATACGCAACGGCGCACAGCCAGGCCGGATAATCTTAGTACTGCACCCACGCAGTCATGGACTCAGCAGTGGCACAAGCTGGCCCTGCGCCTCCGCCTCCGTCGACGCTGGCCAACCAGATGTTGGCCTCCGGGATAGGAGGTGTCCTGGCAGACGGCGTCACGTACCCCATGTGCACCGTGAAGAACCGGCTGCAGCTTGGTGCGTCAAGAGCGGGTGGTGCATACGCCTACACGGGCCCTGTGCACGCGCTGGTGACCATTGCACGTCAAGAAGGACTGCCGGCGTTGTTCAAGGGCGCGACCACCGTGCTCCCTGTGTTGCCTGCGCAAGCGCTGTTCATGGGCGGCTACCAGGGCTTCAGGCGTGTCGCATCTGGTGACCCCGACTCGCCGACTGTGCAGCTGGTAGGCGGTATTGTGGCTACGTTGACACAGTCCATCGCCATGGTGCCCCTTGAGGTTGTTCGCCAGCGGCAACAAGTGCAGAGCGTCGCAGATGCAGCATCTGCAGCTGGGTATAGAGGCAGCTGGCATGCGGCGGTGACGATTGCGCGCGTAGAAGGCCCGCTGGCACTGTACAGAGGATTCGGAATCACACAAGCGGTGTGGGCGCCTTTCAACGCCGTCTACCTGCCCCTGTGGGAAGGCATCAAGCGTGCTGGCATTCGCATCACGGGGTGTGGGGATGCAGCGCATTTGCCGGTAGAGTGGGAGCTGGGGGCATCGCTCACCGCCAGCGCCGTTGCGGCAGCCATCAGCAATCCAGCGGATGTGGTGAAGACCCGCCTCCAGGTGTCCGGCCCGTCGAACATTGCAGCGCCGCAGGCATTCAGCAGCGCGTGGCAGTGCGCTCGTCACGTGGCCAAGACAGAGGGGGTGGCGGCATTCATGAGGGGAGCAGGTGGCCGAGTGATGTGGGTTGCACCCAGCACCGCGGTGATGTTCACCACATATGACAACATCCTCAAGCGACTGGATGGGTACTGACATAGGAATGAGGAATCACTCACTTTTTGAGGCCCACTGCCGCTGAGATGTCTGCGCCAACATTGAAGTCTGTCGGCTTGCCTTCCATCGGGGCAAACACTCGCGCACCACGCAAGCCGTGCAAGACAGCTTTGTTGCCCAGCACCTCCAGCAAGCCGCCCTCTCGCAGGCCCACCACAGGCAGCGGGTGCCCTCCAGGATCACGCTCTTCGAAGTACTGTGCGATTCGCTGCTCCCTCGTCTCCTCCATGCCCACATACATGCCATGCTGCTTCAGCGCCGCTTTGTTCTCGGGATCGTGGTAGTGCGGCGACACAAGGAAGGGGACCACGCCGAGGGCATCAAATGTGGGCGGCTTCACGATCGGCATGCAAATGCTCACATGCAACGACTGCCCCGCCGCATTGGTACCCGCTGATGACCCGATGAACGCCATCTTGCCAGACAGGACGCGACTGCGGATGAGTTCCACCAGCCCCGGGTACTTGTACAGCTCTTTCAGCAACCGGAACCCGTTGCCTCCTCCCACAAACAACGCCTGTGCCTCAGACACGGCCACCAACGGGTCCTTCGCGTGATGAATACTACTGCTCTCGAAACCCAGCTCACGGAGACGGCCCTGAGGACGCCCCGTGTGGTCCAGAGGCTGACCGTCGGGGCCATACGCGATCGACGCCGGGTTTGCGAAGTATTTGTCCCAGTCCTTGAGCGCCCAGGGCACGAAAAGGACTTTGGATGCGCCACTGTTGCGGAGGAAAGAGGTGACGACGTCGCCGCAGTGGCCGAGGTAGGTACTGCGCTCGGGCACAGGGGCAAGGGGCCGACAGGGTCAGTATAGGGGTCGTTTGAAGGCGCCTGCAAGCGCATGTGGCTCCTCGCGCACCCTCCGAAGACAGTCGAGTTAGCGCAGAGCAGGACGCGGCGCTTTGGCGCGTCCTGTGCGGCGAGGAGAGCAGCGTTCGGCGCTGTTGCGGGTCCCGCAGCCAGTGCTGCTGACACTGCCGCTTGCAATGCACGGCTTGCCCGCATGCTTGGCTGCACTATTCAGGGCTGTGTGACTGTCTGACTGCGACTTGCTTTCGCGACCGGAGCAGCAGTAAGTGACGTTGGCATGACTGATGTGTGCCGACAAGGTTGGGACGCTTCGGGGGGCGCACTGCGGCTGAATCAGTGCGCAATAATGCGCGCTGGGTGCAGACTGCTATCCCGGACGTTCTCCAGCGGCGCAGGTGCATTGCACGACTTCCCGAAGCAGCCCAGCGAACTCACTCCTGAGTGGCTCCTCGCCGCGCTCGCTGCCTCCAGCGCCGTTCAAGCGGGTGCACGCATAACGTGCGTGCCAAACATCCTCACGCTGTTCCAACCGCACCACCAGCGTGCATGCCGCTCTTCCTGACCTCTGATCCAATATCACAGGTCGTTGCAACGTACCCCGCTCGGCCTCGGCGTCGGCCTCGCGTCCACAGTTGAGCGACTCGTCGCCACGGTGGAAGAAGCACGCGCGTCACCCGCCGCCACCGTGCACAGACTCGTGGTCAAGTTTGCCCCGACAGACCAGGAGGTTCGCCCTCCTCCCTTTTCCTGCGTCTCTACAGTCCAGTGTTTTCCACTCTATTCACACGTCGCCTGGATTGCAGGCAAGTCAAGCTGCAGCTCGACTGGGCTCCTTCCGTCGTGAAGTTGGCTTCTACAACGCCCTCGGCGCAGCGTCAACTTCAGCCTCCTCTGCACCGGCATCACGTGATGCTGCTTCATCTGCTGCACCGCTCCCAGTGGCGCCATGTATATTCGCCGCACATGCGGGAAATACCGCCTGCGTGCTGCTCCAATGCCTCGCTGGACAGGGCTACGCCGCCGGGGACCAAGTGGCAGGCGCGACGCTGCCGCTCGCGACGCGTGTCATGACAGACCTAGGTGACCATCACGCCACATTCTGGCAGCGGCCCGAGTTGACAGCTGCATGGACAGCCTGGCTCCCGTGTCTCAGCAGCCCAGAGTTCCTGGACTATGACGCCACCTCCTTTGCCGCCTCCTGGCCGCGTTTCAGGACCCGTTTCCCTGGCGCAGTCGCAGCGTTGTCACCCGTGTTGAGAGACGCACTAGATGGCGGCGCTTTCCTGCCTGGCGCCAAGCGATTGCTTCACCAGTTGGGGACAGGGCCTCTGACTCTCTTGCATGGCGATTTGAGGCTTGATAACGTGATGCATCGCGCTACGCAAGCAATGAATAGCAGCAGAGACGCTGCAGGCATCAAGGCGGCGTATATTGACATGGGTGATTGTGCTGCTGGACGGGGAGCCTTTGACGTTGCCTACTGCCTCTCCGTGTCGCTCGACACGCAGCTGCGGCGCCAGGCGGAGGACAAATTGCTGCATGCGTACGCAGACAGACTTCAAAGGAGAAGCAGTGGGGTTGGTGGCGCTGTGCATGGTCGACCGGTAGCGTACAGCTCTGATGAGCTGCACACCGATTATGGTGCGGCGACCACCTACGCGCTGTGTCTCGCTGTAAATCTCGGCGGCTCTGCCCATTTAGATACAGCACCGGAGCGGAAGCGCCGCCTGGCAGCAGCGATGGCGACCAGGGCCTGTGCAGCTGTGGCTGACGCTCGGGGAGAGACGTTCCTGTGATGATGAAAACACTGTGATCATTTAGATTCAGGAGCCTTCAGCTTGCGCGCCATGGCCATACGAGATTTGAGCAGCAGCATCGTCTGCTCATACGCGATAGTGGCTGCTGCCAAGCTTGTGATCTCCGCGTGGTCGTACGCGGGAGACACTTCCACGATGTCAGCGCCCACAAACTGCATGCCCTGCAGTGCACGTAGGAGCAGCAGCATCTCGCGCGAGGTCATGCCCGCCACCTCTGGTGTGCCGGTCCCAGGCGCTGCAGAGGGGTCCAGACTGTCGATGTCGATGGACAGGTACACTGGCCGGTCGCCGATGCGGCCCTTGATGCGGGCAGCGATGTCAGCAATGCCGCGTGTCGTGAATTCATCGCAATGGATGACCATGAAGCCGAGAGCCGCATCCCGCTCCAGATCCAGTTTGCTGTACAGCGGCCCGCGGATGCCGACATGCACGCTGCAATCCTGCAGATACAGCTTCTCCTCAGCAGCTCGGCGGAATGGCGTGCCGTGTGTGTGTGGGGCACCAAAATACGTGTCCCACGTGTCCAGATGCGCGTCGATGTGGAGAAGAGCCACAGGGCCGTGGATTTTGTTGACGCTGCGCAGCAAAGGCAGAGCAATCGTGTGATCGCCTCCCAGACTCACCACTGCTTTCGCCCGCGTGAGCACTTCGTCCGCGGTGACCTCGATGGTCGTCAGTGCATCGCCGATGCAGAACGGACTGCAACTCACGTCACCGGCATCTGCAGCCTGGTGGTCATCGAACGGCGCCGTCTCATAGGCTGGATGCCACTGCGTGCGAAGGTTGCGCGAAGCCTGGCGGATCGCCCCGGGTCCGAACCTCGCGCCTGGGCGAAACGAGCAGCCTCCGTCGAAGGGAACACCGAGGTAGGCGACCTCAGCGAGTGGCACCTGCAGGCATGTATGTGCGTCAGAGCCAAAGGGTGCGGAGGAGGAGCCTGCACGTGGCCTCCAGGTGCAAGGGGTCCAACAACCACTCCACGGAGCGACCTCACCACGTGTTCGGGTCTTGGCACGCACGCACCTCTCTGCCCAGCTCAGGCAAGCGACAGAACGTGGAGCGGCCCGCGAAGCGAGGCACGACAGTTCCGGACACGGGCCCCACGATCGGCGTCGTTCGCTCTTCAGCCATTGACTGCACAGACCTGTGTGCGTCCTACGTCTCGCGACACGATAGACTCTGAGAGGCGTGCACACTGTGATTGGTGACGTGGCGCGCTGGCGTTCCTTTCCCCTTGCGAGTTTTGTTGGCCAAGTTTTGCAAGAGACCTCTTGAGAGGTCAACTTCCCCTACCCTGCGTCCATGCGCTCACGTCTTCACTGCGCAGCGCTTGTGCTCGCTCTCACATGGCAGCTCACAGCAGCCGTGGTCGTAGACTACGCGTCCGCTGCGCAGCTGCAAAGGCCGCAGGAATACACACGCCTGATCGCCCTCACCGCGACGCAGGCAGTCGCTGAGCTGTGCGACGGGCGGCTGACTTCAGTGCAATACGCGACTGCACTGCTGCTTCGTGCCAGCGAGACGCAGTGCCTTAACGCCTGGGCAGCTCTTCAGCCTGGTACTGTGCTTGAAGAAGCAGCCGCTGTGGATGCTGCTCGCTCGCGTGGTGAAGTCATGCGTCCACTGTGTGGCTTACCCATTGCGCTGAAGGATGTCCTCGATGCGGCAGGCTATCCTACGGTAGCTGGCACGCCCGCATTGGAGGGCAAAGTCCCGCCTGCTGCATTGGAGAGCAATCTCGTGCGGAAACTGCGTGCTGCAGGAGGTGTCATTCTCGGCAAGCTGCGCATGCATGAGCTAGGAGGCGGGGATACAACAATTTCGCCAGTCTACGGTCCGACGCTCAACCCGTTCAACGTTACGCATACTGTGGGTGGGTCCAGTGGTGGTAATGGCGCAGCACTAGCAGCACATGCTGCTGTGATCGCGCTCTGCGCGGACTCCGGGGGTAGCTGTCGCTCACCTGCGTCCATGACTGCAACAGTTGGCTTCCGGCCGTCCATCGGCTGCTTCGACGCGCAGCCTGGAGTCATTAGCCATGGCGCGCTGCGTGACACAGTGGGTGTCTCTGCGCGCACGGTAGCAGATGTGCAGCTTCTCAACGCCGTTCTAAGTGACTGCCAGCCTTTTACGACGCCTCCGGCGAAAGCATCGCTGAAGGGGCTTCGCATTGGGAAGCCGAACACCTGGTGGCGCGATGTCGGCGTCGAGTCACTACCGGCACTGAACGCGGCCATCAGCGCGATGCAAGCAGCAGGTGCCATTGTTGTTGACGTTGACGCAGACCCACTGATGGCGTTCTACCACGCCAATCTTACGGATAGAATCATCTACGCTGTTGAGATTCCAGCTGCGACGGCGACTTATCTCGCACGGCGGAATTATAACACGTCCTTGCAGGAGCTGAACGCTAGAATCGGAACAACCAGCACGCGGGAATGGTACGCGTCTTTTGTGACGGACCCGCCACCAGCGCAGCAGTATTACACAGCCTTGCAGTACGGTGTGCCTGCATTGAAGGCAGCATGGGCACGCCTGTTCGATGACGCCAGTCTCTCAGCAATCGTGCTGCCCACCACGCCGGTGCCTTCGCGCCCCATCAGTGACGTTGAGCCGATGCTCGACCTGAACGGTCTACGCCGCCTATTCTATGACGTCCAAGGGCGTGCATTCATGGCTGACTGCGTAGCAGGCATCCCAGGAATCAGCATCAACGCTGGTGTGAGCACACCAGTGGGGCCTTACCCCGGCGGCATGCCAGTGGGCCTCATGCTGCAGACTCGGGCCAAGGCAGATGCAGATTTGCTCGCGCTCGCGAGTGCAGTGGAGGCGGTGCTGCCACAGCCACCGCAAGCGCTTTCTTCTCCTGATGCTTTGCCGCCATGCGCAGGCTGCACCGCGAGACTGGGATGGGCGGCAGTGTCTTACCCGCCGTCAATCGTGGCGCCCGCGGACGCGGGGTCTGGAAGCATGGCGTACGCAGAGGACGGGTACGCCCTTGATTTTGAGGGGTCGTGCAAAGTTAAAGACGAGAGCGGCATCACGTGGCCAATGGTGAGCCCTTACGCTGTGAAGGGCGCGACTGTGGACTGGTCCTCTCGTGCCGGTGTGTGGGCGCCTGCAGATGGGCCGCAACACACAGGCAGCGCCCGCAGAGACGAGCTGTGAGGTCGTGCAGCGATGTTATTGGGATGAAATGATAAAAATTACAACGCATGTGCGCACGCTCTCACGTTTCATGGTCTTTCTACACCGACGCAGGCTTGGCATCAACTGTGGGTTCCTCAACTTGCTTGCCGTTCATCTCCACTGTGCCGGGGAACGCGCCACGCACGGACTCGCCAGGCGCGCTGAGCGGATCCTTGAAGCGGTCCGCCTGCGCCACAAGAGCTGGTCCCTTGTATCCCCACTTGGGCCACTTGATGGCGAGGGGGAAGAGCACTGTGGCAAAGATGCAGACTGCGCCCAGCGCAATGGGCGCAAAGTTCACATTGTTGGGGTGGCCAATCACTGGGAACAGGTTGGGCATGGACAGGGTACCCACGGAGAAGAGGCCGTACAGCATTCCCAGGACTGCGATCGGGATGGACAGCTTCCCCAGGTTGAAGCCCGCTGACTGCTTGAAGATCTTCAGGCCAGAGGTGAAGCGCAGGAGGCAGGGCATGCCGTAGACCGTGAGGAAGCCGATTGAGTTGATGCCGCTGACAGCAGAGAAGGCCACCTGCGGCGACTTGTTGGTCCACGCAACAGTGAACAGCATCGAGCCGATGAGGAAGAAGAAGATGGACCACACCGGCGAGTTGGTTCGTGGCTCCACAATTTTGAGCAGGTCGTTGATCAGCGGCGGAAAGCCGCCATCGCGAGCGAAGCTGTACATGAAGCGGCTTGCGGCAATGGAGTTGAGGACGGAGCTGAACATTGTGCCCATGAAGATGATAAAACCGAAGAAAATAGCGCCGTTGCGGGCCATGGCAGTGGGTGCGATGCCCTGCGGCACCGGGTAGATGACGGCCCCGGCGACTTCTGGAAGGGCCGTCTCAGAGGTGGAGAACATGGCACCGTCGGAGGTAGTCGCCATGAACGTGGTGTAGTTGAAGTTGATGCTGCCGCCGCCCATGATGTCGCAGCACCCGCCCAGGTAAACAGGGACGCAGGCCTTGTTCAGGTTGGGCCCAAACGCCTGCGTCGGAGTGCAGCGGGGGTACCGCGCAGCGAATGCGTCCTGTGGGAGGGATCGAGTCAGCGTGCAGCAGAAGAGATATTGCTGTTGGCACGTTGCGTTGGACACGCACATAAAAGATGTTTCCGACCGTGAAGTAGGAAAATGGGAAGCCGTTGGACAGGATGCAGCCGCCAGGGAATTTGTTGAGCGGCTTGCCGTTGTTCGGCAGCACGTTGTCGGATGACGTGAGGGTGGCAGTGCTCCAGGGAGGAAGGTCGAAGTTGTTGGTGTTGCACGACCCGGTGATGCCGAAACCCGGCACGGAGACGTTCTTTACGTGCGTGGTGCCGTAGAGGAAGCTCAGCAGGAGTGCGATGTTGAAGGCAGAGCCCAAGAAGTAGGTGGTAAGGATTGAGCGCGGCACTGCACGAGATGCGTTCTTCGTCTCCTCAGCCATGTGGCCGGGGACGTCGAACACGAGGATGAGGTACTGTGCCATCAGCAGGCCGTTTGCCATCGTGAAGTACATCTGTCCCTTGCTGGAGCCCAGGCCGGAGTAGCCGTCGAGGCCAGCAGCCACCAAGCCGTTCGTCTTTGCGTTCAGCGCGTACGTATTCTTGGTCCACACCCACTTGCTGGTCTCGCGGTTGCCAGCACCAGGGTTGGGGCCTTGCGGGGCGATGGACGGAAGGCCGATGATAATGACGGTGGCGCCGAGGCAGATCCAGACCAGTGACGCCTTTGCAATCTTGTTGAGGTACTTCATGGGCAGCGCGGAGATGACGGCGCCGAAGACGAGGACGGCGACAGCCACACCTGCATCGGATATGCGCCAGAAGTCAGAGAACAGGGCGCGCCCCCAGAACACGTGCAACGCACCGAATTCGCCGTTCTGGCTGGGTGCAGGGCTTGTCTTTGCGGTGTCAAAGCCGTAGTAGTACATCTGGCGCATGCCCACAACCTGGAACATGGCCTGCAAGCAGATGGAGCATTGGCCGCCGAGGAAGGCCACCAGAATGAGCCAGCCCACAAGGAATGGGGGAAATCGGCCGAGCTTGCCAGCCAGGGCACTGGGCAGCTGAGTGTGAGATTGGGACGGCAGAGCTTAGACAAAAGTGTGCACGCACCCGCTCCAGAAGTAAGGGCCACCGGCTGTGACGTACGGGCTGGCAATCTCAGCCATAGAAACGGCCATGAACAGACCTGGAGTGAAGACGTGCCGCTCGCGGGTAAGATGGAGTGTGCACAGAGGAGGCGCAGTCTGCAGCCGTACCGAAGAAGAAGCAAAAGATGAAGCCCCACACCTGTGTTGGCGTCGACATACGCGGGACAGTCAGGGAAGTGAAGGCGCGGCGAAGTGCCAGCGTGAAGCAGTGGAAAGCGGAGTCCCTTTTCCCACGACGCACCACCTCGACTGGACCTCCATACAGCATGCCCAGCTGGAACACGCCGCCGGCGAGCAGGGGCTGCATGCAGCCGAGCGTGATACCCACAGATCCCTGGCCGAGGAGTGGCCACGGTGGGGCGTGGTGTCAGCAGGGGCGGGGTCACATGACCGGGAGTGCCCTCACGCCAAGACTCATGGCCTCGGGGACAGGGGTCACACGACAGAGCCCGGTTGCACGTGCACGCACCGCAAACGTCATGTCTCGCTTCAGCTCTTGCTTGTAGCTGGGTGTGAGAGTATACGGCGTCAGCCGACTCGCCCGGAGGCGTGCAACAAGGCAGCTTGTGGCCCCTACACAACGTGTGTGTCTCCTGTAGCCGTTTGGCGGTCCCTCTCGCTGCGCGGGGCGCACAGCCTGTGTCCACTGACGCACCCGAGAGACTCGAGGTACACCTCGTCGGCGATGTCAGATTCCACAGCCGCCTATAGGAGAGGAGAGATCAGCAGGGGTGTGAGACACGGAGCGAAGAGTCTGGTGCACGTTCTGCGCCCTGAGGTGCTGCAAGCAGCACGTAGACGACGTGACGCACCATGGTGGCACAGCTGAGAGTGTCACTTCTGTTGTTGAACCGCCTCTGCGAGGAGTGGGAGGGCACTGCTGTAAGGGGTAGCCGCTACGGTGGTCCCCACTGGGCCCCCCGCCCTGTGGGGACTGCCCCGACATTGTCAAGCGCCGTGCCCTTGATAATCTCACCGGCGAGCGCCTGTGCGTGTGTGTGTGTGTGTGTGTGCGTTACAGGAAAAAGAATCAAGATGAACTTGAAGTTCATGCTGGGATGGCCCATAAGCTTACAGCCTTATAATGGCGGGCCCCGTTTTGGCCTTATAATAGCCTTATAATCACACTCAGTTGCGCTGCGTGAGGGCGTGAGGGCGTGCTACCACCCCTCCAGGGGGCAACTTGCATGATGCCGCCGACTGGGCCCGAGTAGCTGCAGCCAAGCGCATCTCGCCCGCGCCTGAGTGCGTGGCCGCCACCGCG
>Ga0164297_10002587_pt1 | contig 17652 bp, 11 predicted proteins | sample GEODES058metaG_FD_113539 | JGI IMG/M metagenome (GOLD analysis project Ga0164297, IMG submission 113539) | Dystrophic lake water microbial communities from Trout Bog Lake, Wisconsin, USA - GEODES058 metaG | ecosystem: Environmental > Aquatic > Freshwater > Lake | place: USA: Trout Bog Lake...
ACACACAGTGTTCAACGAGCCGCGTGACACGTCACTCTACCCCCGCCGATCAAGGCGGGTAGAGTAGAGGTAGAGTAGAGGTAGACGGGGTAGTCTACCCCTCTACCCGGCAAGCCAGCTCGCCCTGTAAGTAACTTACCATCAGCGGTCTTTGAAAAGCTTACTGTAAGGCTTACCGCAAGCTGGGGCTGAGCTTACAGGCCATCCCATATAGTATCACACATTCATCCTGGCGGCACCAGCTCACGGGGCCGCCTCACAATCAAATCCGCCAGTCTGTACGTCCCGATCTCGCAGTTGGCAAACTCCCTCTGCGTGAGCGCCTCGATGACGCCCCAGTGCGTGACCACAGCGATGTTCTTCTCTGGCCTGGCTGCCAGCCATCCGACGAACTGACGGCATCGGTCGAGAAATACATCCTCCGGCTCTGGGTCGTGCGCAAGTGGGTCTGGAGGATCTCCAGGCGCGTGCCACCAAACTTCAGGAAGGTCGCCAAAGCCGCTGTACATTGGGAATTCTTCAGAGACAATTCGCGGCGAACGTCCCACATCAGAGCTGTGGTACAACCGCTCCCTGCAGAGACTAGTCACCAGTCGCGGTAGCGGCGCAGGCACGGTCGCGAAAGCCAGTTCAGCTGTCTGCAGAGCTCGTCGTAGTGGCGAGCAGACCAGCAGTTGCGGCGGAGTGGTCAGCCACAGGTTTGCACAACTAGTTCTCTTCGCGCACGCCTGTCGCTCTCCGCCAGGCGTCAGCTTCGTGTCATACAACTTGGGGTCGACGAAGAATGGGTCGTTCCAGCGGTTCTTGCTGAGATACTCGTTCATTTCAGTGACTCCGTGCCTCATGAGGATGATGGTCTTCTGCGGCGCTGGCTCTGAAGCTGCGGAGGGGCCACTCGAAGCGACCGCAATCCATCTGCGGCGGTGGCTGACCCTGTGTGGCCTGCATGCTCGACACCACAGGGCAGTGCGCGTCATGAGACGCCGAATGCAGAGGGGGAAAACGACCTGCGCACGCCGCTCGCTGCGTTGCACACGTCACCTAGTCCCCCACCTACTCCTTTGCAGGAGCATGCATGCTGGCCGGCCAAGGCAGCAATTCCGCCGCAGGCCGCTCGATGAGGATGCTGGGCCGGATGACACGGCACCTGGGGAGGCGGCGGCTGCGCCACCTGCAGCTTCATTGCCTGCTGGCGTCAGAAAGGCTGCCCCACAGCGCGCCACTCTTCTGAGCTTCGCAGACGATGGCGGTGACGGCAACGACGCACTTGCTGCGCCGCCTCCGCAGCTCGCAGGCAAGAAGCGAGTCGTGGCTGCTGCTGTTCGGGCCAGCAACGCAGAGCCTGTCACTGGTGCTGGGGCGCTACGCCCTCCCAGCGGCGAGTACAGCGCTGCTCGCTTGAAAGAGGTGCGTCTACAAGAAGTTAGCTCGCTCGATGGGCTCTTGACACACTGTCCTCTACGCCGCCAATACCAGCTCGCCGCTGCTCAACGTACACTGCCAGGCTCTCTCCGGCCAGCAGTTGCAAGCGCAGCTGACGTGCGCCCTATCCAGCCACGAGTCATAGCTTCCTCGGTGCGTGTTGTGTTGTTGGTGGCAGCTCTTCTCACCGCCCAACGGGAGACTGACGTACGTAGCAGGCCGAGCTGGGCGCTCAAGACAGCAGCTTCGAGCGCCCCTCTCTGCGTGGTGGAGTCCCTGACGCTGTGATTCGCGGGCTGGAGGCACTAGATGCAGATGAACACGACGAGGAGGGCGGCGCTGGTGGACACGTCCCTGACAGAGAGGCCATACGGTGCGTGACTCCCCGCTGCATTCGTGGACTCATGCACTTGTTTCCGTGACATCGGTGTGCTTCTCCCACTGTAGACGTGCAAAAAAGGCGCGTGAGCGGGCACGCGGTGTCGCGCAGAGAGCCGCAGACTTCGTTCCACTGGCAGGAGCCGTGCCGTCAAGGGCTCCTGTGCAGCGCGGCGCAGGCGGCGATGCGGAAGCAGAAGGGGCGTCGGACCAGTCCGGCGATGAGGAGGATGTGAGAGTGTGCGTCCACCTGCCTGGAGCGCTGCCGCCTGTCTTTGGCTTGTTTCACAGGACTGACACCCGATGCGTGTGCCACAGCGCATTTGTGGGATCCATGCACCCTCCTGATGCAGGACAGCGACCGGAGGTCACTGCAGATGCAGGCATGTCCGTCGACGCCCGCGATGATGAAGAGCGGTTTGTTGAGGAGCAACTCCTCAGAGCGGGCCTCTCCCGCGCAGCAGCTGCCCAGCCGCGGAAACCTCGAGCCACACCCGGTGCTGGCGGCGCTGTCCGCTCCGCAGCAGCCGCTAGCGCCGCCGCATTAGCATCAGTCCGGGAGGGGCTGTCCCATGCACAGACCTCGCTGAATGCTACCAATGCAGAGCTTTCCCGCACACGGGAATCGCTCGTACATTGCGAGGCGCAAATCCAGGAGCTGGAGGTGTCCGGCGTGACAGCTGGCGAGCGGTACCGCCTCGTGCAGGAGTTCAGGGACTATGTGCGGGACCTGTGCGAGTGCTTGAAAGACAAAGCGCCACTGGTGGAGGAGCTTGAGGATCAAGTGGCGCAGCTAGAGGAGGCAGCTGCGAGTGCATATGCAGAGCGCGCAGATGCTGACGCAGAAGATGAGGCACTTCCTGCGTCAGCTGCTGTTTCTGCTGCACAAGGCGCACTCGCGCGCGGGGCTGGTGAGTCAGTAGCTGCTGACGCGGCTGCCGCTGCTGCGGCGATGGCATCTGCAGCAGGCGGCGCATCCCTGCCGCCGCTGCTTGATGAATTAGGACGGGATCAGAATGCAGCAAGGAGAGTCAATGCGACCCGGCGAGCGATAAACCGAGCTGCACGGCGACGCACACACCCGCCAGCAGCAGGCACGTGGACGCCACCGCAATCATCGGACTCGTCGGATGGCGAGCGCGTCTCCCTGGCCTCTCGCTTGGAGGAGGTGTCCACAGAGGCCACCGCTGTGTTCGCTGACGCCGCGGATGAATACGGCAGTCTTGTGCGCGTAAAGACTAGACTAGAGGCGTTCAAGCGCGCTTGTGGGCGAGCTTACCGTGACGCATACGTCGCTGAATCGGCACCTGCGCTGTGTGCGCCGTACGTCCGACTACAGCTTCTCACCTGGTCGCCAGTGCGCCCGCCGCCGTCGCAAAGTAGCACTGGTGGTGTCACATCTGGCGTTGCGTTGGATGAGCAGCCGTGGTTTCAGGATCTCTTTGATTTCGTGGCGGTGGACGACACTGGGGCCACGAATGGGGGTGGAAGCAATCACGCGCCTGATGCGGATGTGCTGCTCATTCCGCGCCTGGTGGCCAAAGTCATCATCCCAAGGGTGAAACAAGCAGTTGAACATGCGTGGCGGCCGGACAGGCGCCGGCAATCACTTCGCTTGGCAGCTGTGCTGAGCGAGCTCGCTCCCTTCGCTCAAGGCGATCCTGAGTTCGCCGCTGATCTGACCATCCTCCACGGTGCCGTCGCAGCACAGCTCGCGAAAGCCGCAGGCAGCGTGCGTGTGCCCGCGTGGTCGCCGACGGCCGTGGCGATCGTGGGCGAGTCAGCACACAGCGTGGCAGCCTCTTGTGCTGCTCGTGCCATCCGGCTGCTCACCGCCATCTCCGCCTTCAACGATGTACTACCATTACCTGCGCTGGTTGCTCCAGCCATGGAGACACTGCTTCTCCGCCAGTTGGTGCCACACCTGCAAGCACTTGCTCAGCACCCGTCAGGCTGGCCAGCAGCGGCTCGCCGTCTGCGCAGAGCAGCAGGCGCGCTACCTGCAGCGTGGATTTCATCACCATCACATGCGGATGTGCGACGCGGCGTGGACGCGCTTGCACTTGTGGCGTCGTCTCTTGCGCGTGCACTGCTCACGTCGTCTGGTGAACACGATGAGGCAGCGCTAGGTGTGCGCGAAACGCTCATGATGCTGGGGCGTGCGGAAGAGCTGCGCGCGATCCCGGCTGTGCACGCGCGCTGAATGACGTTTTGTGAACCGGAATCAACCACCACTTCCATATGATGCCATCAGCGCTTGGTAGACATGGTAGATCTAGCGGGCTATCCGAGTGACGGCTGGCTCTAGAGAAGCCGCCAGCTCTTCGGAAGTGCCCGCGTGGGGCCCACCTCCACCTCTCGCCTGTGCGACCCGGTCGGCTCCTCGCAGGACGCCTCTCTCCCTTCCATGTGCGCATAACGCTGAAGCGGCACACGTGTCGATGCACACCATGAGGCGACGCAGTGTTTCGCCGCTTGCTTTGACTCTGGCGCTCCTGAGCTCTTTATGCTCCCAAGCAGCACGTGCAGCTGCTGTGTGCACAAGTGTGTCGGACGCGACCAGCACGTGGTCAGGCTCCACAGCCGACGCGACGCTCACAGCCAAGTGGTATCCACTGGGCCCAACGTGCGACGCTGCCTGTTCCGCAAACCCGAACTCTTGTGTTTTCGGGTGCCTCCTCTGCTCCAGCGACTCCACCTCCGCCGCCGTTGGCATTGTCCAGGAAGCCTGCACCGTGCTGAACGGCACCAGCACAGTCCTCACACCCGGCTCTGTGGTCACCATCGTCGGCAAAGCACGCATTCGCACAGTGCCCCTCTCTGGAGCCGAGTTCCGGTCGTGCTCCACCGTGACGCTTGTTTCCCTGGCAGCCCCGTCTCCCGCTCCGCCACCGCCAGCGGCATCGTCTTGGGACGGCACCGTGCGGCTGATGGGGCCGGTGGTGCAAGTCAGCTGGAAGGTGTTCGCTGCAAACAGCAGCGTCACCTTTTTCGTGCAGTCTCTCACGGATGCGTTCCCCATCGTTGGGCTGTCGCTGGGCACCAACATGGTACATAACAGCCTCGCCAATACAAGTGGCGTGCCAGCCTACATGGCGTGGTTCGATGCCGCAGGTGTGGGGCACGTGGTGAGCTACATGATGACAGCTGAGAATGAAGCTGCTGTTGTGCCAACCGGCGAGCAGCTGTACAACATCCGCGTCATGCGCACGAATGGACGCCTGAGCTTTCAATTCAACCGCCGGTTGCAAGGCTCAGGTAACCCTCCAGTGTGGTCGCTGGATGCAGTGACCCCCGTGCCACTGCAATTCACGCTGTACAACACATGGGCGAGCGCTGACAATGCAAGCGTCCCGCTGCATTCTGACATGCATATCGTCAGACCGCGCGGGTATGCAACCATCCAGCTCGCTGCAGCTAGTCCGTCGGCGCTGCCTTCACCGCCGCCAGCATTTGCACCTGCACCTGCACCAGGCGCTGTGGCGCCCACGCCGGCAGCAGCACCTGCACCTGCAACGGCACCCACACCGATGGCGCCGATGTCTGTGCCACGTAACATCAAGGCACACGCAGTGTGCATGGCTCTTGCTTGGGGTTTGTTCTTCCCGTGCAGCGCACTCGTCGCACGGCATTGCAAGCCGCTGGGGGCCAAAACATTCCTGCACCTTCATGTCGGCCTGAACGCATTGGGAGGCCTTGCACTCATCATCGGCTTCGCCTGCATCCGCGCGTACGTCTCCGGCGACGATAATCACCACTACACGAGCATCCACTCCCGGATTGGCCTCTTCATCTTCATCGTGTGGTGGCTGCAGCCGCTGAATGGAGTCCTCCGCCCAAAACACGAGCCTGGAGTGCCACCATCGCAGATGCGGCGGTACTGGGAGCTGGTGCACAAGTCGTTCGGCCGGGCTCTCATGGCGCTCGCACTCATTGTGGTCGTCATGGGCATGGTCCTGCTGCGTAGTGCAGGCGCCTCCCACGCAGCTGTAGGTGGAGGCATCGCTGCGTGGGTTCTCTGGTGCGTGTTTGCTCTGGGTGGTGGCGTATTTTATCTTGAGCGCAATGCCGCCAAGTGGATGCCGCCCCTTGCAGCTGGTGACAGCGCAGGGCTACTCGACGAGAGCACGGAGCTGGACCACCACGTTGCAGTTGGCTCTGAGCCCGCTGGCCAGATGAAGTCGGCGCCGATAGCATCGCCTGTTCAGAGTGAACTGTGATGGGGGATTGCAACGCGTATATGTGTATTGCACAGCGGGTCGTCACCTCAATGGCCATCACTCAACCACCACCACCTGCGCGCCCCACGGCCGCGGCTCCTCGTCCGGCAGATCGTTCTCATTGCCGCCGCGCGCAGGAAGTATTGTGTCTTCCTCTGCTGAATCCGTCCAGATTGTCTTCCCACTCGTGTCCTTGAACACGCCCGCCTGGGCACGCTTCCTCGGCGTCCCACTTCTGTCGTACACCGCCAGCCATGCACTCAGTCCGCCCACCAGAAAAGCAGCCTGGTACCCATCTCCCGCCAGTGCGTTGGCAACGTATGCAGCCCGCTTGCCGTTGCTGCACAGGAACAGCACGCGTTGACTGTCCTGCGTCCTCAGCCTCGCCTGCAGCTGGTCCTCGAACTGTCTGTTCATGAGCACGCTCTCGCGCTCCTCGTCGCTGCTCCTGTCCGAAAGTCGCCGGTCCATAAGCATGTCAATACCGCCTCGGGGTACGGAGGTCGGCACCAGAAACAGCGGCAAGTTGATAGTGCCAGGCAAGTGCTCGTCCTTGAACTCGCGCTCGCTGCGCACGTCCACAAACAAAGCCTCCTTCGCCAGCAGCGACTCGCGGGTCTGGGCTGGAGAGAAGGGCAGGCCTCCAGCTGAGGAGACGCAGCACTGCAGACACCGCCTTCGCCTCCGTTCCCGTTGTGCGATGCGAGCCCAGTGCGCAGCCGGGGCAGTATGTTGAAGGAGCATGCCGGGGCTCTGGCCGGGGGCGCTGCTGGATGCGCCAGCGCGTAATGCTGCCCCCAACTTGCTGAGCCATCCTGTGACGCCTCGCATCGTCAATCTCGCCATCTCTCCTGTATTGCGACCGTCTGCGCGCCCTCCACTCTCCATCATGGCTCCTACATTCAACGCTCCAGGCACGAAGATGCTTACGATGAGCGATGACAAGTCAAACAAGTACTACCGTATCACGGTGCACAGCGACGAAGCAGTCGTGACCAACAATTGGGGCCAGCTCGATGATGCCGGCCAGCCGAAGAAGGGGTACGTCCCCTGGCATCGTCCTTGACAGTGATATTTGCTTCCGTCTGGCTCACTCCTCCACTTGCAGGACGGCGAAGGCGTTCCAATACCCAAGCATGAGCGAAGCCATCGCTGGAGCGAACAAGAGCTTGCAGGAGAAGATGTCGAAGGGTTACACGCTCGCAAAGTGAGATCTCAAGACAGCAGACAAACGGTGCACCTTGGACACCGCAACGCCGCGACATGTAGATTCGCCATTCATCGCGACAGAGTCTCAGTGTGATTGTGCTATGCTGCGTCTCTCATTGCGCGCCTGTGCGAGTCCGCTCCCCCGGAAACCCCCAAGCCTGCCAAAGCCTGGAGTCTGTTCACTCCCAAGTCATCGCAAGTAGCGCGCCCGCAAGGCCGGCTTCCTCCAAGCTAGGTCCGGGTCCACTGCCATCCCGCGGGAGGGCAGCGCTGCCATTCTGGAGGGCCTGCACCAGCCGGAATGGCCTTCCAGCTGCAGCCTCTGGCACCACAGACACGGCCCAGTCGAAGAGACACGCCGCGGGGCTGGACTTGGGGAAGCGCCGCGTGATACGCTGCCCGCTGGGCAGGCGGATCGCCACAGAGCACGCTGCAGGGTCATTGGCCATGGGCTCTTCAGGCATGCGGGACAGCGCCAGAGCCGCCACTTGCGCAGCATCCACCACAGGCGCTTGTGGTGGTGCTAGCTGCTCCGCAGGCGACCCCATCGGCTCCGGTCTCCCGGCATCGAGCGCATGTGTGTGTGCAGTCGACGGCCCAGCCTCGTTCACGCTATGGCCCAAAGACGCGGCAATGGCTGCTGCAATCTCCTCGTCCTCTGTCATCGCCGCTGGTGGCGGAGGCGGCCGTGCGGCGGGCTTGTGTCGTTTGTGAGGCACTGTGCCAGCGCTTGGAGTGGCATCGCAAAAGGGAATGATGTCCTCCAGGAAGCGCTCCGGGTCCACAAACCCAGTCCATGTGTGCATCTTGGCTCCAGTCACGGGGTCGATGAGCAGCGTCTGAGGCAGTGTCGGCGGCACGTACTCGTTGCCGAGCTGGTAGAAGCTCATGAATTTGCGGCCATCCGCGGTGTTGTCGTACAGCTGCAAGAAGACGAATGTGTGGGCAAGCACACTGTGCACAGCCTCGTGATGCCATGTGTCCCGATTCAGGCGATGACTGCTGAATTCGGTGTTGCTCTGCAGGTTGACCAACACCCACCGGTCCAGCTCCTGGCCGGCAGCGCGGGCCTGCTCCAGCGTGCCACCGAATAGGACATCCACGGGCGGAGCAAACATGCCCGCTAGACCCGCGTCGGGGCCGCCTCGCTGCCCTGCTCGCCGGCTAGGCACTGGTGCAAAGCCAGGCGCTCCACCACCCGCTCCCGGCTCCTCATCTTCGTCCGCATCTTCCTCCACTGCACCAGCTGCTGCCCCCGCAGTCGCTGCTGCCTGGCGAGCCGCTGCGCGGAAGTCGAGGAAGGGGTCCAGGAAGCCTTGTGCTGGAGGAGACACGCCAAGGCCTGCAGCGGCCAAGGCGTCACGCTGCCCACCCGCCATGGACGGCAGAAGCGCTGTCGCTGACATGCCTATGGCGCCCGGGAACTGTGGCAGGCGCGGCTGCACGCCAGTGAGCGTGTCGTGGTAGCGCTCGTCGGCTGGTCGCACACCGTCTGGGTCGAACCCGCGACCAGCAGCGGCCCCGCCTCCATCATCGCCGCCCGTGGCCAGTTGACGCGCGTAGTCTGCGTCGGCGGCAGTCTCTGCAGCGACGGTGGCGAAGAAGAGTTCGATGGCTTGCTCGACTGACCAACTTGTGGCCTCCAGCATCTGCGTCGCCACCGACTCGGATGCATCTGTGACTGCCATAAAGTTCGCCAGCGACTCGCTGTGGTCCATCGCGACTGGAGAAAAGGGACACCGCCTCAGCGAAGCCTTGAGCTTCTCTTCGAGAGAGTGACGTTGGCGCGCACCCACCCACCCGCCCCGCCGCAGGAGCAGATGCTGCAGCTCGGGGCTGTCGCGTCAAAGCCTGCTGCCACCCGGGGTCGCTTCACCTGCAGGCGTGTCACAGCAATGGCTGCTGCTACCACTGCAACCGTGCCTCCGGCCGTCATCATCGGCGCTGGACGCGTCGGGGCCGCCTTGGAGCGCATGGGAGACGGTAAAGACACGGTGCGTGGTGCTCTCCACAGCCCAAGCGCTCCTTCTCGCCTGCAAAGCCTTCGGCGCACGGAGCTAGTGGCGCCATGTTCCCGTGGACTCGAAAGCGCTGCCTGCTCTGACTCCGTCCTTTCTTCCCCGGTTTATTGGTTGTCAACAACACAGGTTGTGCGCCGCAACGAAGCTGTCCCCGCCACTGGCGCTTCGATGCCGATTCTGGTTGCCACGAGGAACGACAGCCTGGAGGGCATCATCGCGTCCACGCCTGCCGAGCGGCGCAAGGACCTGGTGTTCATGCAGGTGTGTGAGACTGTATGATGATGCCGTGTGATGAATGGTGCTGTAAACGTGACGATGCCTGTGCACAACGCTCATGTGCTTTGCAGAACGGCATGCTGGAGCCATTCTTGGCGTCCAAGGGCCTCGCCGATGCGACTCAAGTGCTCATCTACTTCGCAGTGGCCAAGCTTGGAGAGATGCCCACGGATGGCGTCACAGACATGAATCCCGAGGGTCTTACCTCCGCATGCGGCCCCTGGGCGGAGGCAGTTGCGGCCCGGCTCCACCGCCAGGGCCTTGCATGCCACGTGCTGCCGAAGGCGGAGTTCCGGGCGCGCATGTTCGAGAAGCTGATTTGGATCAGCGCATTCATGGTGGTTGGTGCAGCGCACCCGGGTGCTACTGTTGGCGATGTGGAGGCGAAACACAAAGCTGAGGTGGTGGCTCTCATTGACGAGCTTGCCGCAGGCGTGCAGAAGGTGGACAATAGCATCGTGTTTGGACCCCGCCTGGCGGAGCGCTTGTGCGCATATGCTCGTTCAGTTGCGCATTTCCCGACAGCCGTCAAGGAGTTCGAGTGGAGAAACGGATGTGCGTCGCTTTGTCTTGTGTTGCCACGCATCATCGTCTGCGATGTCGCTCACTCGCTTGCGTCTTTCTCTATGTTCAGACTTCTACACGCTCACTCAGGAAGCAGGATCAAAGGGCCAAGCCGACCCTTTCCCCAAGCATACCGCGCTGCTGAAGGCTGTGAAAGCAGTGAAATGAGAGTGAGAGGATGTAGGCGGCATAAGAAAGTAAAACTATCTATCGCAAGGACCCGTGCAGTTCGTCGCAAGCCAGCCTGTTGTTCACTGTGCGCCACCATGATGAAGCGCCGCCCCACAAGACGCGGATGATGAGTCCGGTCCCACAAGAAGCGGAGCCAGATACGTGTGGCGGAGGCCCTTGCATGGGCGCTCTCTCGATTTGGCTTCCCGTCAGTGGTGTTTGTCATTTGTTGTCCGCAGCTTGGATAGCTCGGCAAAGATTAAGCTTTTGAATCATAGACATCGCCCGGGATGCACGTGGGGGACCGAGCCGAAAGATGTGAGGGAGAGTGTTTGACGCACCTTCACACGTTGGGCCGGTAGCGCTCTGGCCGTTGTCTATCTCGAGTCGTCAAGCGGGGCCAGTCTAGCTCAGGCACCAGCTGCTGCAATGCCTCAACAAAGCTGCGTTGAGGTCCAACACCGCCGTGGCGGACGATCGACCAGAACACGCGCGCAGACGCGACCGCCATGCGCTCTGGCTGCAGATTGGCGCGCGACACCGGGTCCTCCGTGTCCCCAGCCACGAGGCGAAGCACTACCGGCAGCAGCATAGGCGGGAAGTCTGCGAACACGTCGGTGGCATCCACAGATGATGCGCCTCGCGGCCCGGGGACGGCATATTTGACATGGCAGCGCCCGTCGACCATGGTTTCGAACTGCACGCGCCCCGCCAAGGCAGCAGCGACGCGTGTGGCGCCAAGCTGCTCCGCACGGCGCGCCTCCACCTGACGAGCAAGGTCAGAACGAAGCTCGCGTGTGCGCGCGTCGCTGCCGCCGCCACCGCCGCGAGAGGCCTGAAGCAAGCCAGCGGCCAATGCGGACGCATCTCGTGCGCCTTCACCGTCAGCGCGGAGCCACGACACATCTGGTGCGATGCCAGCGCCTGCCATGGCAGCAGCCACGGGCCCCGCCGCTGCAAGCGCAGCAGCATCCAACCCAGCTGCGCAATCGCCGCCTGACGACTGCACCTGTCCGACTCCTAGCTTGCGTGCTTTGCCGGGAAAGCGACGGCTACTGCGACCACCGTCACTGCTTGCTTGCCTTCCTTCCTCACGAGGCCGGCGGCGAGAAGGCGCACTTGCCCTTATCGGTCCACCATCTGGCTCTGCTGCCGCCGGACTTCCGGAACCCATGTGACCCTCGACGTGAACCACATCGCGATCACGCAGTCCAGCCTCTGTCACCGTCATCGTCTGTGCCGCTTGATCATCAGCGCGAGGCAGCTCCCGTGGAGGGTAGCCACCACGCATGCGCATCGATTGCGGGTCCAGTCCCGTTGCGGCGCCTGCGCGAGCAGCGCACTCCGCCACTGAGGTCAGCCCACCACTTGGGAGGTGCACTTCGATTCCGGTGACGTTCGCCAACTGTGGACCGCGGAGACGCAGCGTCCACTGCGACACTTCATCGCGAGGAGGCCTTGCGTCTGGCAAGTGCGCGTCTGTGGCTACCGGCACACCGCTGCCGCTGGGAGCGCCAGGAGCAGCATCACTAGGATGGACTCCTGCACTAGCGTTGTTGGGGGCCGGAGGCTCCCACAGTGGTGCATCACCTCCCTCTGCTGCGTCGCCTCCGTAATCGCCATCATCAACCTGCACTGCCGTCATCGACGCCTCCACATCCATTGCGACCACACCCCCGGACGCCTGCGTGGAAATGCCTGCAGGCGGCGGCACATCCCGCTCCTGTGGCTCTCCACTGCAGCGCGCGAAGCGCAGAGACGTGAGAATGGCGCGTCGAGAGAGCGCCTCAGCAACCATAGATGTTTTGTCCGCATCGCTGGCCAAGGCTGTGCCATGCTGCGGATCCGTCAGTTCCAGCAACGTCGCCTCGGCGGTGTCCTCCATGGCAAGCACCTCCACAGTGACGGTGGCAAGCTGGCCCATGCGGTGCGCGCGACTCACCACTTGCTGCTCAAGTGAACGGTCTGGCAGGGGCTCGCAGAGGAAGACATGGCTGGCGCACGACAGGTCCAAGCCTTCCGCGCCCGCTCTGTCCAGAAGCAGCACGCGCGTCAGCGGGTCGCCAGTGAAGCAGGCCAGAGCAGCCTGCTTGTCTTGGCGGCTGTACCCTGGGCGTGCGAGGGTGGAGAAGGGGACGGCAGCGCCGGTGAGCGCAAGGTCGAGCACATGCAAGTGCGATGCGAAGTTGCTGTACACGATCGCCTTGGACGCGCTCTCTCCGTGACGCAGGACGGGGAACACAGGCGGAAGGACAGGCGCGGGGGGCTGTGCAGCCTCATCGTTGTCAGCAGAGCTCTGCTGGGCGCGCTTGTTGCGTCCCGCCGTTGGCTGTGGCCATGGGAACGCGCCACGAGCCAGCGCGACAGCCAGTGCCTCGCCGCTGGGCGTCTCGACAGGAGCGGCGCCGATGGCACGCAGTCGGGCGAGTAGGTGCGAGACTTTGCTGCTGAACCCCTGCGCTTCGCGCTGTGGATCAACTTCCCAACCGGACTGGATCGCGCTCGGCTGCAATTCGATCAGGTCTTGCGGCACTGCTTGCCGCGGAGCGGGGTTGTCTGCACGAGGCACTGGCGCCTGCATATGGAAAGGGTGGCCGCAGACGGTGCACCCAGTCGGCGCGATTTCGAACAATCCGCCATCTGACGAGCCGCCCTCGGAGGTGAGATTCATCGTCGATGACGAGGAAGCGCCACCGTGACGTGCTGCACCGTTGCCAACGCAGTGGACGCACACAATGTGACCGCAGGGTGTCACAAGCGGCACCGCCACTGCTCGGTGGCATGCATCGCAGGTTCCGCGCCCTGATTGCCAGACGGCACGGCACAAGTCTACGCGTGCATTCAGCGCATCTCTATCAGCGGCAGCGCCTTTCTCCAGCAGGCTTGCTCGCAGCAGTTCTACTGATTTGTCGACCTCAGACGCGTCCGTTGCGAACACCGTGTGTCCCGCTACGCAGGCTGCCTGTCGCAAATTGTCCGTGGCCACGCGACACAGCGCTGCATGGCGGGAGTTCAGGAGGCTTTGCTCATGGGAGGGGTCACCCCAATCAGCAAGCAGCAGATTGCGCCGCACGTGCGCCACCAGGTCGTTATACAGCGCGCCATGGAGCGCATCGAAACGCAGGACAGTGTGCACCCGCTTCAACGGCTTCAGTCGGATGTCTTCTTTACGTGACCGCACAGCAACAGAGCGCAGCACGGATGCAAGGCGCTGGGCAGCAGCCACACGCTCGCGATTGCTCACACACCGCTCGCCATCAGCCGCCTCGAGTGGGCGCTGAACAGCTGCAGCCCAGTCACGGGCGCTGTCAGCCAGGCCGCGATGGCGGAGGAACTGGAGCAACGGGCGGAGATGGGCAAGTTGGCCGCCATGCTTGGCAACCGCCGCTGGCGTGGGTGTGCCAGTGACCACCCACCTCGCTTGAGCACGCAGTTCTTGCGCAACATGCGTGCGTGACGTCATGCCGAGACTTGCGCCCAGCGCGTGGCCCTCATCGAGCACAATGCGGCGCCAGCGCACACGGAGGAGCGGATGCTGTTGCTGCTGGTTCTGGTTCTGCGACCCGTCCTCAACGACGGGTGAATGGATGCTGCTGAAGAGAGTGAGCGACACGAGGAGGACATCCGCGACGGCGGCCAGGTCCTGAGGAGGGACCGTCGAACAAGAAGGCAGCCAGGTGCACGCGCCAGGAGCCCCGTTGTCCACCGGCTGCGATGCATCCGCGACAGCGACTGTGAGACGCCCAGCGGCAATGAGAGGTCGCAGCTGGAGTTGCCAGTGCGCAAGCACAGCTGGCGGGCACGCAATCAGGGTGGTCTTTGAGCAGAACACCGCCCCGGTGGGGCTCTGTATCACATCATCGAGAGCCGCATGCAAGCGCACCCGTGCGCGCGGCGTACACGAAGCGCCTCCACTGGACCGGCCGCTCACAAGCGCAGCGAAGCAGCCGAAGCGAGAGAGATGCTCTGCAGAAGCACGTCGACTCCGGCCTCCTCCTGATGAAGGCGGTGTCGTTGTGTGCAGCTGCACCATTGCGTCTCGCTTTTGCGGTATTACTGCCATGTTGCTCGCGTCAAGCGCAGCTGCTGGCATGACGTGCTCTACCACTTTTTCAACGTGTTCGCCTTCTTCATATGAAGCCCCTCCAGGCGGCGGGATGTACCATCGACACGCAGGCCCGTGCATTGGCACTGTCCCAGTAGCGACGGCATTCTCAGGCGGTGGCGCCCACGTGCCTCGCGTGGCTAGAACAAGCGCGATGACTGTCACCGTCTTGCCTAAACCTGGTTCATCGCATAGCAGACCGCCTTTGCAGTGGGGCAACACCGAAAGCGCCGGTTGAGAAGTCACAATCTCGCCGCTCAGAACGTTGCCCCAGAAGCGGGTGGTGCTTGTGTCGGAGGGAAGGCAGCGCCAGAGCGGGTGCTGCTGCCATTGGCCGGCAGCAGCTGCTTCGCGGCTTCGCATCCATGCGAGTGCGTCTCGCTGGTGGGGATGTAGTTGAAGGTGCAGTCCCGGCGCGAGAGTGGCACACCGTTGCCGCAAGGCCCGACAGGTGGACGCGACTGCGCGCAAGCTGGGCGGGTCCAGGAGACAGAGGACTGCGTCTAGCACTGCTGGCGGCAAGTCCCCCAGGTTTGGATGGCGCTCGTCTCGCTTGGGTGCACTCACTGCACATGTGTCCACTCGCGGAGGACGCAAGTCTGCCAGCAGCTTGTCGAGCAGCGCCTGGGTGCTGGTAGTGGTTGACGTGCCACTCCCTCCACAGCCCATGTCGCAGCCGGGGACGCAACACGCGGGCAACTCGCTCGCGACACTCGCCCAATCCGCGTTGCTGTGCTGTGAGCTACTCCATGTCGCCCAGTCGCAACGCAGGTGAGCCACGACATTGGCTGCGGCGGCCGTGGCATCGCTGGCAGCCCCTGCGCTCAGCCGTGCAGGCGTGAGCACGCGTGCACGGATGAACACCGCGCCAGTGGTTGTGACAGCGGTTACTGTGCCGTCTAGGAGCGCGTCAACGCGCGCGAGGCTGTGAAGAAGGGTGCCAGTGCTGTCTGGTGTTGGCACCTCCGTGTGCGGCGAAGGGTGGAGCCAAGTGTATGCCTCCACGTCGTCATCGCTGCAACCTCTGCTGCTCTGGGGTCTCGTGTGTGAGACGCCGAGTAGGGGCGCGCCGTTGGCGTCGACGGCCCGCCAGACAGAGCTGCCAACCTGAGGTAGAGGCCAGGACGGCGCCGTCCAGGCGACTAGGTCAATAAACCCGCACGCAGGGCCGTCAAGCATCCTGCAATGCGGCCCGCGAGGCGATGACGGGACCCGAGGTCGGGATCGTCAGCGCAGCCTCGCAGACCAAAAACGCACAGAAAGAAGTACAAGGCCTCACTTCGTGAACCGCATCCGTCATCCGGGTCATGGGAGGCTCAGGCAGCAAGCCTGACACAGCCGCAGCATTCCCTGCAGCAGCAGCAGCAGCAGGAAGTGAGGCGCCTAAGAAGAAAAAGATCTGCTGTGCCTGCCCCGAGACGAAAGCTGCTCGTGACGCGTGCGTTGTGAGCAATGGCGAGGAGCACGCGGAATGCAAGAAGCTCATCGAGGCGCACAAGAAGTGCCTCAGAGCGGAAGGCTTCGACGCGTGACACGGCTGTGTTGTCACACAGTCCTTCTCACCACTCCCGCACCCGCGCGCGCCACTCAACGCGGTGTTCAATAGTGATGCGTGCATACACGTCAGAGGCTGGCGCGTGGAGCAGACACAACGTTGCTGTGGTCCCTGGAGGACACGGTGACTGCTCGGACAATTGCCCAGTTTGCGGGCAGTCCTGCACGCAGGCAACCATTTTGGTGATCGCACTGTCGCCACATTGGCGGTTGAACGCGTGACGCCCGTGATGATGAGCTCACGAACAAGACATTTTTGAAGGGCGCCGCACCCTTGGGCCAATCCGCATCTATTTCTTCCTCAGTCATCACCTCAGTCTATGGATGTCATCGGCTGTGTCTCGTAGCCCATGCCCGCCAGCTGTTCCTGCAGCGCCTGAATGGTCGCCCTCGCAGCCTCGTTTTCGTCCTCTAACCGCTGCATCTGCTCTTCATCTTCTTCGCTGCGAACAGGAGAGGTTCTATACGAGAAACCGCCGTGTGGGTCGTCCATCAGTATGCGGGACGATGCGTGACTCGCCGCCGCTTTTGCGGCCATCACATATTTCTCCGACTCATGCGCAGCCTTGGCCTCTTCCAGCTCCGCAAGCGCCGCCGCCACTTGTCTCTCCAGCTGCCGCACACGCTCCGACAAATCAATGCATGATGAGCACTGCCGCCCGGAGGCAGGCGCAGTGGACGATGCGCTACCGGTGCTCGTCCTTTGCCCTGCTTGTCGCAAGGCCCGCAATTCCTTCTCTAGCGCGGCCACCTTCTCTTCCGCCTGGTCACGCTCAGCTAACAACTTCGCCGCTGCCTGGGCAGAAGCCGCTTGTGCTTCTTGCAATGATGCGTCCGCAGAGTGAGCCGCCAAAGCCGCCTCTAGGGCCGCGTGCACGGCCTCAAGCTCCTCCCCCAACTGCGCGGCACGCTCCTCTGCGTCATCACGCTCCGCCAACAAGCGTGCAGCCGCCTTGGATGCGGATGCTTGGGCTTCGTGCAGTGACGCATCAGCTGCATGCGCAGAAAGAGCAGCCTCCAGAGCCGCATGCGCCGCCTCCAATTCCTCCTCCAACTGCTTCACACGATCGCTGCTGTCATCCGCTGCGTCATCACGCTCAGACAGGAGACGCGCAGCTGCGCGAGCGGATGCAGCTTGCGCTTCCTGCAGCTCCGCATCTGCACGGTGCGCCTCAAGGGCTGCCTCCAGAGCTTCGTGGGCAGCGTCGAGTTCCGCCTGCAAATCTGCGGCGCGGGCTTTTGCTTTGGCAAGGGCAGCTTTATCAGCAGCCGCTTGCTTCAGAGCGGCGTCGAGAGCAGCGGCAGCAGACGCATCAGCTGCCGCCTTATCTGAAGCTGCCATGTTGCTAGCCATGCCAGCCTGATCGCTCGGACCAGCCTTCTGGGCAGAATCAAGCGCGGCAGCGGCAGCGAAAGCGGCCTTCTCAAGTGAGGCAAGCTTGCTAGCTCCAGCTTTATCGGTGGGAGCAGCCATCTTGGCCACCTCCAACGCAGCGCGCGCATCGGCTGCCGCCTTCTCAAGCGCCGCCGTGTCGGCGGATGCCTTGGCAACCGACGCCTTGTCCGCGGCCGCCGCCTTTTTGGTGCTCTCCAATTCAGCGCGCGCATCGGCGGCGGCCTTCTCCAGGGCAGCCTTGTCGGCTGCCGCCTTCTCAGCAGCCGCCTTGTCCGCCGCGGCGGCCTTCTGAGCGGCGGCAAGTGCAGCCGCGGCATCGGCAGCGGCCTTGTCCGC
>Ga0164297_10002589_pt1 | contig 17647 bp, 13 predicted proteins | sample GEODES058metaG_FD_113539 | JGI IMG/M metagenome (GOLD analysis project Ga0164297, IMG submission 113539) | Dystrophic lake water microbial communities from Trout Bog Lake, Wisconsin, USA - GEODES058 metaG | ecosystem: Environmental > Aquatic > Freshwater > Lake | place: USA: Trout Bog Lake...
GTTCGGCTGGCAGGGCGATGTGCTGCCCGGTAACAACCGCATGACCCTTGGTGTCCCGATCGCTCGCAACCGCGATGGTTCTGCCATCACCGGAACGGTACGGGATGAGATCGTTGTACCTCCCCAGCGAAAACCCTGTTGCTGTCCTCGGGGTGGTTCACCACCGGCACGCACGCTGCCTACCCAACCGTCAGCACCGACAACACCAAGCCGCTGGCGGACGGGTTTCTGCCGACATTGACCGTGCGTAACCGCCAGAACGCGCCGCGCACGCCGATTGCGAACACGGACTGGCATTTCGGCGCCTGCGATGCAGGCACGCCGGATGACCGCTCGATCTGCCTGCCGGCAGGCTTCCAGCCGGGCCATATTTACGAGGTCATTTACCGTGCCAAGGACCCGCTGGTGCTGGGGCTCGGCATGGCGGTGGCACGCGATCTGGGCACGTTCCTGAAGACGGCCAACAAAGATGACGCCGGCACAAAGAACCCGGTGGTGCACGGGTCCACGGTGCGCTCGATCATCATGGGCACCTCGCAATCCGGCCGCTTCATCCGCACCATGCTGCTGCTGGGGATGAATGAGAATGAGACGGGTCACGGCAAGGTATTCGACGCCGCGCTGCCGCATATCGGCGGCGGCCTGATCGGATTGAACATCCGCTTCGGCCAGCCTGGCCATGGCTGGAACGACCAGATCGACCACCTGTATCCGGCGTATGAGTTTCCCTTCGCCTACAGCCACCAGACCGATCCGATAACCGGGCGCAGCGCGGGTGTGCTGGACCGGTGCCAAGCAACGCATACCTGCCCGCTGATCGTCCACGCCGCTACGACGCTGGAAATCTGGGAAGGTCGGCAGTCACTTGGCTTTACCGATCCCCTGGGCATGCATGATGTCGCCGATCCGGCGAACGTGCGGACCTTCATCATGGCAAGCACCCAGCATGCGCCGGCACCGCTGCCGCTGCCGGTCAAGGCACCGTTCGGCGCGTGCTATCAGCAGCAGAACCCCAATCCGCAAACCTGGACGATGCGCGCCCTGCTGGATGCGCTGACGGGGTGGGTTCGGGATAACAAGGCGCCGCCGCCATCGGCCCTGCCCAGCATCGCTGCCGGCACCTTGGTAGCACCGGATGCCGTGACGTTTCCCTCTATCCCGGCCAACAGCTACGGCGGTGTGGACCGGCCAGCGGTGCGCTTCATCGGCGTGCATAATCCGCTGCCGGTCTTCGACCGCGGCCCCGCCTATAAGGCCGGCAGCATCAGCGGCGTGCTGTTGAAGGACCCGCCCTTGCTGTCTACCGCCCGCTACAACCCGCTGGTGCCGCAAGTCGACGCCGACGGCAATGACCTGGGCGGCATCCGCAATGTCTATGTGCAAGCACCGATCGGCACCTACACCGGCTGGAACCTCTTCCGAGACGATTGGTTCACCGACGGGTTCTGCACCCTGGGCGGCAGTTTCATCCCCTTCGCGGCGACCAAGGCAGAACGGGAGAAAACGGGGGATCCGCGGCTTTCGATCGAGGAGCGCTATGGAAACAAACAAGCATATCTTGCTGCCGTTCAAAAAGCTGCCGACGCACTGGTGGCCCAGCGTTACCTGCTGCCCGAGGACGCCAAACGCCTAATCGCGGAGGCGGAGGCCGGCGGCATCCGGCAGGCGCCGTAGAACAAGCGCGCCATTGCCTGAAATCGGATTGGTAGCCGGGTTACCGGTGGCTGTCCGATCATGCCAGGATGCGCTTTGCCTGCTGGCGCTGTCAGGCTAGACAGAACGCCTTATTGACCTCTCCCGTCCAAGGGTTTGCATGCTGCGATCAAATCTCAATCCGCGATCCGAGGCATTTGCCGCCAACGCCGCCGCCATGCGCTCGTTGGTGGATGATCTGCGGGCCAAGGTTGCCGAGGTGTCCCTGGGTGGCGGCAGCGTCGCACGCGAACGCCACGTTGCCCGCGGCAAGTTGCTTGCCCGCGACCGGGTCGCCGCGCTGCTCGACCCCGGTTCCCCATTCCTGGAACTGTCGCAACTTGCCGCCTATGGGATGTATGGCAATGACGTGCCGGCTGCTGGCATTGTCACCGGCATCGGCCGTGTGGCAGGGCGCGAATGCGTCATCGTCGCCAATGACGCCACCGTGAAGGGCGGCACCTACTTCCCCATCACCGTCAAGAAACACCTTCGCGCGCAAGAGATCGCGCGAACCAACAACTTGCCTTGCATTTATCTGGTCGATTCCGGCGGCGCCTTCCTGCCGATGCAGGATGAGTTGTTCCCGGACCGTGACCATTTCGGCCGCATCTTTTTCAATCAAGCCAACATGTCGGCCGAGGGTATCCCACAGATCGCCGTGGTGATGGGCAGTTGCACTGCCGGCGGCGCCTATGTCCCCGCCATGAGCGATGAAAGCATCATCGTTCGCAAGCAAGGCACCATCTTCCTCGGCGGCCCGCCCTTGGTTCAGGCAGCAACGGGGGAAATCGTTTCGGCCGAAGACCTGGGTGGGGCGGATGTCCACGCCAGAACGTCCGGCGTGGTCGATCATTACGCTCGCAACGACCACCACGCGCTGGCGATCTGCCGACGCATCGTCGCTGGGCTGAACCGCGACAAGCCCGCTATCCCGCAGCGCCGCAAAGTCGAGCCACCACGCTACGACCCTGCCGAACTATACGGTGTCGTGCCAACGGACGTGCGCACACCCTATGACGCGCGGGAGGTGATCGCACGCATCGTCGATGGCAGTGCATTCGATGAGTTCAAGAAACTCTATGGCACCACGCTGGTCTGCGGCTTCGCCCACCTTTATGGGTACCCGGTCGGCATCGTCGCCAATAACGGTATCCTGTTCAGCGAGTCCTCGCAGAAGGGTGCCCATTTCATCGAGCTTTGTTCCCAACGGAACATTCCGCTGATCTTCCTGCAGAACATCACCGGCTTCATGGTCGGACGCAAATACGAAAGCGGTGGCATCGCCAAGGACGGCGCAAAATTGGTTACCGCCGTATCAACCACCGCAGTCCCCAAACTCACGCTAGTGATCGGCGGCAGCTATGGCGCGGGCAATTATGGCATGTGCGGCCGAGCGTTCGATCCCCGATTTATGTTTATGTGGCCGAACGCGCGGATTTCGGTGATGGGCGGGGAGCAAGCGGCGGGGGTGTTGGCGACGGTGCATCGCGACGCCGGTAAATGGACGAAAGACCAGGAAGAGGCATTCAAGGCGCCGATCCGCGCCCAGTATGAAAACCAAGGCCATCCCTACTACGCCAGCGCTCGGCTGTGGGATGATGGCATCATCGATCCGGCCGATAGCCGCCGCGTGCTGGGCCTTGCACTATCGGCAGCACTGAACCAACCCATCGAACCAACGCGCTTCGGCGTCTTCCGGATGTGATGCCCATGACCCTTGGGATGCTACGCTCCTTGCTGATCGCCAATCGTGGCGAGATCGCTTGCCGCATCGCCCGTACAGCCCGCCGCATGGGCATCGAGACGATCGCGGTCTATTCCGAGGCCGACGCGCAGGCCTTGCATGTGAAGGCCGCCGACCGCGCGTTCCCGATCGGGCCGGCGCCCGCCCGCGACAGCTATCTCAACATCGACCGCATCATCGAAACGGCGCGGGCGGCCGGTGCGGGGGCGATCCATCCCGGCTACGGCTTCCTGTCGGAAAATCCCGCCTTTGCCGACGCCTGCGCCAAGGCCGGGGTCGTCTTCGTCGGCCCGCCGGCCTCCGCGATGCGCGCCATGGGCTCGAAATCCGCCGCCAAGATGCTGATGCAGACCTCCGGCGTTCCGCTGCTGCCCGGCTATCACGGCGATAACCAGGATGCCGATTTCCTCGCTGAAGAAGCCCGGTCGATCGGCTTTCCCGTGGTGATCAAGGCGGTGGCGGGCGGTGGCGGACGTGGCATGCGCGTCGTTACCAACGCGGCAGAGTTTCACGCCGCATTGGCCTCGGCGCGTCAGGAAGGCGCTTCCTCGTTCGGCGATGATCGCGTGCTGATCGAGCGTTACCTTCAACGCCCCCGCCATATCGAAGTCCAAGTCTTTGCCGACACGCTCGGCAACGCGGTGCATCTGTTCGAACGCGATTGCTCGGCCCAGCGGCGCCACCAGAAGGTCATCGAGGAAGCGCCGGCACCGCACATCACCGAAGCTCGGCGTCAGGCGATGGGCCAGGCGGCGGTCAATGCCGCCAAGGCTGTCGGCTATGTCGGCGCCGGCACGGTGGAATTCATTGCTGATGACGATGGTTATTATTTTCTCGAAATGAACACACGCCTCCAGGTCGAGCATCCGGTAACGGAACTGGTGACCGGCTTCGACTTGGTGGAATGGCAGTTGCGCGTTGCCAACGGCGAACCGTTGCCCGCCGCTCAGTCCGACATCGCCTTGCGCGGGCATGCTTTCGAGGCGCGCATTTACGCCGAAGATCCGGCGCGCGACTTCGCGCCGTCGATCGGCCGCCTAGCGCTGTTTCGCACGCCGAAGGAGCAAGATGGCGTGCGCGTCGATACCGGGTTCACGACCGGCGATTCCGTGTCGATCCACTACGACGCAATGCTGGCCAAGCTGATCTGCCACGGCCCGACGCGGGAAGTCGCCCTGCATCGGTTCGGCCGGGCTCTGGCGGAATGTGCGGTGGCTGGGGTTGCATCCAATCTCGATCTGTTGGGTCGTATCGCCGCGCATCCTGCTTTTGCCGACGGCCGCATCGATACGGGGTTTATTGCGCGCGAAGGTGCCACCCTGTTGGCAGCGCAGAGCACACCGACGCCGGATGTGCTGGCGATCGCAGCCCTCGCCGTGCTGAGCGCGGAAAGCGAGGCCAGCGGGGACGATCCATGGGATCAGCGGGACCAATGGTGGCTCAATACGAGCCGCGTTCGCGTCCTGCCCTTTAGCGACGGCACCGAGACCTTTCCTGTCAACGTCCAACGCGACGGCGACGCATGGCGCATCAATGGCATGGCGTGCCGTGCCGAAGGCGCGGGCGACGCGGGGCTGCGTGTCTGTTTGGACGGCGTCTGGCGCACGGTGCTGGTGACGCATGACAGCCAGGTGATCACCCTGCGTGATCAGGGCGAAACATGGCGTCTGACCCTACCCGACGCCTTGTCCACGGATGATGAGGAAGATGATGCGGGTGATCGCCTGATCGCGCCAATCCCGGGCCAAGTCACCCAGGTTTCCGTTAAGGCCGGAGATCGTGTGGAGCGCGGCGATATCCTGGTGGTGATGGAAGCGATGAAGACCGTCTTCCGCCTCGCGGCCCCGGCCGATGCCGTTGTGGCCGAAGTGCCCTGCGCGGTTGGGGAAACAGTGCAAGAGGGTCAGATGCTGGTCGGGTTCGCGCAAGCCGCGGAGTCCTGATCGGCGCCGGCTGGCGGGACCTGGGCGCAAGGCCAACACCGGCCTGCGGCAAGGCGCGCACGCGACCCGCACCGCTAGGTAGCGCGTCCAGACGTGGCGTGTGGAAGCAGTAGCGGCGAGCGGCGATCAGGCCAGGCTCAGTCCCTCTGCCGATACGCTCATCCTGTTTGCGGAGAAAGTCGCAGCCATAACAACACAGTCCGGGGGCCGCTGTCACAGCAGACAGCTCCCGGACCTGTTGACACGGTCAGTGCGAAATTTCCTCCAACTCCAGATCGCGGGTGCGTGGTCCGAACCCGCCGATGGCGATCACCACCACCGCCATGGCGAAAGCGATCAGGCCGAACACCCCTTCTGAACCCGCTTGGTTGAGGATCCAGCCAATGATGAAACTGGCGAACACCGTGCTGATGCGGCTGAACGAATAGGTGAACCCCACCGCGCGGGCGCGGATGCGCGTCGGGAACAACTCCGTCTGATAGCCGTGGAACGAGTAGGACAGAATGTTGTTCGCCAGCGTGATCAGCACGCCCAGCACGATCAGCGGAATCATCGCGGTCTGCTGCGCGAAGATCATGCCGAAGACGCCGATGCAGACTGCCGCGCCGACCAACTGCCATTTGCGCTCACATTTATCGGCGAACAGGATCGCCAACATTGGGCCGAACGGGTTAGCGATGGCGATGATGAATGAATACAGCAGGCTGGCTTGCAGATTGATACCAGTCTGCTTGGCGATCAGCGTCGGCACCCAGGCGGCGAAGCCGTAGAAGCCAAAGGTCTGGAAGAACTGGAACACCATCAGCATCGTGGTGCGCTTGCCGTAGGGTTTCTGCCAGATTTCCGCGAAGGTGCCGCGCTTTTCCAACCGCTCTTGCGCGTGGGCACCAACCGGCGGCAACGCGCCACCAGCCAAATCCTTCATCACCTGCGCCTCGATCGCCGCCGTGATACGCTCGGCTTCCGCAGAGCGGCCCTGGTTCAGAAGCCAGCGCGGGCTTTCCGGCAACCCGCGGCGCAAGAACCACACGGCAATCGCGCCGGCCGACCCGATGATGGCGACCCAACGCCAGCCGTCCAAGCCCAGGGGCTGAATAGGCACCAAGAGATACGCCAGAAGCGCCACGACCGGCACCACCGCAAATTGCACCATCTGGTTCACCGCGAACGCTCGGCCTCGCAAGCTTTTCGGGATCAGTTCGGCGATAAACGTATCAATCGTGACCAATTCGACACCGATGCCGATGCCAGCGATCATGCGCATCAGGCACACCAACTCACCCGTCGGCATAAACGCCATCACCAGATTCGCGACGCTGTACCATAGCATCGAATAGGTGAAGATCGCCCGCCGTCCATATTTGTCCGCGGCAAAACCAAAGACGAAGGTGCCGATGAACAGGCCCGCGAAGGTCGAGGCGACGAACAAAGCCGGGCCCGTCCAAATGGCGACGCCCACGCCGCTGAGTAGACCGGCCTTGACCAAGCCTGGAATAACGTAGGCGGTCTGAAACAGATCATAGAACTCGAACATGCCGCCCAGCGACAGCAGGGCGACCATCGTCCAGATATGCCTGGTTGCCGGCAGACGATCGAGACGCGCGAGAATGGCGGCGGCGGGGGGCGAGGCGGCGCTCATGATTGGTCTGTTTCCTTCCGTTTTGAGTTGCCGACGGATGCGGTCGGGTAGCAGTTTGGTCGCACGCGTCCAAGACGCGGCAGTCGTGTATTTTGGCGGGGGTTACTGCTTTTTCGCCACGATCTCCAGAAGCGGTAGCAAAACGGCGTCCCGATCCGCAGCAAGGTCGGCCAAGGACCGCCCTGCCGCTTCGGCTTTGACTCCGCCGATGATCTGCTGGCAGGTCTCAGCCGACAGTTCGGGCGTGGACATCGATGCCCACCACGTCTCGAAGGCCGGTTTGAACTGCGCAAGCATATGCTCGATGCCGCCTTCTCCGCCGCCCAGGTGAAATGTCATGTGTGGCCCCATGGCGGCCCAGCGGAGGCCCGGACCAGCACTGATGGCGGTATCGACATCTTCGACACTGGCCAAGCCGGTGACGACGGCGCTGACTGCCTCTCGCCACAGCGCGGCTTGCAGACGATTGGCCAGATGGCCGGGCGCTTCCTTGCGGATATGGATCGGGCGTTTACCGATATGGCGATAGAAATCCATGCACCACGTCACCGTTTCAGGGGCCGTATCACGCCCGCCGACAACCTCTACCAACGGGATCAGATGCGGTGGGTTGAAGGGATGGCCGACGGCACAGCGGGGAGCGACCTTGATCCCCTGTTGAATGTCGCTCATCGCGAGGCCCGAGGTACTAGAAGCAACGATGGCATCGGCCCGCAAGGCGGTGTCGAAACGGGCATAGAGGTCACGCTTGACCGCCAAGCGCTCGGGCGCGTTTTCCTGCACGAAATCAGCATCGGCCAGCGCGGCTTCAACTGTGGCGTGCCAGCGCCAAGCGTCGGGATCGGCGTTCGCGACCATGCCCAGGCGCGCCATGGCGGGCCAGGCGTCGGCGATATAGCGGCGAACATAGACCTCGGCTTCGGGACGCGGGTCCCAGACATCGACGGCGATGCCGCGTGCCAGGAACCAAGCGGTCCAGCTGGCGCCGATGGTGCCCGCGCCCAAAACGGCGGCGCGGCGGACGGCTGTGGGTTCGGTCATCGGTGGCTCCTGTGCGGCGTGCTTCAGAAGCATCAGTATGGCACGGAACCGGCCCGATGGCAGCGGCCTCGCAGTATAGATCCTGTGCCCCGGCCGGTGGCCCCAGTCCTCGCTTATTTGCCGGAATTTGCGGCCAAATCTTTGCCCCCCTGCCCCACCTTCCCGGGCTAGGCCGGGCACCGTTCGCTCCCTTTGTCGCTTGCCCGCTTGGCGCCGTCTGCGGATCCCACCTTGGCCTACCCCAGGCGTCCTCCGGCGGCTGCCCGTTGCGTCCGGCGCCACCTGCGCTAGAACAGCGTCCGGATATCTTTAGGAGGCAGTGTGGGCAGCGACGGGGACGGATCGGAACTGCGGTCGCAGGCGGACAGTGTTGCGCTCGACTGGGCGGCTGTGCGCGCCCATCTGGCTGCCCATGGCCATAGTCTGGATATCGAGCCGCCGCCGCGCCAATTTGCCGGCGGCCTAGCCAATTTGAACTATCTGATCAGCATGGACGGCATTCCGGCCGTGCTGCGCCGCCCGCCGATGGGGGAATTACCTGCTGGCGCCTATGATATGGCACGGGAATTCCGCATCCTGTCCCGCCTACCGGATGCGCTGCCGTTCATCGCCCGCGGGCTGTATCTGTGTAATGATCCGTCCGTGATCGGCCAGCGCTTTCAGATCATTGAATATCGCCCTGGCTTGGTGATCCGCGAGCATCTGCCCGCTCATCTGGCGCACCGTCCCGATGTCGGCGCCCGGTTGTCGCAGGTGCTGCTGGAAACCATCGCCGCCATCCACGCCGTCGATACAAAGGCGGTTGGCCTTGATGACCTCGGCCGGCCCGAGGGGTTTTTAGGCCGAGCGGTGTCGGGATGGCGCAAGCGGGGCTTGGCCGCGATGGAGGATGGGACGGAAACGCTGCACAAGGATGTTGGCGCTTGGTTGGAAGCGCATCAAGCGCCTGATGGCCCGCCGGCCTTGCTGCACAACGATTTCAAGCTGAACAACATGATCATCGACCCCGAAACCTTCGCGCCGCGTGCGGTGGTGGACTGGGACCAAGGCACGCGCGGAGATGCGCTGTTCGATTTTGCCACGCTGCTGTCCTATTGGATCCATGCCGACGATCCGCCGGCGATGCATGACATGGAACAGATGCCGGCGGTGGAAGCGTGCCTGTGCTCTCGGCAGGATGCGGTTGCCGCGTATGCCCGCATCTCGGGCCGCGACATGTCGAATTTTGTCTTCTACCGGGTGCTGGCGATGTACAAGCTGGCGGTCATCTTCCTGCAGTTGGGGCTGCGCTATCGCAGCGGCGCGACGCAGGACCCGCGCTATGCACCGCTGGCCGGAATCGGCACCGGCATTTTGCACTTCACCCACGAAATCGCCCAGGGGCGAGCCTTTTGATCCGCCTCAAGGCAGCTACCGGCTTGTAGCGGACACTCCCCGGTTCGGACGCCCAAGCCGCTGATCAGCGCCCGACAGATACAGGAACCGTCGTCATGGATTTCTCGCTCTCCCCCGACCTGGTCGAACTTCAGGCGCGCACGCGTGCCTTCATCCGCGACAAAATCATCCCGCTGGAAGGTGATTCGCGGCAGACGCATCACGGCCCAACCGAGGAGTTCCGCAAGGAACTGGTTGCCCTAGCCGCGGCGGAGGGGCTTGTGGCGCCGCATGTCGGCACCGAGTATGGCGGCCTGGGCCTGTCGCATGTCGGCAAGGCGGTGGTGTTCGAAGAATCCGGCTACTCTTTGCTGGGCCCGGTCGCGATGCACATCTTCGCGCCCGACGAGGGCAATATGCATCTGCTGGAAGCCGTCGCCTCGCACGAGCAGAAGGAGCGCTGGCTGCGGCCTCTGGCCTCGGGTGCCACGCGATCGTGCTTTTGCATGACCGAGCCAGCACCAGGCGCCGGGTCGGACCCGTCGGCACTGCGCACCACCGCCCGCAAGGACGGCAATCATTACGTCATCAATGGCGACAAATGGTTCATCACGGGGGCCATGGGTGCCGCGTTTGCCATCATCATGGCCAAGGATGATGACGGCAACGCGACGATGTTCCTGGCCGACATGGATACGCCGGGCATCGAGATCGTGCGTGCCATGGACAGTCTGGATCAAGCCTTCGCCGGCGGGCATGCCGTGGTGCGGTTCAATGATCTGCGCGTGCCGGCCAGCGATATCCTGGGCGAACCCGGCAAGGGCTTTCGCTACGCCCAGGTCCGCCTAGCGCCGGCTCGGCTGACGCATTGCATGCGTTGGCTGGGTGCCGCCAAGCGCGCCCACGCCATCGCCACCGAGTATGCCAACCGGCGCGAGGTATTCGGCTCGAAACTCATCGGGCATGAGGGCGTCGGCTTCATGCTGGCCGACAATGAAATGGACATCCGCTTGTCGCGCTTGTCGATCATGCACACGGCCTGGACCCTAGATCAGGGAAGTCGCGGCACGACGGAGTCGTCGATGGCGAAGGTCTTCGTGTCGGAAGCGGTGTGGCGTGTTGTCGATCGCTGCGTGCAGATCCTTGGCGGCCAGGGCGTGACCGGGGAAACACTGGTGGCCCGCATCTTCAACGAAATCCGCGGCTTCCGCATCTATGACGGGCCGTCGGAAGTGCATCGCTGGAGCTTGGCGCAACGCATCGCCCGTCAGGGCGCCAACTGGGAATAAATAGCATGGCAACGACCGATTTCGACCTGACCGGCAAGGTTTGCATCGTCACGGGGGGCGGACGCGGTATTGGCCGTGGGATGGCCGAGGGACTTTATCGCCACGGCGCCACCGTCGTGCTGTCGGGCCGCAATGGTGATGTGCTGAACGAAGCCGCATCCGCAATGGGCGAACGGGCCGTCGGCATTCCCTGCGACGTGTCGCAAGAGGACCAGGTGATCGCGCTGCGCGATACGGTCATGGCGAAATTCGGCAAGATCGACGTGCTGGTCAATAACGCCGGCGTCGATCCGATCTTCAAGATCGCTGAAAAGACCACGCTGGCCGAGTGGAAGACGATCATCGACATCAACCTGACCGGCACCTTCTTGTGCTGCAAATACCTCGGCGGCGCGATGAGCGACGGCGGGTCGGTGATCAACATTTCCTCGGTCGCCGGTCATGGCGGCCTGCCGCGCTCGGTGCCCTACTGCGCATCGAAGGGCGGGGTGGAGATGATGACCAAGGCGATGGCGATCGATTGGGCGCCGCGCGGCGTGCGGGTGAACACATTGGCGCCGGGCTGGGTCGATACCGATCTGACACATTCGCTGCTGACCCATGAAGCGCATGGCAAGCGGATGCTAGAGCGCACACCGTTGGGCCGCTTCGCCACGCCGCGCGACATGGCCGGCGGGGTGGTGTTCCTGGCCAGCGACGCCTCGGCATTCATGACCGGGCAAAGCCTGGTGATCGATGGCGGCTGGGGGGCGGAGTAGCACGGCATCACGCTATTCGCCGCGCAGTCTCTCCCGCAGCGGCTGCATGGAACGGCTCTGTTCGGCTAACCGTGACGCATGGCGCCGATGGGAACGGCTTGCCGCCAACTGCGCCACACGCTACCCCAAGCGCCGTTCCGTATAACAACCTCGCGCGATCACGCTCGGCCGATCATCGGCCCATCGCTAAGACAAAGGTGCCCGGAAATGGCAAAACGACCGGTAATGCTGGTTATCCTCGACGGTTTCGGCTGGCGCGAAGGCGACGCCGACAATGCCGTCCGGCTGGCGAAAACGCCGAACTTCACGCGGTTGTGGGAAACCTGCCCGCATGCGTTCCTGCATACCTCGGGCCGCGATGTCGGCTTGCCCGACGGCCAGATGGGCAATTCGGAGGTCGGCCATTTGAACATTGGCGCCGGCCGCGTCGTAAAGCAGGAATTGGTGCGCATCGGTGACGCGGTAGCGGATGGCAGCATCGCCGACGCACCGGCTTTCCAGACCTTGGTGGCCGCGCTGAAACAGACCGGCGGGACCTGCCATCTGATGGGCCTCGTATCCCCGGGCGGCGTGCATTCCCATCAGGATCATGCCGCGGCGCTGGCGCAGTTGCTGGACAAGCAGGACATCAAGGTCGTCATCCACGCCTTCACGGACGGCCGCGACACCCCGCCACAATCAGCACGCGAGGATCTGGTTCGGCTGCGCGCAGCCTTGCCGCCTTCGGTTCCCGTGGCCACCGTGATCGGCCGCTACTTCGCCATGGACCGCGACAAGCGGTGGGAGCGTGTCAGCCAAGCCTATGCCGCGATTGCCGAGGCCGAGGGCGAGCATCAGCCATCCCCAGACGCCGCGATCGAGGCTGCCTATGCCGCCGGCAAGTTCGACGAGTTCGTCCCCGCCTCGGTGATCGGCGACTACAAGGGCATGCAAGACGGTGATGCCATCCTGTGTTTCAATTTCCGCGCCGACCGGGTGCGGGAAATCCTGGCACCGCTGCTGGACCCCGCGTTCGACGGTTTCCCCCGCACGCGTATCATCCGCTTTGCCGCAGCCGTTGGAATGACCCGCTATTCCGATGCGTTGGCACCGTTCATGGGCGTGCTGTTCCAGGCCGATACGCTCCAGAATATTCTGGGGGAAGTCGTCTCCAAGGCCGGCAAGACCCAGTTGCGCATGGCGGAGACGGAGAAATACCCGCACGTCACCTACTTCCTGAATGGTGGGCGGGAAACGCCATTCGCGGGAGAGGATCGCATCATGGTCGCCTCCCCCAAAGTCGCCACCTACGACCTGCAACCGGAGATGTCGGCACCCGAACTAACCGACCGTGCCGTGGAGGCGATCGATAGCTGCAAATACGATCTGATCGTTCTGAACTATGCCAACCCCGACATGGTGGGCCATACGGGCGTGCTATCGGCGGCCATCAAGGCGGTCGAAACGGTGGATACCGGCCTGGGCCGCATCGCCGCAGCGATCGAGCGCCAGCACGGTGCACTGCTGGTCACCGCTGATCACGGTAACTGCGAAACCATGAAGGACCCGGAAACGGGCGGTCCGCATACGGCGCATACCACGAACCCGGTGCCGGTTTTGCTGATGGGCAGCAACGCCGGGCTGACCCAAGGTCGCCTCGCTGATCTGGCGCCAACGCTCCTGGACCTGCTGGGGATCACGCGGCCGGCAGAGATGAACGGGCATTCCTTGATCACCCCCTGAGCAACGAAACGGACGGCATTCCGCGTCCCCGCTCGCCGGGGATACCCGTCGAGCGAAGGCCGGCCGAGTGAGGCAATTGCTGCTTACTGCTGGCGCGCCGCCGCCGTTAGACGCGAGGCTCCAGGCCCGCTGCGCGCGCCGCCCAGGCAGCGATCGCAGCCGCGTCCGGTGGCAACAGAACCGGCGATTCGCCCAAAAATTTTTCGAGATCACCCAGATGCGTGCGGCGCACGGCCAGCAGCACGACGGCGCCGCACACTATCGCGTCAGCGATCTCGGCCCGCATGCCATCGCCCTCGGATTCAGCATGGCCAAAACGGTTTACAGCAATCACCGGCGGGGCGGCGTCGATCGTCTGCCGCAACCAGATTGCCGCTTCGGCCAACGCTGCGGCATCCAGCACGCAGGCTGCCGCGCCAGGGCCGCGCGGGCGGTCGAGTCGGATGGTTCGCCCGGTCTCCAGATGATCGATCCACATGCTGGCCCGTCGCCCCGGCTCTTTGTCGCCTAGGCGTTGCAATAACCCACCGACCTGAACGCCACGCTGGCGCAACAAGCCCGCCGCCGGATTGACGATCTGGCTAGCATCCACGGGCGGATCATAGACCAACGCCCCCACACGGCAGGCCGGGCCGCCGTGCAATTTCTGCACCTGAGACATGAGCATTGTTTCGTTCATCGGACCGACAGCATCGCCAAATACCGTCAAGCTGGCAAATCCGATCGGGCGCAACCGCCAGCGCATGCATTTGGTGACAATTTGCCGCAATATCCGCCCCCCGGTTGTGTCGGGCGCTCAGCCGCATATAGAGTGGTTGTTATGGACTTATCTCCGCGCCTATCGACCATTGACATTCTTCAGCGTCTCGTTGCCTTCGATACAACAAGTCGCAACTCAAACCTGCCGCTGATCGGTTTTATCCGCGACTATCTGGATAGCCAGGCGGTACCGTATCGCATCAGCGGCACACCAGACGGCAACAAAGCCAACATTCATGCCATCATTGGCCCGCACGGCCCCGGTGGCTTGGCGTTCAGCGGCCATGTCGACACGGTTCCGGTCGATGGCCAGGCCTGGAGCAGCGATCCTTTCGCCATGCGCCGCCAGGATGGGCGAATCTTTGCCCGCGGGGCGTGCGACATGAAAGGCTTCGTCGCCGCCTGCCTTGCCGCTGTGCCCGATTTCCGCGCCATGCCGCTGCAACGCCCGTTGCATCTGTTCATCAGCTACGACGAAGAGGTCGGCTGCCATGGCGCCGTGCGCCTGATCGAGGACATGGCCGAGTCGGGCCTGCAGCCCAGCCTATGCGTCGTCGGCGAACCGTCCAGCATGAAGCCGATCCTGGCGCATAAGGGCAAACTCAATCTGCATGTCAGCGTCCGCGGCAAACCCGGCCACTCAAGTGAACCCGGCAAGGGTGTGAATGCGATTTATGCCGCCAGCAGGGCCATTGCCTGGTGTGCAGAGGAAGCCGAGCGGCTAGGGCGTGAAGGACCCTTTGAGGATGGGTTTGATCCGCCGCATACGACGATCCATGTCGGCACCGTCAAGGGTGGGTCGATCCTGAACATCATTCCTGAACATGCAGAATTCACGATGGAATGGCGCTTCATTCCCGGTGACCCGCCCGATGCGCATTTGCGCCGGATGCAGGCTTGGATCGCGCAAACGATCGAACCGGCGATGAAGGCCGTCGATCCTTCCTGCGGCTTTTCCTATGCGATCGAGTTGGAAATGCCCGGCATGGGTCTACCGGCGGATCACCACTTGGCGACGGTCGTCAAGCAGATCGCCGGTTCAAACAGCGCCGGCAAGGTCGCCTATGGCACGGAAGGTGGCTTCTATCAGGAAGCCGGAATTCCCACGATCATCTGTGGCCCTGGCGACATCGCCCAAGCGCATCAGCCCGATGAGTGGATCGCGGAGTCGCAGTTGACGCTGTGTGAAAGCTTCATCCGGCGCATGGCGGAGCGCATGCTGACATGACAGCGGCGCCGCTGCCCGAATTCGCCGTCCGTCTGGCCTGTCCCGATATTGCCGACTGGCGTCCCGGCAACACCGGGCTGCCTGGCTTTACCTCATATGATAGCGGCCACCCTGGCCCGCACGTCGTCCTGCTGGCGCTGATGCATGGCAATGAGATCGCTGGTGCTGCGGCACTGGATCAGTTGCTGCGGGCTGGGTTACGGCCCGCGCGGGGGCGGCTGAGTTTCGGCTTCGCCAATCTGGCGGCATTCGACCGCTTCGACCCGCAGCGACCAACCGCCTCGCGCTTCATCGACGAAGATTTGAATCGCGTTTGGGACCCGGCGGTGCTGGACGGCCCGCGCCATTCCATCGAACTGGACCGCGCCCGGGCCATGCGGCCATTGATCGACACGGCGGATGTCGTGCTCGACCTGCACTCTATGCTGTGGCCATCCGCGCCACTGATTCTCTGCGGATCGTCTCTCGCTGGGAAAACCTTGGCGAAGGCAATCGGCACGCCGCGGCTGATTGTCGCCGATCACGGACATATCAATGGGCGGCGTCTGATTGATTATGCCCGGTTTTCCGACGCTGGCACGCCCTATGCCGCCAACCTGGTAGAAGCCGGGCAGCATTGGGAGCCGGAGACCGTCACGGCGATGATCGCCTGTATCGCCGGCCTTCTGCGACACGTGGCATTGGTCTCCGATGACGCACCGTTACCGCCGCCGATGGCAGAAACCAGTCCAATGCGTGTGGCTAACGTCACAACGGCGGTAACGGCGATAACGTCACAATTCAGCTTCATGGATCAATACCACGGTGGCGACATCATCCCCGCACGCAACACGCTGATTGCGATGGATGGCACCACCGAAATCCGCACACCGCACGACGACTGCCTACTGGTCATGCCGGCGCTGCGGCCAAGCCGCGGTCACACGGCTGTCAGGCTGGCTCGGTTCGAGAACGCGTAAGGTTGCATCGCGGCCTTCGTCATCTGTCCCTAGTCCGTGGTGTATGAATAGCAGTGGCCGTCGTACGGGACGCGGCGCTTGTTTCATCTGTCGAGACCGACCGTTTCACCCGGCGTGCCGCTGGAATCGATGATCACCAGCAGCGTTCCGGCCAACGGCGATGGCTGGCGATCGGCAGGCAGCAGCGCAGCATAGCGCGGATCGGTGATCGCCTCACGCTCATACGCCGCATCCAAAACACCGTGGTGATCAAGAAACCGGTTCATCGCCGCCGGCACCCGCACGCATCCTTTCGACGCCGGCCGGCCAAGCCGCGGTTCGAGATAATCCGGATCAGTGGCATGCATTTCCAAACGGATTTGCCCCTGGTTTACGCGCTGGGGCAGCCCCGCGGTTCCATCGGCCCTCCACCCCTCATCCGCCGAGGTCCAACCGAAATCCCAAACCCGCATACCTTTCGTCCCCAAGCCGCGAATATGATTCTCATTGAACGTACCAAGCGCACGGTAATCGAGGATGTCGGCGCTGTGCTGAAAAACGCCGGTGGGGGTGATGAAATAGCCTCGGCGGCCAGCCTGTCCGGTAGAGACCTTGCTGCCGCCGATAACCGCCCATGGTCGTGAACCAGGCTGCGCTAGGATAATGCGCAGTTGCTGCACGGCCGGCGCGCGGTCGACAACCACCAGAAGCTGTGGATGATCGATCGTTACCGACGCCTCGGCCAGCGCTTGCCGCGTGCGTGCGACCCACGCGGCATCGACCAATGGCTCGGGCGCGATGCGCTGCGGCATGGCATCTGCCAGGGCCGCTGCCAAAAACGCTGCCTCTTCCACGGGGTCGATTGCGGTTGCCCCCGGCATTGCCCCCGGCACGGCATCAGCATGCAGCGTGCTCCCACCGCCTATGCTAGGCGTTTGCAACGGCGGCGTGACCGTACAGGCGACAGCCAGGAGTACCAGGAAAAGAGCAAGAGGCGAGCGCGGTGACACGGCAGATGTCCTTGTCTTGCAAGGATATCTTGCCACAGGCTAGCGACCGACTAACTGATGGCGATCAAACGCCGGCAGGGCGAAGGCCGGATGACCGGCCGACGGGCGTATCAGCCAGCATCCAATTTCAGCACCTCACCGGCCAAATAGAGACTGCCGCAGATCAACACGCGCGCCGGCGCAGTACGACCCGCCGCCACTTCAGCCGCGGTCAATTTGTTCAGTGCCGCGGTGACCGTACCGCCCGTGCGGGCAATACCGCCGGATGCCGCGACAATCGCCTCGATCGGCAGTGCCAGGTGCTGTGCTGGTTCTTGCACCGCCCAAACCGAGGCCACTCGCGCCAGCAGCGGGCGGAGGAATTCCGCCGCGTCCTTCGATTGCTTCATGCCGACCAACAGATGCACCGGCTGGTCAGCCCAGGACGCCAGATGATCGGCGAGCACGATGCCCGCTCCCGGATTGTGGCCCCCATCCAGCCACAGCGACCAGCCGAGCGGGATAGCA
>Ga0164297_10002592_pt1 | contig 17643 bp, 11 predicted proteins | sample GEODES058metaG_FD_113539 | JGI IMG/M metagenome (GOLD analysis project Ga0164297, IMG submission 113539) | Dystrophic lake water microbial communities from Trout Bog Lake, Wisconsin, USA - GEODES058 metaG | ecosystem: Environmental > Aquatic > Freshwater > Lake | place: USA: Trout Bog Lake...
CGCTTTGCGGGTGCGGGGCGCGCGAAGGCGCGGAGCGCGCCAAGTCCCTGCGGCGAGGGCGCGCATGAGGCGCTGGGTGCGCTGGTTGGCGCGGGAGATGCGCTGGAGGATGAGGGTGGCGAGCGGGGCTGGGCCGAGGCCGTGGAGACGGCGGAAGAGGTATTCGATGATGAATCCGACGATCTGCGCGCAGCTGTCGGCGAAGGCCGCACATGCGTCGGCCGTGGCCGCTGGCAGGGTAATGGGGGGTGTCGTCGGGGAGGGCATGAAGAGTTAGTTATTAAATTTGCTCATCCGCGTCAAGGGAATTCTTTCTTGATGCGGAGCGGAGGCACGTGCGAGACCGGGGTGTGGTCTGCGGCCGAGCGGGCTCGATCATGATTGGTTCAAGTCAAACCAATCATGATCTGGCAATCTGTTGAAGAAGAGCGCGATTCACGCTTTCCGACCGATCGGCCGGAAGCGGTCGCACTCTAGGAGAGGATGCTTTCGACGGCCGCGGCGATGCGGAAGAGGCGGGCGTCTTGCATGGTTTCGCCGCTGAGCATGAGGCCGACTGGGGCTTCGCCTTGGCGGTGGCAGGGCAGCGAGATGGAGCAGCGGTCCAGGAAGTTGAAGATGGCGGGGTTGCGGAGCTGGGCGAGGTTGGCTTTGGCGTAGGCGTCGTCGGTGGCGAGGTCGGCGATGCGGGGGGGGATAAGGGGGCAGGTGGGGGTGGCGAGGATGTCGTAGTCGGCGGTGGCTTCGTTGGCGCGGCGGATGATGTCGGCGCGGATGGCGAGTAGGTCGATGTAGTCGGCCGCCGGGAAGTTCTGGCCGCGGAGGATGCGGACGCTGACGCGGGGGTCGTACTGGTCGGCTTTGGTGGCCAGCAAATGGCGGTGCCAGGTGTAGGCTTCGGCCGCCGAGAAGCCGCCGGCGGCGTTGGCGGCGTTGATGTCGTCGACGAGGGGCAGGCGCATTTGCATGATCTTGGCGCCGGCGGCGGAGAGTTTTTTGAGTGCGCTTTCGAAGGCGGAGGCGACGGCGCCGTCGAGACCGTCGAGGAAGAAGTTCTGGGGGACGGCGATGCGCAGGCCGGAGAGGCTGGCGGGGGTGAGGTTGGGCTGGGGGAGGCCAGCGAGGATGGCGTCGGTGGCGGCGCAGCAGGCCACCGTGTTGGCCAGCGGGCCGATGGAATCGAGGCTGGTGGAGAGGGGGAGGACGCCGGTGATGGGGACGCGGCGCGCGGTGGGTTTGTAGCCGACGACGCCGCACATGGCGGCGGGGATGCGGCAGGAGCCGCCGGTGTCGGTGCCGAGGGCGACGATGGCCATGCCGTCGGCGATGGAGACGGCGGCGCCGGAGGAGGAGCCGCCGGGGATGCGGCCAGAGGATCGGTCGTAGGGGCTGCGGGGGGTGCCGTAGTGCGGGTTGATGCCGAGGCCGGAGTAGGCGAACTCGGTCATGTTGGTGCGGCCGACGGGGATGAAGCCGGCCTCGAGCATGCGCTGGATGAGCGGCGCATTGGCGGCGGCGGGGGGGGCGTCGGCGAGGACCTTGGAGCCGGCGGGGGTCGGTTCGCCCTGGAGGTCGAAGAGGTCTTTCACGGAGAGGGGGATGCCGGCGAAGGGGCCGGGGGCGCGGCCGGCCTTGCGGAGCGCGTCGGCGGCGTCGGCCATGGTGCGGGCCTGGTCGGCGTGGACCTTGATGAAGGTGCGGCTGCCTTCGCCGTTGGGGTCGGCGATGGCGGCGAGGCTTTCCTCGATCAGTTGGCGGGAGGTCACGCGGCCCTCGGCGAGGGCGGCGGCGGTGTCATGGAGGGTGCGCATCGCGGGAGCGTGCCGTGGCGGGCGGCTTCGCGCAAGACGCCGGAGCAAGACGCTGGACAAGCGGGGGGTGTTGGGCCTTCGATACGGGAAGCAACAGGGGGATTACGCCATGCGCTTCTTTATCGCCGCTTTCGCCGGCGCGGTTTTGCTGACGACGGCCGCCGAGGCCCAGGTCAAGGTCGGACTGATTACTTCGCTGTCGGGGCCGGTGGCCTCGATCGGGGTGCCGTATGCGAAGGGGTATGCGGCGTTTCAGGCGGGGGTGACGGAGTTCGGGGGGAAGAAGCTGTCGTTCGTGCAGATCGATGATGCGTCGGACCCCGCGGCGGCGGCGCGGGCGGCGAAGAAGCTGATCGAGGAGGACAAGGTCGATGTGATCGTGGGCTCCGCGGGGACGCCGACGACGCTGGCGGCCTATGGCGTGGCGGCCGAAGCGAAGGTGCCGATGATCATCACCGCCAATGCGCTGGTGGCGGGGGAGCGGGGGGATTGGGAGATCACCATTCCGCAGCCGGTGCCGCTGATGATTTCGGCGGATCTGGCGCAGATGAAGGCCGCGGGTGTGAAGACGGTGGCGTATATCGGCTACAATGATGGCTGGGGCGACCTGGTGTATGACGGGCTGGTGAAGGCCGTTGAGCCGGCGGGGATCAAGGTGGTGGCCAATGAGCGCTATGCGCGGGCCGATACCTCGGTGACGCCGCAGATCCTGAAGATCATGGCGACACGGCCGGATGCGGTGTTCACGGGCGGCTCGGGCTCGCCGGGGGCGTTGCCGCATCTCGCGCTGGCGGAGCGGGGCTACAAGGGGCATGTGTATTCGACGCATGCGATCATCAATGCTGAGTTCGTGCGCATCGGTGGGGCGTCGGTCGAGGGGATGATCGCGCCGACGGGGCCGGTGGTGGTGGCGGAGCAGCTGCCGGACAGCAATCCGATCAAGGCGGCGGCGCTGAAGTTCCGCGAGCTGTATGAGGTGGCGAACAAGGAGAAGGCGAACGACGCGTTTGCCGCCTATGGGTATGACGCGCTGGTGATTTTGGGGGATGCGGTGAAGCGCGCGGCGGGGACTCCGGGGACGCCGGCGTATCGGGTGGCGCTGCGGGATGCGATTGTCAGCAGCAACGAGGTGGTGGCGACGCATGCGGTGTATTCGTTCAAGCCGGGCGAGCGGTATGGCACGGATGAGCGGGCGCGGGTGATTGTGCGGTTGGAGAAGGGGGCCTGGAAGCTGGTGCCCTGAGCGGGGGGACGGAGATGGCGGCGCCGGAAGACCCCGCGGCGCTGCGGCGGGAGCTGGATGCGGCGCTGGCGCGGGAGGCGGCGCTGGCGGAAGTGTTGGGGGCGATCAACGCCTCGCCGGGGGATCCGCAGCCGGTGTTCGAGGCGATCCTGGAGAGGGCGCACCGGCTGTGTGGGGCCGACCTCGGCTCGTTGATGTCCTATGACGGCAGCATGGCCACGCTGCTGGCATCCCATGATTATCCGGAGCAACTGACGGCGCTGGGGAGAGAGAGACGTCCGTTCCCTCCAACGCTGGGAATGATCAAGCTGGCGGGTGGGGAGCGGCTGGTTCACATCCCCGACGTGACGGTGAGCGCATTCTCCGGGCCGGCCGCGCCGGACGATGCGGTCGGCAGGACGTTCCTCGAAGTCACCGGCGTGCGGACCTATCTCATCCTGCCGTTGTGCCGGGACAGCACGCTGATCGGCTTCATCACCGCGCATCGCAAGCAGGTTCGCCCGTTCACGGATGCCGAAATCAGCCTGCTCGAATCCTTTGCCGCGCAGGCGGTGATCGCGATGGAGAATGCGCGGTTGCTGTCGGAGCAGCGGGAGGCGCTGGAGCGGCAGACGGCGACGGCGGAGGTGCTGGCGGTGATCAACGCCTCGCCGGGGAATCTCGGGCCGGTGTTCGACACGATTCTGGAGAAGGCGCACGAACTGTGCGGCGCCGAGCGGGGCAGCCTGCAACTGATCGAAAATGGCTTGTTTCGCGCCGTAGCCACGCGAAATCAATCGGCGGCGAGGGATGCCGAGTTGCGTCGGGGCCAGCCCATCGGCGCCGATTCAGCGCTCCGCCGCGCCATGCCGCTCGACCGGCTTGGATACATCCCCGACATCGGCGCGCTGCTGGCGGAGACCCCCGACGATCCGAGTCTGCAAACGGTGTACGCGAGCGGCGCTCGCTCCCCTTTGTCCGTGCCACTGATGAAGGACGGCTCGGCGCTTGGCCGCATCGTCGGCGCGTGCCCGGAGCCGCGCGCGTTCACGCCCGCGCAAATCGCGCTGCTTGAATCCTTCGCCGCGCAGGCGGTGATCGCGATGGAGAATGCGCGGCTGCTGGATGAGCAGCGGGAGGCGCTGGAGCGGCAGACGGCGACGGCGGAGGTTTTGGCGGTGATCAACGCCTCGCCGGGCGACCTGGCGCCAGTGTTCGAGGCGATGCTGGAGAAGGCGATGCGGCTGTGCGGGGCCGCCTTCGGGACGCTGCGGCGCTTCGATGGGGAGCGGATGTATACCTTGGCGACCCGCGGTGTGCCTGAGGCGTTCGCGGAGTATGGCGCGCGGAATCAGAATCCGCCGCGGTTGCGGCTGGCGGCGGCGCTGGCGGCTGGGCGGCTGTTGCAGATTCTGGATATCACCCAAGGCGAAGAATACGAAACGGGCGTTCCCGATGTGCGCGCTGTCGCCGATCTTGGCGGTGCGCGCACGATGATTTTCGTTCCGCTGATCAAGGACGGCGCCGCGATCGCGTTTTTCACCTTCTATCGCCAGGAGGTGCGGGCCTTCAGCGACAAGCAGATCGCGCTGCTGGAAAACTTCGCGGCCCAGGCTGTGGTCGCGATGGAGAATGCGCGGCTGCTGACGGAGCAGCGGGAGGCGCTGGAGCGGCAGACGGCGACGGCGGAGATTCTGGCGGTGATCAACGCCAATCCGGGGAATCTCGGGCCGGTGTTCGACGTCATGCTGGAGCGGGCGATGCGGCTGTGCGGGGCCGCGTTCGGGATGCTGCGCGGCTTCGACGGACAAAACGTGGGAACGCTGGCGACGTTCGGTGTGCCTGCGGCGTATGCCGACTACACGGCGGGTCGTGCGTGGACGCCCATGCGGGCCGGTCCCTTGGCGGAGGCATTGGCGAGCCGGCGCACGGTCCAGCTTTTGGATGTGCGGGACATGCCGGGTTACCGGGACCATCCCGCTGCCCTCGCCATCGCGGAGCTTGGCGGCGCGCGCACGATCCTTTTCGTGCCGTTGGTGAAGGATGCTGTCTCGATCGGGGTCTTCGCGATCTATCGCCAGGAGGTCCGCGCCTTTGCGGCAAAAGAGATCGCGCTGCTGGAATCCTTCGCCGCGCAGGCGGTGATCGCGATGGAGAACGCGCGGCTGCTGACGGAGCAGCGGGAGGCGCTGGAGCGGCAGACGGCGACGGCGGAGGTGTTGGGGGTGATCAATGCCTCGCCGGGTGATCTGTCGCCAGTGTTCGATGCGGTGTTGGGTAAGGCCATGCATCTGTGTGATGCGGCCTTTGGAACACTGACCACCTTTGACGGCAAGGAATGGCGAACCGTCGGCACGCGTGGTGTTCCGGCAGCCTACGCGGACCATCGTGCACAAAATCCTGTTGTCGTGACGCAATCGAGTGGGCCGGCGGCGCGGCTGCTCGAAGCCGCTCGCACAGTTCATGTGATTGATTGCCGCGATGAGGCTGCCTACCGGACGGAGGGCTCGACATTTCGCGCCCTCGTCGACATCGGCGGCGCTCGGACCGCGCTCTATGTCCCTCTCCTGAAGGAAGGCTTGGTTCGTGGTGTCATCACCATTTACCGCCAGGAGGTGCGTGCGTTTACCGACAAGCAAATTTCACTGCTGGAGAGCTTCGCCGCGCAGGCGGTGATTGCGATGGAGAATGCGCGGCTGCTGACGGAGCAGAAGGAGGCGCTGGAGCGGCAGACGGCGACGGCGGAGGTGTTGGGGGTGATCAATGCGAATCCGGGGAACCTTCAGCCGGTGTTCGATGTCGTGCTTCGGAAGGCGCACGGCCTGTGCGGTGCGGATATCGGTTCTGTGACGCTCTACGACGGCACCTTTGTGCGGGCGGTAGCGACCAACAACTACCCGCCGGAGCGCGCGGCCTATCTTCGTGAACCCCGTCGGCCCAATCGCCATGAGCAAAGAGCAATCGGCGGGCAGCGTCTGTTTCACGTTCCAGATGTACGCGCCGCGGAGGTCAGGGCGGATGATGAGGAAAGCCTGCGCGGAACGGTCGAGAATATGGACCTGGGGAGTTTCCTCGCGGTCACTCTCAACCGGGACGGGGTGTTCCTGGGCTATATCAGCGCCTATCGAAGAGAAGCGGGCCGTTTTACCGACAAGCAGATTGCCCTGTTGGAGAACTTCGCCGCGCAGGCGGTGATCGCGATGGAGAATGCGCGATTGCTCGCGGAACAGAAGGAGGCACTGGAACGGCAGACGGCGACGGCGGAGGTGTTGCGCGTCATCAGCGCATCGCCGAACGACACGCGCCCGGTTTTCGAAGCCATTGCGCTCGCGAGCGTCAAGCTTCTCGGGTGCTCGCGGGTTATAGTCCTGTCATGCGGCGCGCAGACATACTTCCCGGTCGCGGTCGCGACGCAGGACGGGCTTCTGACAAACCTCGACTCGACAGAGCAGCCGATCGATCCCGATGCCAATTTCCCGTCGCGCGCGATTGCCGAGGGGAAAACTCTGTCCCTGCCGGATTGGTCGCTCATCGACCTGCCGGAACACCAGCGGCAGATGCGTGATGTGCACGGTGTGGCGTCGGCGCTGTATGTGCCGATGCTCCGCGAGGGGGTGTGCATCGGGGTCCTGGCGATGGTCGGCGGGCGGGCCAACCAGTTTGGCGAGAGCGCGATCACGCTGGCCGAATCGTTCTGCAGCCAGGCGGTGGTCGCGATCGAGAATGCGCGACTGTTTCGTGAGACGGAAGAGGCGCTGGCGCGGCAGACGGCGACGGCGGAGGTGTTGGCGGTGATCAACGCGAATCCGGGCAATCTCGCGCCGGTGTTCGATACGTTGCTGGAGAAGGCGCTACGGCTGAGCGGGGCTGCGTTTGGCGTGCTGCGGTCCATCGAGGATGCGGAGTTCAGGATCGTGGCCCAGCGCGGCCTGCCAAAGGAGCTCGTCGACATCGCGGCCACGATCCCGGTCAGGGAGGCCGCCGGGGCCACCTTGCAGTTGCTGGAGACGCTGCGTCCGGTCCAGATCATGGATTTCCGAGAGAGCGAGGCTTATCGGTCGCACCGGGAGCGGAACCGCATCTGGGTCGACGTGGGGGGCGTGCGGACCGCGTTGTGGGTGCCGCTGGTGAAGGATGGTGCGCTGCGGGGCTACATCGTGGTCTACCGCCAGGAGGTCCGCGCTTTCGCCGATAAGGAGATTGCGCTGCTGGAAGGCTTCGCCGCGCAGGCGGTGATTGCGATGGAGAATGCGCGGCTGCTGTCCGAATTGCGGGTGCGCGACGAGGACAACCGCACGCTGATCGCGCGGCAGTCAGCCAGTATTGAGATCTTGCGCACCATTTCGGAGAATCCCGACGACCCGCAGCCGGTGTTCGAAATGATCGCCAAGCGGGCGTTGGAGTTGTGTACCGCAACCGGTGTCGTCGTGCACGAATTTGCCGACGCCCTGCTGCAACCCCGCGCCATGGTCGGATACACGCCGGATGGCGAGGCGCGCTACCGCGCCAGCTTCCCGCGCCCGGCCGGCCAGGATACCTTGCCGGGCCGCGTCGCCTCGAGTGGCCTGGTGGTGGAAATCGCCAACGTGCAGGAGGACCCGGGCCTCGTCACCGCCGTTCGGGCCCTCGGTATCCGCACGTCCATCGGCGTGCCGATCCTGAACGACGGACAGGTGGTCGGCGTCATCTGCCCGACCCGTTTCGACGTACGCCCGTTCGACGCCGGTGAAGTCGCTCTGCTGCAATCCTTCGCTGAACAGGCGGCCATCGCCATTGCCAGCGCCAAGGCGCAGCGCGCATTGCGGGCGCGCACCGAAGAGCTCGCAGCGCGCGAGGATGAACTGCGCGTCACCTTCGAGAATATGGGCGATGGCGTCGCGATGTTTGACGAGGCGCACACGCTTGTGGCCTGGAACAGGAAGTTTCAGGAAATCCTCGATCTGCCGGATGGCAGCTTCGCGCCGGGTGTACCGTTCGCCGACTTTATTCGGGACCAGGCGGCGCGGGGGGAATATGGCGTTGATGCCGCGGAGCAGGTGGCGCGGATCATTGCGGGGATCGGGCAGGCGCGGGTGACTGAGCGGACCAGGCCGAATGGACGGGTGATCGAGATCCGCACCAATCCCGTGGCCGATGGCGGGTTCGTGGTGATTTATGCCGACATCACGGAGCGGAAGCGCGCCGAGGCGGAAATTGCCGCCGCGCGAGATGCGGCGGAGCAGGCGGCGGCGACGATCGAGGCGGCGTATCGCGAGCTCAAGATTGCGCAGGCGAATCTGATCCAGGCGGAGAAGATGGCCTCGCTGGGCCAGCTGACCGCGGGGATTGCGCATGAGATCAAGAATCCGTTGAATTTCGTCAACAATTTCTCGGCGCTGTCGGCGGAGCTGGTGGACGAATTGCGGGAGGTGCTGGGGCCGGCCGGGTTGCCTGAGGCAGTGCGCACGGAGGTTGACGAACTCGCTGAGCTGATCAAGGGAAATCTTGAGAAGGTGGTGCATCACGGCAAGCGGGCGGATGGCATTGTGAAGTCGATGCTCGAGCATTCGCGGGGGACGTCGGGCGAGCGGCGGGCGGTTGATCTCAATGTCGAGGTGGAGGAGGCGCTCAACCTGGCCTACCACGGGGCGCGGGCGCAGGATTCGAGCTTCAACATCACGCTCGACCGCGACTATGGGGAGGGCATCGCACCGATCGTGCTGACACCGCAGGATATCACGCGGGTGTTCCTGAACCTGTTCAACAACGGGTTCTATGCGGCGAAGAAGGGGGCGGGGGATGCGCCGACGCTGAAGGTGAGCACGCGCGATCTTGGGGACGCGGTTGAAATACGGGTGCGCGACAATGGGACCGGCATTCCGCCGGATATCCGCGAAAAGTTGTTCCAGCCGTTCTTCACCACCAAGCCGACCGGGGAGGGGACGGGGCTCGGGCTGTCGATCACGTATGGCATCGTGACGAAGCAGCATGGGGGGACGATCGCGGTGGAGAGCGAGGTGGGGGCGTTCAGCGAATTCGTCGTCACGCTGCCGCGCCAAGTAGGGGTATAGCGCGCGCCCCATTGCGAACGGCGCGCGGGCGGTGCAGTGAACGGGGAACCGTTGCAGGAGGTCTCATGTCCGTTCGTATTGTCGATGTGCGCGAGGCGACGCACGCGATTTCGTCGCCGATCCGCAATGCCTATATCGATTTCTCGAAGATGACGACGTCGGTTGTCGCGGTGGTCACCAATGTGATCCGCGATGGCAAGCCGGTGATCGGGTATGGGTTCAACTCGAACGGGCGCTACGGGCAGGGCGGGCTGATCCGGGAGCGGTTCGCGCCGAGGATCATGGAGGCGGCGGCGGAGAGCCTGGTGGACGGGACGGGGGACAATCTCGATCCGGACAAGATCTGGGCGACGATGATGAAGAACGAGAAGCCGGGCGGGCATGGCGAGCGGTCGGTGGCCGTGGGCACGATCGACATGGCGGTATGGGATGCGGTGGCGAAGATCGCTGATAAGCCGCTGTTCCGGCTGCTGGCGGAGCGGCAGGGGACGACGGCGGATCCGCGCGTGTTCGTCTATGCGGCCGGCGGATACTACTATCCCGGCAAGGATTTCTCGCAGCTGCGGACGGAGATGCGGTCGTATCTCGATCGCGGCTACACCGTGGTGAAGATGAAAATCGGCGGCGAGCCGATCGATGTGGACCAGGCGCGGATCGAGGCGGTGCTGGCGGAACTCGATGGGAAGGCGCGGCTGGCGGTCGATGCCAACGGGCGGTTCGACCTGGAAACGGCGATCGCCTACGCCAAAATGATGAAGCAGTACGACCTGTTCTGGTACGAAGAAGCCGGCGATCCGCTGGACTTCCAGTTGCAGGCGGCCCTCGCGGACTTCTATCCCGGCGCAATGGCGACGGGGGAAAACCTGTTCAGCCATCAGGACGGGCGCAACCTGCTGCGCTACGGCGGCATGCGGGCGGATCGGGACTGGCTGCAGTTCGACTGTGCATTGTCGTACGGGCTGTGCGAATACCTCCGCACCTTGGAGGTCGTGCGCGACGCTGGGTGGTCGTGGCGTCGGTGCATTCCGCACGGGGGGCACCAGCTGTCGCTGGCGATTGCGGCGGGGCTCGGGCTTGGGGGGAACGAGAGCTACCCCGACGTGTTTCAGCCGTTTGGCGGGTTTCCGGATGGGACTGGGGTCGTCGATGGGATCGTGACGTTGCCGGAGATCGTGGGGATCGGGTTCGAGGCGAAAGGCGACCTGTATCCAATCATGAAGGCACTTGCAGGATAGGAAGGCTCCGCCGGCAAAGGGCCTCGAGGCCCTTTGATCCCCATCCAGTAACGCGGCTGGAGATTCGTTCTTCAGCTGATAACTGCGTTCTTAGCGCCGCAGGCATTCGATCCATCGGCGCGCACGGGCGTTGGTGCGGTCGCGAGGGTTTTTGGGCTTCGCCAGTCTCCACGGCGAAAGTGTGGGATTGCGACTGAAGGTCGTTAATCCAGCCAAGAGATGGGGTGGGTTCCAAGGGCCTCTCGGCCCTTGGCCGCCGGAGGCACTTCGCTTGCCTTCCTATCGTGCGAGTTCCGACAGTCGTTGCCAGACCGAGGGTGGTGCGGGGCATCCGACTTCGGTGCGCAGGCGGGTGATGTTGGCCAGCATGTGGAGGGGGAGGTTGGGGGCGGGGTCTTCGTGGATGTCGACGAGGTGGGGGCGGTTCATTTGTTCGGCGACGAAGCGGACCATGTTGCCGAGGGTGATGGCTTCGCCGGAGGCGACGTTGACGGGGCCGGTGGTGGGGCTGGCGACGAGGCGGGCGAGGGCTTCGCCGAGGTCGGCGGTGGCGATGAAGTCGCGGACGAGCTGGCCGTGGCGGACGGTGAAGGTTTGGTCGTGGCGGAGTTTGTCGATGAGCCCGCCGATGAGGCGGAGGGGGGATTCGCCGGGGCCGAACATGTGGAAGGGGCGGGCCCAGGCGAAGGAGATGTTTTCCTTGCGGAAGAGGGCGGCGAGCATGCGTTGGGTGGAGTCTTTGGCGATGCCGTAGAGGGAGTCGGGGATGGTGGGGTCGGTTTCGCGGCGTGGGGGGGCGTTGCCGTCGGTCCAGTCGTATTCGGCGCAGGTTCCGACGCCGACGAAGCGTTGTACGCCGGCGATGGCGGCGGCGCGGGCGAAGTTGAGGGTGGCGGCGACGTAGTCGAGGTTTTCGGCGGCGTGGACGAATTTGCCGGGGGTGACGTCCCAGGCGAGGTGGAGGATGTGGGTGGGGCGGACTTCGGCGAGGATTTCGCGGATGCGTGCGGGGTCGAAGAGGTCGCCGACGAGGCAGCCGGCGGCGCCATGGCGGGCCATGCCGATGGCGGAGAAGCCGAGGGGGGCGAAGTGGGGGAGGGTTGGCCAGCCGATGAGGCCGGTGGCGCCGGTGACGAGGACGACTTGGCGGGTCATGGGGTGAGGGCGGGCCAGGCGAGGTCTTTGTCGGCGATGACGGCGGGGGCGGCGGGCCAGGTGATGGCGATGGCGGGGTCGTCGTAGCAGGCGCCGCGGGCGACGCCGGGGACGAAGGGGATGTCGATGCCGTAGAGGACTTCGGCGTTGTCGGTCAGGGTGATGAAGCCATGGGCGAAGCCGTCGGGGATGAGGAGGGCGGTGTGGTCTTCGGCATCGAGGGTGAGGCCGAACCAGCCGAGGCGGGTGGGGGAGTGTTCGCGGAGGTCGACGGCGACGTCGAAGATGCGGCCGCGGACGGCGCGGACGAGCTTGGTTTCGCCGTGCGGGGCGGCTTGCCAGTGGAGGCCGCGCAGGGTGTGGCGGGTGGCGTTGAAGGAGGTGCTGATCTGGCTGGGGCGGAAGGGCACGCCGGCCGCGGCGAATTCGTCGGCGCACCAGAGGCGGGCGAAGAAGCCCCGGGTGTCGCCGAGTTTCTGCGGGCGAACGACGGTGAGGCCGGCGAGCGGGGTCGGCTCGAAGATCATTTGGGGAAGGGGATGGTTCGGAGCTGGGGGACGGCGGCGAGGAGTTTGCCGCCCCAGGTGTCGATGGCGCGGAGTTCGCCGGCGATTTCCTCGGCGATGTTCCAGGGGAGGATGAGGACTTCCTCGGGGCGGAAGGCGAGGAGGGCTTCGGGGGTGACGACGGGGATGCGGCTGCCGGGGAGGAGGCGGCCTTGTTTGGCGGGGTTGCGGTCGGCGACCATGGCGATGTCGGCGGCGGTGATGCCGGCGGCGTTGAGCAGGGTGTTGCCCTTGGCGGCGGCGCCGTAGGCGGCGATGCGGCGGCCGCGCATCGCGTGGAGGTGGGTGCGCAGGCCGTCGAGGACGGCGCCGACCTTGGGGCCGAAGCCGGCGTAGCCGTCGGCGTGGTCGAGGCGGGTTTCGGTTTCGCTGGCGCGGACGGCGGCGAGGTCGCCGGGGTCGCCGTGGGGGGGGGCGGAGGCGAAGACGCGCAGGCTGCCGCCGTGGGTGGCGAGGCGTTCGACGCGCATGACAATGAGGCCGTGGGCGGCGAGGACCTGGGCCATGGCGTGCAGCGACCAGTAGAAGAAATGCTCGTGGTAGATGGTGTCGAACTGCATGCCGGCGATGAGCGAGAGCAGATGCGGGGCCTCGATGGAGACGACGCCCGTGGGGCCGGCGAGGGCGGCGAGGCCGCCGACGAAGTCGTTCACGTCGGGGACGTGGGCGAGGACGTTGTTGGCGATGACGAGGTTGGCGTGGCCGCGTTCGGCGACGATGCGGGCGGCTTCGGCGCGGCCGAAGAAGGCGACGCGGGTGGGCACGCCATTGGCGATGGCGGTTTCGGCGACGTTGGCGGCGGGTTCGACGCCGAGGCAGGGGATGCCGGCGGAGACGAAGTTTTTCAGGAGGTAGCCGTCGTTGGAGGCGATTTCGACGACGAAGCTCTTCTGGGACAAGGCGAAACGTTCAGTCACGCCCGCGCAGTAGGCGGCGGCGTGGGCGAGCCAGGTGGAGGAGAAGGAGGAGAAATAGGCGTAGTCGGAGAAGATGCCGGTGGCATCCGCGGTGTGGTCGAGCTGGACGAGGAGGCAGCGTTCGCAGGCCTTGGCGTTCAGCGGGAAGGAGGGGTCGGGCGTGCCGGCGTGTTCGGGGGGTACGTAGGAGTTGGCGAGCGGCGTGGCGCCAAGGTCGCAGAAGGGCACTGAGAGCGAGCCGCCGCAGAAGCGGCAGGCGGTGATGCGTTGCGCTGTCATGACAGTGCCTCCTGCACATCGCGGACGCAGCGCGCCCGCATGTCGTCGCCGCGTTTCCACGCGGCATACCATTGGGCGGTGGCCGCGACGCAGGCGTCGCGGTCGAGTTTGGGGCGCCAGCCGAGGGTGGTTTCGGCGAGCGTGGGGTCCAGCGCGAGGCGGGTGGCTTCGGCTTTGGCGGGTTCGTGGCGCCAGGGCAGAGGGGTGCCGAAGGCGGCCTCGAAGGCGGCGATGACGGCGCGGACGGAGGTTTCCTCGAGCTCGGTGGGGCCGAAGTTCAGGGCGTCCGGGGCGTCTGCGTGGGCGACGAGGTGTTCGACCTGGAGGAGGTAGCCGCGGAGGACGTCGAGCACGTGCTGCCAGGGGCGGGTGGCATCGGGGTGGCGCAGGACGAGGGGCGCGGTGCCGTCCCAGGCGCGGACGAGGTCGGGGACGAGGCGGGTGGGCGAGAAGTCGCCGCCGCCGATGACGTTGCCGGCCCGCGCGGTGGCGATGCGCGGGAGGTCGGCGCGATAGGAGTCGCGCCAGGAGGCGACGGCGAGTTCGCAGGCGGCCTTGGAGGCGCTGTAGGGGTCGTGGCCGCCGAGAGGGTCGTCCTCGCGGAAGCGGCGGCCGTCGGCGAGGTTGCGGTAGACCTTGTCGGTGGTGATCATCAGGGCCGCGTTGATGCCGGGGACGCCGCGCATGGCCTCCATGACGTGGATGGTGCCGGTGAGGTTGGCGGCGAAAGTGCCGACGGGGTCGGTGAAGCCGCGGGGGACGAGGGCCTGGGCGGCGAGGTGAAGGACGATCGAGGGGCGGGCGGCGCGGACCAGGGCGGCGATGGGGCCGGGGTCGCGGATGTCGATGGTGTGGTCGGCGATGCCCGAGGCCTCGGCGATTAGGGGGAAAAGGGCGGGGCCAGGCGCGGGGGGGAGGGCGGCGCCGGTGACGGTGGCGCCGAGCTCACGCAGCATCAGGGCGAGCCAGGCGCCCTTGAAGCCGGTGTGGCCGGTGAGCAGGACGCGGCGGCCGCGCCAGAAATCGGGCGAGGGGGTCATGGGGCGTGGGCCGGGCGTGGGGTGACATCGTGGGTCGGGCGGTCCATGAGTTGCTTTCGGTTCGCAGCCCATTGGGTCTAACGCAGCATGCACATCCCCTCAAGCGACGGCACTCCGATTGCCCTCAGCGTGACCGGCCAGGGGCCGGCGATCCTGCTGGTGCATGGCTCCGGCGGGAGCGGGGCGCAGTTCGGGGCGCTGGTGGGGCTGCTGGCGGAGCGGTTCACGCTGGCGGCGATGGACCGGCGCGGGCATGGGGCGAGCGGGGACGCCGCGGAGTACGCGATCGGGCGGGAGGCGGAGGATATCGCGGCATGCCTGGCGGCGATCGGGCCGGCCGCGGTGCTGGGGCATTCCTATGGGGCGCTGTGCGCGCTGGAGGCGGCGCGGCGCGGCGTTCCGATGCAGAGGCTGATGCTCTACGAGCCGCCGATCAATACGCGGCGGCGCTATTTCCCGCGGGAAATGCCGGAGCGGATGCGCGCCGCGCTCGATGGCGGGGATGCCGAGGCGGTGCTGGTGGATTTCGCGCTGAACGTGCGGGGGGCGAGCCCGGGGCAGGTCGCGCAGATGCGGCGGATGCCGGGGTGGGTGGAGCGCTGTGCGATGGCGCCGGTGCTGCTGCGGGAACTGGAGGGGGTGGCCGGGTTTGCGCTGCTGCGGCGTGATTTCCGCCGGATGCTTGTGCCGACGGCGGTGCTGACGGGGAGCGACAGCCCGCCGCAGTATGGCGCGACGGCGGCGGCGCTGGCGAGGGCGTTGCCGGAGGCGACGGTGTTTCAGCTGCCGGGGCAGCGGCACAGCGCCATTGAGGGGGCGCCTTGGATGGTGGCTGAGGTCGTTGATAGGTTTCTGAGGTAAGGAAGGCTTCTTTTTCTGAAGAAAAAGAAGCAAAAAGACTTTTTCTATTTTGGGTCGTACGAAATTGGTGAGTAGAGCACGCGAAGCAATGAATGATTGGCTTCGCCGAAACCCGCTCGCTCAATCGCACGAGCCCAAACGAGTAGAAGTTTTTTGTTTCTTTTTTTCAAAAAAGAAAGCGCTTCCCTTCCCCTATAGTGTCAGCGCGGCGAGGTCCTTGCGCCGCAGCTTGGCCGGCGAGGCGCCGCCGGCGCGGACGACGTTGTCGGAGCGGGTGGTCATGGAGGCGGCGGACCAGGTGAGTTCTTTTTCGGCCTGGGAGAAGTAGTCGAAGCTGGTGCGGGCGGCGTCGCTGGCTTCGCGTTCGATGCCGGGCAAAGCGAGGGCGTGGGCGAGCTGGGCGCGGCCCCGGAGCTGGGTTTCGTAGATGCCGCGGGTGGTGGCGGCCTGGGCGGGTTTGGCGATGATTCGTTCGGCGGCCCAGGCGGCGAGGTGGCCGGCGTAGAGGGCGAAGACGACGCCGATGGAGAAGATCGGGTCGATGAAGCCGGCGGCGTCGCCGGCGACGATGAAGCCGGGGCCGGTGAGCGAATCGACGGAATAGGAGAAGTCACGAATCATCCGCGTTCCGCCGTTGACCATGCGGGCGTTGGCCAGCAGGTCGCGCAGGTTGGGGGTGGCCTGGCAGCGGGCGAGGAAATAGGCGTCGAGCGAGGCGTGTTGCGGCAGGTCGCGCTTGTAGTCCTCGATGGGGACGACGAGGCCGACGCTAGTGACCTTCTTCATCGGGATGTGCCAGGACCAGCCCCAGCCGCTGAGGCGGGTGACGAAGGTCAGCGGCGGGTGCTGGGGGATCTCGGCGAAGTCGCGCGCGATGCCGCCGGCGGAGAAGTAGCGCGAGTTCTCGAAGTAGCCCCAGAGGGCGACGAAGCGGAAATCGGGGTTGAGCTGGCGGGTGCCGAGCTGGCGGCCGAGGACCGCGGCCTGGCCGGAGCAGTCGATCACCTGGCGGCATGCGATCGTGTGGCGGAAGCCGTCCTCGTCGATGGCGATGACCTCCGGCGCGTCGCCGGTGGTGACGCTTTCGACGCGGACGCCTTCGCAGACCTGGGCGCCCTTGGCGGCGGCGTTGCGCAGCAGGAGGTCGTCGAATTCGTCGCGTTCGACGTGCATGCCGGGGCGGGTGTAGCCGAAGTCCTTGAAGGCGATTTCGCTGATCTGGTCGTCCCAGACGACGACGCCGCCGGCCTTGCGGACGAAGTTTTTCATGATGGCGTCGCTGACGCCGAGGCGGTCGAAATATTTCCAGGCGGAGGGGAGGACGCTCTCGCCGACGGTCTCGCGGGGGTGGTGCTGCTTGTCGAGCAGAAGGACGTCGATGCCCTTCATGGCGAGCTCGGCGGCGGCGGTGCTGCCGGCGGGGCCGCCGCCGATCACGACTATGTCAGCCTGTTTCGGGAGCATTATGCGGCCTCCTGGTCTGCGAGGCGGCCGACGAGGGCCGCGACGGCGGCGGGTGTCGCGAAGTTTTCCGGGACGAAGGCGTCGACGGGCAGGGCCACGGCGAAGCGTTCCTCGAGGAAGGCAACGAGGTTGAGGAGTTCGATGGAGTCCAGAATACCTTGCTCGATCAATGCGGTATCGGGCAGCAGGTCACCCTGCCCGGTGGGCAGGCCGGCGAGCCAGTCGGTGATGATGGCGAGCGTAGCGGTCACGGCACCCTCTTAAATGCGGGCGGCCAACGCAGCGCGATCGGCCTTGCCGGTCGGGCTGCGGGGCAGCGGGTTCAGCCAGATTATCTTGGCCGGTTGGTAGGAAGGCGCAAGGCTTTCGGCGATGTGATTGCGCATGATCCGTTCGTCGGCCGGTTCGGTGCGGGGTTCGAGAAAGACGGTCAGGCGGTCGTCGCGGACGACGGCGATGGCTTCACGGACGGCGGGGTGGGCGTTGAGGACGGCTTCGAGGCCGAGCAGTTCGACGCGGTGGCCGCGTAGCTTGATCTGCTGGTCTTTACGGCCGGTAAAGAGGAGCACGCCGTCGGGGCGGCGGATGGCGGTGTCGCCGGTGCGGTAGCTGTCGGGGCGACCGGCGAGGCGGGTGGCTTCGGTGAGGTCGGGCCGGCGCCAGTAGCCGAGCATGACGCCGGGGCCGGTGACGCAGATTTCGCCCTCCTCGAGGGTGATGCCGGCGTAGGGGAGGGGGACGCCGATGGGGATGGGGGCAAGGTCGTCGGCGGGCGGGGCGGGGAGACTGTGGAAGGTGCAGACGTTGGTTTCGGTGGGGCCGAAGAGGTTGGCGAAGCGGGTATGCGGGAGGTCGGCCATGGCGGCGCGGAGCGCGGGGGTGGGGAAGACTTCGCCGGCGAAGAGGATGGTGCGGAGGGTGGCGAGGCCGGCGAGGGCGCCGCGGGACTGGAGCTGCATGAGGGCGGTGGGGACGCAGTAGAGGGTGGTGATGCCGCCGTCGGCGAGGACACGGCGGACGGCGCCGGGGAAGGCGGTGTCGGC
>Ga0164297_10002593_pt1 | contig 17639 bp, 10 predicted proteins | sample GEODES058metaG_FD_113539 | JGI IMG/M metagenome (GOLD analysis project Ga0164297, IMG submission 113539) | Dystrophic lake water microbial communities from Trout Bog Lake, Wisconsin, USA - GEODES058 metaG | ecosystem: Environmental > Aquatic > Freshwater > Lake | place: USA: Trout Bog Lake...
AGGTGCTGCAACCGCCGCGGGTCGAACTGCTGTCGCAGCAGCTCCTCGTCTTTGTGGGCTTGCCAGTACTCCTGGTAATACTGCACGCCGCGCTCGCGCTTGTAGGCAGCATACCTGCGCAACACTGCGTCAGCACGACAGCAATTATTCGCAGCACGGCAACCAGACGGTGGCGGCGGTCGCACGCACCGAGCCTCGGCCTCTGCAGGTGACACGTGATCTGGCAGCTCCGCGATGAAGGCCTTATACGAGAGCGGCTCGCCACCCGACCTGGAAAAGTGTGGAGTCAGCGCTTGTGTGCTGCAACGGCATTGCACGTGCGTGCACGCCTTCTAGGAGCGTGAGGGAAACGCCCGCGGCCGTCATCGTTGCCTGGGGGAGGCCCTGCGACGGAAAAAGCTTGGGCGCTCAGCGTCTCACTCCAGTGCATGCTGACTAGCATACTGCTGCGTCGGCGCACCGGTGTCGTAGTCTTCACGCTCGCGCCGCCGGCGGGGGCTCCGGCTGCGAGAGCGCGTACGAGAGCGGCTTCTTCTGAAGTCCGCGTCACGGCGCGGCCCGCGGTACTCAGTCCCGTACATCAGTCCCGGCCAACAAGAGCCGAACGCGCGGCACAATTCACAGGCTTCGCAAAGGACAAGAGACAGGGCGCATTGCCTTCGTGGCGCAATCCAACTGCCTTCACAGGAGACTTTTTCGACGCGCAAAGGCTTGCAGAGCACCAGTAGAAGAGGGAGAGTAACTTGTGTGGTCGGCACTTGCCGTCAGTGGCAGCACCTCTACGCTCGCAAGGTGAAGCATGCGGCAGCAGACGCATAAGGTCGTGCTTCTGGGCGAAGGCGCGTACAACTGCGGCTGCAGAAGTCCAGCAGTGGGTGTGCTGAGTGTGGCGACGCTTGCGTTGCCTGTGTCTTGCATGGTGTGCCCAGGCCGTGTGGGCAAGACCAGCCTGTTGCTGCGCTATGTCACCAACGTCTTCTCGGACACGCAGCCGGCAACTATCCAAGCCAGCTATCTGACAAAGCGCGTCACGGCGAACGGCTCGACACTGAGCCTCGCCATTTGGGATACAGCGGGCCAGGAGCGCTTCCACGCGCTGGGGCCCATCTACTACAGAGACGCAGACGGTGCGTTTCCGTGGAGCATATGTGTGGCACACGGCGTTGCTCCGCCACTGACTCGCCGGCGCAACTGCGGCGGAGCAGCTGCGTTGTTAGTCTTCGACATCACAGACACCGACAGCTTTGACAGGGTAAAAGCGTGGGTCAAGGAGCTCCGCCAGATGGCCGGTGCGTGGGCCTGCAAACGGTATAAGTACGTGCGCATGATGGTGAACTTGACTGACCTGCCTGGCGCACCACAGGCAAGGACATCGTGCTCGTGTTGGCCGGAAACAAAGTGGACCTTGAGCGCAGTAGGCAAGTGCCGCTAGCAGAAGCAGAAGCATACGCAACCTCCATAGGCGCTTCGTTGTTCAGCACGAGCGCTAAGATGAACAAAGGCGTGGACCAGGCGTTTCAGGCCATTGCAGACAGTGCGTTGTTCCCGAGCGCATATCGTGATTTTGATTTTTGTGCAGTAAAGACTGACTCGCGGACCGTGCCACAGAGCTCGCGGCTCAGAGTAAAGGCCAGATATCTCTTGGAGCACCCCCAGCTGTCACTTCCCGAACAAGAAATGGCATCGTGGTGCTCAGCGATGGTGGAGAAGGGAACACCGGTAACAGGCCAAGGCCGCCGGCGAATGCATGCTGCTAGTGGCGTGGCGTCTGCAGAGGGTATGCCCAGCATTGCAGACCGGGAACCCACACAACAGACCGGTGGCCAATGGCAAAACAAATGTTACAATCACAGGTGTCACCGCCGATTGCTATTGCTTGCGCTGCCTGCGGGTCTCTATCTTTGCCTGCTCGTTCAACTGTGCGCGAAGTGCAAGTAAGGAGGAGGCAGTCGATTTATCAAGGCGTTGCGTCAGCCTGGCCCCTCCCTGGGCCAGATTCTGCGCATGCTGGCGACGCAAGACCTCTTTGGCGTCTTCGTCGCTTTTGCGAACGTAGCGGAGCAGCGTAGTCCCGGAAATGAGCACGGCTCCAGCACCAGCAGAGACGTTCCCTGATAGGCGGTCAGCTGTGGCCACGTATATGAGCGGCTTCTCAGCAGTCAATGACAAATCCACGCAATATTTCTCGATGAATTCATCAGCCGTCCCACAGCCTGCAGTACCACACAATGTTAGAGGTGCATTTGGCACACAAACTCCTCCTTCACTCCGGACACGGACGCATCTGCGTACCTCCGCATGCGAAAACGACCTCGACTAAGTCCGTGAGCTGCTCGCGTTGAGCCTCCTTGAAGACGGATGCCTGGGCATCGAACACAATGACAATTCGATGTCCTGCGAAGATGCCAAACCCCTCGCTCAGCTTTCCCAGCACATCCCACCGGTCGCCAGAAACACACCTTTAAAATGTGCGTAGCCCTTCAACTCTTCAATCAGGCCATCACGCGCTGATTCGAGGTTCCCAGCGTCAAACAGCTCGGCCAGGTGAGGCCACTCGTTCAGGACGTTGTACGCGTCGACGATGAGAACGCGATTGCGGACTCTGGAAGAATCGCAAAGTAGTCGTGAATAAATATCGACGCAAGGTGCGTGTGCCAGGCCGATCACGCTTGTGGCTCCTGAGTACTCACCTGCGTTCTGCAGCCTCTCGCCGCTCTGTCTCACGCTGCTCCGCCCTCGTTCGCTCGAGCTCTTCAAGACACACAGCGCGGCGCAGTCAGTCAGCGCAAATTGCAGGGGTGTGCAGCTCCCAGACTAAAAGCACCTCGCTCTCGCGCAGCTCGGGCCACATCTGCCTCCAGTCGCGCGCTGCCTGACAGAACCGCGTCTTCAAGAGCGGGTCGCCGGCGCGGCTGCGTCAAAGTCGTCGGCACCGAGCTCGCTTGCTCCTGCAGAGTGAGCAGAGGCGAGCCTTCGCATCATCATCTCTTCGTGGTGTGCCGAAGGCCATTTGGCTTTGAAGCTGCTTCCAGCCTCCCCGATGGCGTGCCATCAAGAGCGTACCTTCCACTGCTTCAGGAGAGCACGTTGCCGTGCAATGGAGAGCCCGTGCGCTCTGCCCAGGATTCGAGGCGCCGGGTGCGTTGGTTCGTTGCCTTCAAGGCAAGCCGTGAACGAGCCCCGAGCTCGCGACATACGCAATGCTCACCGAATATCATCATGCTCTTTCAGTCATGGATGGCGCCGAGTGCTTCAGCGGAGGGACCGCTGGGCTCAGTCCCGGGGTCCAGGGCATGGGAGCGGTACTCTACCCCGCACTCTCTCACCGCTCTATTCACCGCTCTTTCAGCCAAAGAGCGAGCGAGCGGTGCGGATTTTGGCCGAGTCACCGCTCTACGGGGTGAGCGGTAGCCGTTGACCGCTCAGAGCGATTTGCACAGAGTGCAAATCAGTGCATTTGGCGGCGTTCCTGCGCTAATCTGCGCTAGACAGCGCTTCATTGGCGTCCTTGCACTTGCGCTGCGTGATTGTACCGCGATTCAGAGGCGCCTGACGCCGGATGGAGCCGAAATTCTGCACGAAATCGATTTTCCGTACAATTGACGTGGCGGCGACGCCGGCTGAGCGGAGAGCGAGAGCGGTAGCTTGAATTTGAGCCTGAATTTGGAAGAGCGAGCGAGCGGTGGCAAAAAATTGCACCGCTCCCATGCCCTGCCGGGTTCCTGCCCGGGGTAGATTTTAGAAGCTGCCACGCAGGCGTCAGAATCACCGGCTGCGCCTCCCTTCGCAAAGACGATGTGAATTCACGCATCGTGCTCCAGCTCCAGTGATGAGCACAGCAGGAGGAGCAACTCGAGCTCAAATGCTGCACCTCCAAAAGGACGCAGTGCGCAAAGCCATGAAAGTGTCGCTGCAGGCCTTATCTGCAGATGCGCTGGACAGCGCAAGTACGTTATTTGCGACACTTGTGGTTGGCAGAGGCTCGTTTTGGTACCTTGACTTGTCGCTGACGCTGATGCAGGCCTGGCAATTACGCAGAGAGTCCTGGCGTCAGCTCTGTTCCGAAACAGTCGTCGCGTAGGCGTATTCGTCAGCTGTCGCCGTTTGCGAGAGGTCGACACTGCGCCCTTGCTCGCCAAACTCCTCGGCCAAGGTAGACGACAAGACGTGTCAGTTTTTTGTGGAGACTCTCACGGTCGCTCCAACAGCTTCGAGGCAGCAGTGCTTCGTTCCGCTGGTAGGCACAGCTCCACGGGACATGCGCCTCCTGCGAATCGGTGTGTCTGCAGTCGTAGGTGCTCAAGCAAGGTATCAACAAGTGACTCACAGCGGGCGGGATTCAGATTCTCTCGCAGACCTGAGTCCCAACAGGATGGGCGTCCTGGAGCCTTCCGCAGAGACGCAAGCAGGTTTTGCACGTGAGGATGGTGCGTTAACATCGTGTTGTGCTATACATGATGAGAGATAGATCGAATGTGCGGAATTTGCTCGCAGCCATGACAGAGGCCTTGGACATCATAATTGTGCCGGGCGTGGCATTTGATTCTGCTGGCCGGCGACTCGGGCGTGGTGGTGGCTACTACGATGCTCTGTTTGCGCAAGATGTGCAGCTTGCGAAAACACGCAATTCGAAGAGGGCAGCGAGAGGTGAGTCAATGAAGAAAACTTCTTGTTGCGGCAAATGACTCGCGTGAATGAATGCTCCACATTGCAGTTGCGCTTGCATTTGATGAGCAAATTTTGCAAGAGGTGCCCGCGGATGAAGAGCATGATGCCGTCGTTGATTGCATCGTCACGCCCACACGGGTGATTGGACTCTGGGCGTCACTGCTATGCTGAGGCGCTCTATTTATTAAATTATTCGTTCGTGTTAAATGTCCGTAGCAGCAAAAGAGCGTCGAGCATTGTACAGCCAAGCCAGCACAACGCCTCGTGCGCGCGCTGACAAATTTGCAGGCATCATAGCATCGTCCGAAGAGGATTCGGAAGTGTGGCCCGATGTCGTGTCCGAGGCTAGCGTCTGAGGTGCCCTGGGCGCGGCGCGCAGACGTGCTTGAGATAGCCACGCCAGTGCGGCAGCACGAGATTCAGGCTGCAGTGGAATGTCGGCACTGTTCTCAGCAGTCTGGCTAGATGTCTCGCCAGAGCTCGACAACATGTCCGGCGGCGCACGTCGGCGCACGCTACGCGCAGCTCCAAGCCATCCTGACAGCATGGAGGCAGCGGGCTGCGACAATGTGACAGCAGGAAATTTGGGCTCGTCCTCATCGTCGGTGGTGAAAATGGCAGCAGCCCTCCGCTGTCGGCCGGGAGCGCGGGCAATGGCGGCCGCTGCCCACTGTCGAGCAACATTAGCTGATGTCGGCGAAAGATTGACCGGGCCGTACATGGCCGCATCGTCATCGACGCTGTCGTCATCAGATGAGAGGACACGAAGCGCGCGCCGCTGTGTCCGGCGGGGCGTGACGGCATCGCCCAGCTGGTCCAGGATCCACATGCGGTTGCGCTCAAGGAAGGCACGCTTAAACGCATCACTGGCGATTTCTGCAGATGTCCAGTCGCCTGATATCTGTTCAACTTCTGGGGCCCGTTCGTCACGCTTCCGAACAGGGACCAACACCAGCTCTGCAGGATTGAACATGGAATCTTTCTCATCTTTGAACTGTGCAGTACGGCGAAGCTTCCACAGGTTCGCGAAATCCGCGACTCGTAACGCAATTTTGCGGCCAACTTCGCAGCCCAAGGCTACGAGGGCAACAATCATCAGGAATAGAATGTCTCCAAACGGGTTGTATGAGGCGCGCAGCAACATCAAAATGCCGAACTGCGTCATTGTTCCGAATCCGCCGACCAGGCCAACAACGAAATACATTTGGTTGCTGAAGCACATCTGGTCAACCGCGCGGAGGCCTGGCTCGATGCTTTCATCTAAGTGTGCCTCGAAGCCCTTCCACCTGGCCGTCCGGGACTGAAAGCGGTACTTTGCGTAGCGCAGGTAGTCGTACATTTGGTAACCAGAGAACATCTCGACAGCATTGAATATGTACGTAATTTGCAACCACTGGAAGGGGACGACAACCACCAAGAACAAAGTGTAAAGCAATAGGTCCGAGCGCTTGATACCCCAGAGCGACGTGTACTGTAATTGCGCATTGAAGTCCCAACAGAGATAGAGGCAAAATGGCAGCACTAGCTTCGAGGATGCCTTCGGTGCGTAGGATGCCAGAGTTTCCATGACCGCCTCGAGGGTGCCCTCCTCTTCCTCCTCCTCGCCGCCATGCAGCAACTGCTGTGTGATTGTGCGCTTGCGTACGAAATAATACAGGCGCTCAAGACGCTTCACGGTGGCATCTGCATACTCGAACATGGAATCGATTCCAACGTCCAGGAAGAGGAACTCAAAGGCGTCATACATGCAATCCAGGACGTAGGCGAGTGCGAATTCAGTGAATGTCGCCGCTGCAATTGTCACGAAACCCTCGTTATTTTCTGAGATGCAGCCGACTGCGGCCACCATGAACTCGTCACCAAGAACCATGCCGCTAATCTTTTCGAAAATGAAGTGGTACCACTTCATGCCGAACCAGCAAAAGAACAGGTAATTGTTGTACGTGCCGACGGTGCTGAATTCGGCGAGGTAGAGTTCTACCACGATTTGACACAAGCACGTACCGATAAAATGAGTTCGACGCCACCGTGTGGGGGTGAAGAATTCCTCGTCCTCCTCCTCCTCGGCGCTGGCATTCAGCAGAGCGTCGGTGTCGTCACGCGGCCTGTCGGGTGCTACCAGCGCGCTGCCGCACCACAAGCCGTACAGGCCCATCACAATGAATGTGACGCCAATGCGACCACTTACTGTGATAGCATCTGCCGTGGATGTGAGATACGCGTCGATGTTTCCAGAGAAGGTAATGAGCCATGTGAATTGGGTGTACATTGTGCGGACAGCAAGTTCGCCCACCATGAATGTCACCATAGCAAGGAAAATACCAGTTACCTGCTGCTCAGCCAGGAGCGATATCATGGACGTCCCCTTAAATGAGGGCGGGTCGCGCAGGCGCGTGAAGACGCGCGTGCCAAGCCAGAACATGCCAAGCACGAAATCCGAGATGACACCGATGCCGAGGAAGAGGACAGTGTAGAAAAGCGTGTCGAACGCAAACGCATTCAGAAGCTGGAACCAACCAAGCGGCGTGAGCTGAATGTTCAGCGTGTATTGCCCGTTGTGTGTACTCGACGACTGATAGCCGTCCATGTCGACGGCAGCAGAAACGATGCGCTTGTTCTCTGCGGTGTACGGGAAGTACGTCATCCCAAACGTGACAGTCTTAGGCACGGTGCCCGGCGTGTACGTCCCCGCAGGTTTGAAAGAAACAGCCTTGAGGTTCTGCGAAGCGATGGCCGCGTCGTAAGCGCCAACATCATGAGGTGGAATGCTCGTACTTGTTGATGCAGCACTGGCCGCAAACAGCTCGTCAGGCGACTGTGGCTCTGGCGTGATGTAGAACAGCGTATCGCCAGTGGATTCAAACCAACGACTGACAGCCGCGTTGACGGTGTAGCTCTCCTCAATGAAGCAGGTGAAGCTGACGTCGCACGTGTCGGCCACGGCGGAGAACACCTGTGGCGCCCATTGGCTAATAAAAACGGTCTCCTCTGGCGGGTATAGCTCGCAGCCAGCTCCGTATCCGACATTCAAGTCCGCGTTAGGCGTCCATCGAGTCTCGAGGACCTGCCACAGGTAGACGTGGGCATCGAAGCCTCTGCATGCGGAAAAGAAGGGGAGGTAGTCCACCGCCGTTATGTCCTCCCCGCTGCTCCAGAACTTGTTGGAATCCACAAGCACGTTCGTTTCTAGGGCCACGACGTCAGGCACTGTCGTAGAAGTCGCCGCGAGAGGCCTCACCAGAGGAATGCCAGCGAGGGGATTGTGCGCTGCAGTATCAGTGGACGTCGTCGTCGAATTGGCGGCGCTCGTGTTGCTAGCGGCCACGTCCGCGAGAAGAAGCGCCTGTGCCAGCAGATACTCGCTGGAGAAGCTGCTGTTGAAGGACAGAGTCACGCCTGGTTGTAGCAGACGACACGTGGGGTCAATCGTCAGCCCGCCCGTGGATGCGCAGTCCAAATAGTTTTTCACCACGCTGCGCTGCCGCTGCGATTGAACTGGCGCGTTCAGAGCCAGCTGGTAGTTGAGATTCTGCTTGTAGATGATGTGGAATGAGCTATTTGTTGGCGCTGTGCGCTTTGGCCCTACCATATCGATGCACATCGTGTTCAGGAAGCTGCGCCTGTTGGCGCTCTGATAGCGGCCGTCTAGCATGCGGACCTCCACACGGAATTGGAGGTCGTCATTTGCGACAATGTCGAGCTCGAGCATATTGCGTTTGTCCACAAAGGTGCCAGTGGCGGGCGACGCCACATTGTTGTTTGCCGAGTCGCCAAACAAGCCGTTTCGCGCAAACCAGAAGGGCAGCTCCAGTCCGTTCGTGCTGCGCGGGCACTTGATTTCGTTGAGCTCGCTTTGGATAACACCCATGGTGGCGGGGTTGACGCCATCACCAGGGTTCCATGGCGGGCACGGGACTTGTTGGTAATCTGCAGCACTGCACGTGCTTTGCAGCGCGTAATCACCCGTGAAGATGGCGACCTCATAGTGCGATCCATACACAAGGTCGCTGCTGATGTTGCGGAAGTCGAGGCGTACCTTCGCCACGTAGTTCCGCGGCAGCTGAAAATACACCAGCGGCTGACCCTCAATGTCGGTTATGATCGTGTTCGGGTCGTTCGGGTCAGTTACAAAATTTGGGGACAGCAAGTCGAAGCTCATTGGTGAGCACTGCGTGTAGCTGTTGAGCAGCTCCAAGGCGAGCGGAACGCCCGTCAGAGAAGAGTTGCTAGTGCTGTTGGTGCTGCTAGAGTTGGTCATCACTGACGCGTCAGTTGAATTAGAGGAGGTGCTGTTGGTCGCGTTGCCACTCTGCAAGCTGTACGTGCGTTGGATGAGTGCCGTCCGCAGCGGCGAAACTCGCCAGAACGTGATTAGATCAGCAGTGCAGTCGTTAATAGACTTCGAGCCACCAACTGACTGGGTTCCGTTCGGGCAGCGGGGTGAAATGAGGCCTGTGCCCTCGGGACAGTAGAAACAGGCCTGGCAGGGGAACTGGGTCCGCGTCGATGACCCAGTGCCGGCTGGACAGAAATAGCCCGCAGGGCACCGGTTGGCGAACTGCGACTCTGGAGTAGTACCCAGACCGCAGAAGTAGCCGTCTGGGCACTTCGCGCTGGCAATGGTCGTTCCAGCATCGCAGACATAACCCTCCGGGCACACCACCGCCTGGCCCAGCGGCTGCAGCGCTATTTGAATGCACTCTGCACTCTTCGGTGACGCCTCGCAGATCTTGATGTATGCGTTCGTGATCTGCAGCTTGCCCTGGGTGCCGTACGGCTTGCTGTTTGTCATGCCGTCCACGCCACAAACTAGGCCAGGCTGACACGGCATGCACATCGCCGCGTCCGTCAGCCCGCGATATGGATACCAAGTCCCAGCTGGGCACGACAAACAGGTGATGGAGTCACGGATGCTGCGATAGCTGCCTGCACCGCAGATGGTAGGCTTGTATGTGCCGTCCGTGCGGCACTCGTATCCAGAGGGGCAGCTCAGACAGTTCTGGAAGCCTTCGTAGTGGGTGTAGGTCCCAGGCAAACACAGCGCTGCCTGCGCATTGCCCGTGCCTGAGGCAAAGGAGCCCCGTGGTGCTGGGATTGGAATATAGGTGCCTTGCGGGCAATAGCTGCCTCCTGGGCACGGCAGCTTCGGGTTCGAGACTGTCGTTGAGCCAGCCACAGCAACAGTCACGTCACTTGTTGCCCACTCGCAGTAGCTGCCTGCGTTACACGGCTGCGGGTGAAAATAGTCACCCTCCACAGTCGTGCTGTTGCCCACGCCGTCGAGGCAGAACGTGGCCGGGTAGCACGGAAACGGCCGGAAATTAGACACGTTGAGTGTAAAGCCAGAAGGCAAGGCACGAAGCAGCTGCTGCTCATCTAAAGGGGCCAGCGGATCCTTGGTGAGTGTGTTCACCAGGCAGAAATGGCCCGCCGGGCAGAGCGTGATGGGCAGCGGCAGACCCACTTGCTCGCACACGTAGCCTGGTGGGCATGGTTCAGGCAGCTGGCGCGTGAAGCCGGGGCACACGGTGCCCACAGGGCACTGCTTGCACGTGCTTAGCCCAGACTCGTCGTTGTACATGCCGGGCAAGCAGGGCTTCGGCTCCGTGTTGCCCACATTAGGACAGTACGTGCGCGGCGGGCACGGAATCAGTTGGCCAGCGGGGCAGTAGAAGCCAGTCGGACACGGCCCACTGCCCTGCGGAGTCACGCTTCCTGGCTCGCACAGGTAGCCAGGCGCGCATGGCTGCGGCGTGGATGCATTGTTGGCAATGGACTTGCTGGTGGTAACACCAGGGCCACAGAAGAAACCAAACGGGCACGGTAGTGGCCGCTCAGAGACACGGAAATCTGAGAAGTTGGCCGTGCGGGTGCCTTCAAGGCAGTAGTGGCCCGAGGGACACGAAGGCAGACCTCCAGCCAATCCTGTGACATCGCACACAGAGCCACGCGGGCAGAGCCTCGGGGCGACCATGCCGAAGTCCGGAGCAAAATAGCCCACAGGGGAAGGGAGACAGGCTGCCTGCCCAGAGCGTGTCTGGAACGTGCCTGGAGGGCACAGCGTAAAGTTGAAGTTCGATGTGCCAGCACAGAATGCGCCGCGAGGACAGGCCAAGGCCTCGCCGTCAGGGCAGTAGCTGCCCAGCGGACAGGTGCCGTAGAAGAAGAGCACTCTGTCGGTTGTGAAGTCAAGTCCATTGTTGGTGACCTCTAGGAACACAGGCCCAGGTGCCTGCGCTGGCGCCACGCATAGCAGGTTGGTGAACGACAAAAATGTGGCGGGAACCGTGACCAGGCCGAAGCGGCAGGCTAGGTCAGTGCTGTTGATGAAGCCAGCGCCGACGATGAAAACAGGTGTCTGCCCCAGATGGATGCCAGAGCGGGGCGTCACAGCGACAACGTGCGCACTAGGCTGAATGTCGAAGTAAACGTCGGCTGTAATGCGATCCGCGCCGTTTGCAGACGCGAAGAGGGGAACTGCTCGGGGGTACACCACAGCTGATGTCGTGCTTGTGTAGGAAGCGGGGCTCGTGCATTGCAACATCGAGCTGCTTATCCATACAGCAGACACGGGAAACAAAGTGCCAAAGCCGCATGCGAGCATCGGCGAGTCCACAGCTTGCACAGCAGTTGTGACTGTGGTCACCGTCCCACCAGTTTCTGGCCCCGCGCCTGGCATACTGCCAGACACCAGCAGCGCTGGCTGCAGCTCAAGTTCGACTGCGGTGGAGCTGGATGATGCGGCTGTGAGACCCGCCTTGAGGAGCAACACGGCGCCAGCCTCTCCGCCAACAGCTTCACAGAGAAGCAGCACGGACGAAACCCGGGCTCCTGCTATAGAAACCGTGTCAAACGCACAACCGTCGCCCGAGTACCCGCCGTTACCGATTATGGCGCTAATGACGGTGCCGCCCTCTGCGGCGATCACCGCCGGAAATGCATGCAGTGTTGTGGGTGACACTTGCACCAGTATATCAGTAGCGCCATCCGAGACACCGCCAGGCCGGCCAAGCGAAACGACTGTAAAGCCAGGTTTGAGTCCCGCCACATGACAGGTAAAAGGGCTGCTGGGCAGAAGGCTTAGAACGACAGAAGCTGAGCCCACGAAACAAGCGGGCGCAGCTCCAGGGACAACTCCGTCGGCTGCAATCTCGATCGGCGTCGATCCCAAAGCAGTCACGGGCATAGTTGATACAACAGCAGTGGCTGTGGCGCGCGTGAGATAATTGAAAACGGGACCACGCAGTGTCCACAACGGCTGCTGAAGTGCCGTGGTCACAACAACAGGCCGTGCAGCGTGCGCCGGTGAGTCACACACTAATGAGCCGCCGTCAAATCGGCCGGTTATAGGCCCTATTGTGGCAAAGCGGCACATGAACTGCTCGGAGGAGCAAGCCAGAAGTACAGGTGTTCCGCCGTCCACTGCACCCCAGCTGGGACTCGCAGAGAACACTGATGCTACTGCGACAGGAGACCAGAGCAACTCGCCGAGCGACAGAAGATCCACCAAGCTGGTGGTGGCGGCGACGGCGGCCCCAGTGGATAGCACGGAGGCTTCGCACTTGATGAGAGCAGAGGAGATGACAAAGGTGCCCGCATGCCAGGCCGGGGCAGGCGCGAAAGCGCATGCACCACTCGGTGCAACATCGCGCGTCAAAACAGTCACCACTGTGCCAGGCAAAACTTGCGTCGGCTGCATGGAGTGAGCTGTGCCTGGAAGCCGGTATTCAATCTCCAACACAGCGCTAGTCGCTGCGTCATTGCTGTACTGCAGGGCGAGAGTTGTATACCCAGAGTAGTGCGGCGGCGCAACGCAGACGATGGACGGATTGGGAGTCGCGTGGCTTGACTCCACCGCGCTCAGAGCCGATCCAATTGAACACTGCGGATGTTGGCCAACAAGCAGTGCTGTTTCAAGCACGATAGAAAGTGAAATACCACCGTCTGTGGCTAAATATGATGGCAGCACTGCAGAAGGAATGGCCGGCTGCTGGTACGTTAACACTGAGCCTAGCAAAAAGTTGACGTCCTGTCTGTTCGGCGACAAGCCCACTGGCACCGAGCCCGGTGCATGTGCAGGCGCTATACAGCGAATCTCTGCGCCGGCGATGGCGATTTCCACCGGAAAGAACGTGCCGATTCGGCAGGCGATTATGGTATCAGGCTGCACAACTGTGACGCTCACAGTTGTAGTGCCCAGCGGATTCGAAAATGCCGGCGCTAGGCTTGCTAGAGACGGCTTTGCGACAGATCGGTACAGCACGCTGTTACTTCTGCCAGCGGGTGAGATGAGCGACAGCTGACCCACCGGCAACACGAGATTGCTATCCTCGCAAACAGCAAGTGCACTGCTCACGACATCTGCCACGGAGTCCAGGGCTGCGTCGTGTGTACAACGCATGGACGGCATGAGATCGGAACCAGAAATAAAGCGGAGCGTTCCAAAGCCTGCAACTCCCATGATCGGGTCTGCCGCAAGAAGGAGAGTTTGTGCGATTGATGTCAGCTGAAAGCGTGCCACCGGATCCGTCTGTGCAACACTGATATCCATTGTAAAGAAGCCGGCCCCATCAGGCGCGACATTGCATTGCAAGCCGCCGTTTGGAAGCTTAACAAGAGCAGACACTTGCTTTGTGCTGCAGAACACTGGCACCGGGGGCAGCTGCAACAGTAGCACAGCGACTTGAGAGATAGCTGCGGCAGACACAGACTCCGGGAGAACGGTCTGCAATGTCGGCATCTCGAAATATGTGAAGTCAAGTTGTGGCCATTCGACTGTGTTGGACATGGCTCCCAAATGAAAGGGCACTACCATGGCCTTGTGGGCAGGCGCGACGCACGTCAACTCATCTTTGGCCACCCAGGTGGTTGCCACATGCGAGACTGTTCCAAAGCCACAAAACAGGAGCACATCGCGATCAAGGTCAGAGTTCACTGCCGTACGCACGGCTGTTCCACCCGCGGAAACACCATACGCCGGCGTGATGTCAGCTAGCAAAAGAGGCGCTTCGAAAGCAAATGACACAGCAACATCTACTCCTATGCTCGTGTCTCCGGTGAGTCCCAACAAGAGGGTACCGACCGTCGCAACGGGCGTCTCGCACACTACCAGGGCGGTGGACACCATGCTGGCTGGTCTGCTGTCACGCATACCACTAAATACGCAAAGAATACCAGTTCTGAAGCTGCTGCCCCGAATCGTGACTAGAGTGCCACCAAATGCAGCCGAGGCTGACACTGGAAATACGCGTTGAATGACTGGTTGCCATGAAGGTGCTGCATACTCCACGTATAGCTGCGACGAAGCGAGCAGGGATTTCTTCTGGAGAAGCCGCAACTCCACGTATCCAAGAGCACCAAACCAGGCGGCAGGCAGAGCACATTCTAAAAGTAAAGGAGAGACAACAGCGGCTGCAGTGGCGGTTCCATCAAGCGCGCACATCACGCCATCGTGAACTGGCATGCCGGCTCCGTGAACGAGAAGTTGTCCAAATGCAGCTGGAACAACCCGAAAAAGGGTTGTGGGCGCATCAACCGAAAATGGAAGCCAAACCATCGGCGCCAGCTGGCTGCGACTGTTGAGTTGGACGGTCACAATTCCAGCTATGTGCGCCGTGGAAACACAAATTGCCACTGTCGTGCTCAGTATGGTACCGATGACGTCTGTTGTCCCGAGTCTGCACAAGACGTCTAATGCGTCCTCTGACATGTCGCCAAGCAGCGTGATGGAAGTGCCACCCGCGTCCAAGCCGGATATTGGCTCCAGCGCAACTGCAGAGGCAGGTCTGCCAACCGTAAATTCGGCGCGGAACAGCGCCACGCCGTTGACACTGTTGTCACTTCCTCTCAACACAAAATCAACAGTTGTCTGGCCCGCAACGAGAGCAGGCTGCTCGCAAACAACGAGCGCAGAAGATACAAAAGTCGTGAGCGCTACGATATCGCCGAACCGGCAGCGAGTGTCAGGTGTTGCATCAATGCCAGAAGCGAAGAGCAGTGTACCTCCCCACAGCGGCTCGGACGATGCCGCTACAGGCCTGATGACAGGCGGTGTCACGATCTGCACGAGAGCAGTCGCAGTCCAATGGACTTCGTCGACGGAGTCGACTCGCAGCAACGTGAAGCCGATGTCTCCCGGCAGGCACGAGCACAGGATGCCGCCAGTCAAGAACGAGCCCGCGCCTGGTGGGCCAGATCCTAGGGCGCAAGCAAGTGAACTAGGTACTGCGTTGTCGGTGTACAACCGCAGGGCAGCAATGCCGGCAGCACTCACGTCAGGTGGCATGACTGCCTGAATGAAGGTTGCCCTCAAGTAGAGGAAACGGATGCCTCTGTCAGCCTCGACCGCGATACTGTCCTCCAAATCTACCCTTAAAGCAGTCTGCCCACCGCCTGCATCGCTTGCAGGAGAAATGCAGTCGAGCTGTACGCCAACAGTAGCAGCACCTTGTGATGTCCCAACACACACAGCACCGAAACAGCACCGCCCGCCGCTGAAGTCCAGAGAAGCGCCAGAGACGTGGACACGGGTTCCCCCGGCGCTTGGTCCGGCCAGCGGCGTGGCGGCAGACACATGTGGTAGTGTGAGCACTGTGAACTCGACAGCAGTCGGCAAACCAACAGCCTGGTCTCCCTCGTTGGCCAGCGTTACTTGCACAGATCCCACAGGCAGTTCAGATGGCACGAGACAGCGCGCCAGCGTTGTGGACTCAAACGTGGCCGGCACGGCGACGCCGTCAAAGACGCACATTGCCCCGGGAGCAAAGCCCGCTCCAACCACCGACACCAGAGAGCCACTCACGCCGGAGGTAGGGAGCACAGCCCCTGTTGAAGCTGGCATACGGTACAGAAGCGCTGCTGTGTCCGCGAGGCTACTCAAGCCCACTGTGTCGTTGTTCAGGGCGAGCTCGACACGCACAAAGCCAGCTGTGTGTGCCGGCGCTTGGCACTCCACCAGGCCCGGGCGGCCGAGCCAGGCGGTCACCACTTGTGTGCCGAACTTACATCCGAGGCCGAACCGCGGCTGCCTGAGCGGCGCGCCCTGAAAATCAGCGCTCACACCCAGGACAGCACCGCCCTGGACGCTTGTGTGAGCCGGCCACGTTAGCGGCCTCAACAGCACGACATCATCCGCAAATGGGATATCATAGCCGTGGCAGCTGCTGAAGAGAAGCAGCAGAATTACGGCAGCAGAACAGCGGACACTCCGCATGCTTCTACACGGGCCGAAGCCACCTACATTTGCACTACATCCACACTTTAGTGCCGCACCAGCAGAAGCGTGCAGCGCTGCCGCCCTTGCGGGCGTGGAAAAGGCCCTGCGACTGGGTGCAATTCTGTCTGGCATTCTGACAACTTGTCAGTGACAAGACGCGAAAACGCGGACCGCCGGACTCGGGGCGTTTAATTAGTTGACAGTCTCCTCTGTTACAAAAGCGTCTGCTACAGCGGGTGCGCTCTTTCGAGAGCTAGACCAGAGCGCGGTTAGCAGCAAGAGCACTGTCAGCGCAACAGCTACAGGCCACCGGGCCTGCTCTGCACGAGTGCGGTGCCTCCTCAGATCGAACGACTTCAACCTAGTGGCTACTTCGTCGCCCGACCTGTCTTGTGGAGCTTCAGCGCCCACAGCGATGTGGACATCCCCAGGCTCTTGTTCGCTGCCAGTCTCCTTCATCCGTCGCTCGCCGAGAGCGTCTTCTCCAAGTCGCGTACGCAGGTTACGCTCATGCAAGTATGGCGGAGGAATTGGACCCCGCGTGCAGGCGTTAATGTACCCCGACTTGCACGGGAGGAGCTGCGTCTCTTCGCGGTGCGATATGTGATGGCGTTGTTTGTAGCGCCAACGAACGCCACGTTGTGTATGTGCGTATGATGGAGCTATTGCTCTCGAAGCTGGGGCAGCCAGGTGCGCTTCGAGTACGCTATGCAAGGCGGCAATTTTCTCACGTGCCTCCAGACGTCATAGCGCCGTTCATTCGCCCCCGACCGCCGATTATGACTTGCCTCGAGAGCGAGGTGCGGCACTCGAAGCTCTTTCTTCCAAGTGCAAATAGTGACAGTGCCGTTGCTGGTGCCTTCCAGCTGCCCTGGCTGTTCCCGAGCGAAGAGCACGACGTTATGTGGGACCCGACTATGAGTGCAGAAACGACAGGCGTGGCAACGCTGCGCGAGGCAATGTGCAGAGCTTTCCGAAGTCCCTTGGTCCCTGCGCAGCAGCAGCAAATCCTGGCTGCCCTGGAAGAAGACAGCAAAAGCGTCTTCCAATGCGGGCTGACACCTCAGCGCTTGCCGGAGTTAGTGGACAACAACCCGGTCATCGCTGCAGAAGCTCTTCTCAAGCTAATGGTGTGTACGCGCAGAGGATGCCAGGCCAGCAAGTACCTCGCGCGCACCTGAGACATGTCTGCGGACTTCTGAGCCTGCTCTCTCGCCTGTCGCGTGTGCGCAGGGCTCCAGTCGTGTGGATGAATACCTCCATGTGTTGGTCCACATGGAGATGAATCTCCATTCCATGGAGGTTGTGAACCGCCTCACCACCTCCAATGAGCTGCCAGTGGACTTTGTGCACCTGTACATCTCCAACTGCATGTCCTCGTGTGAGGCAATCAAGGTGGGCTGCTGTGGGACAGCCTCTGAATGCTTGACCTTCGCAACCACGCTTTCTGTGCTCACGCAAGTGCCCTTGTGCAAGCAGGACAAGTACATGCAAAATAGGCTTGTGCGTCTGGTGTGTGTCTTCTTGCAGAGCCTCATCCGGAACAGCATTGTTGACGGTGCGCTCCGATGTGCACCACGGTTGCGTGTCTCGGTATTGACGCTCGTTGCGAGAACAGTGCGAGCTCTATACATCGAGTTGCAGACTTTCTGCGTCGCTTTCTCAAGGTGCGCACCAGCTCTGTTGCCAGCTGTCAATGCAGGCTGTGCGAGCGCTGACTGTTCCTGCGCCCAGGATCCGAGAGGCAGCTGCCCTG
>Ga0164297_10002594_pt1 | contig 17638 bp, 12 predicted proteins | sample GEODES058metaG_FD_113539 | JGI IMG/M metagenome (GOLD analysis project Ga0164297, IMG submission 113539) | Dystrophic lake water microbial communities from Trout Bog Lake, Wisconsin, USA - GEODES058 metaG | ecosystem: Environmental > Aquatic > Freshwater > Lake | place: USA: Trout Bog Lake...
CCTCCCGTAGGAGTCTGGGCCGTGTCTCAGTCCCAGTGTGGCTGATCATTCTCTCAAACCAGCTACTGATCATCGCCTTGGTGAGCCATTACCTCACCAACTAGCTAATCAGACGCAAGCTCAGCAAAAGGCGAACAAAAGTCCATTTTAACGAAATTCGTCATATAAGGGATTACCCATCGTTTCCAAAGGTTATACCTCTCCTTTCGGTAGATTCTTACGTGTTACTCACCCGTCCGCCACTCATATATTGGAAACCAATATATCCGTACGACTTGCATGTGTTAAGCATACTGCCAGCGTTCATCCTGAGCCAGGATCAAACTCTCAAAAAAGACTCATACATACGATCAGGTATTTCGCTGATACCGTATTTGGTCTATCATTCGATGAATCATTAAATTCCTATGTTCATAGAAATTCATTTTGAGTAAAGCGCAATCATGTATAAGCGAAATTCGCTTCATGAAAATAACTTTAGATCAATGTCAAAGAACTTGTCTTTTATTATAGTCATGCTAGAAATAAAAATTCAATACTGTCCGCCTCTAACAAAACTTCGATCAGCAAAACTGATTCATCAATCAAAAAAGTATAGATCAGCAAAGCTGATTCTAAAAGTCACTTTATTTTTTTTGATTCAAGGAGGTTACTAGCTCTTAAACTAGCATCAGCAGGCGCAAGCATAAATAAACAGATAAAAGATCACCAGATCTCAATGGCAAATATCAAAATTTCCCCATTTCGGACATCAAGCGTTAGTTATAAGAGATCTTCTATAAAATTGGATTTCATAGATTAGAAGATCAGGCATGATGAGAGGCTTCGCTGCTCGAGCTCATACTCTGATGCTGCTCTCGACCTGATCGAAGTACGGGATCAACGGGACTCGAACCCGCAACTTCCACCGTGACAGGGTGGTGCTCTAACCAATTGAACTATAATCCCTTGAAAATTTTCTCAGACTCTAAATAAAATTCATGAATCTTTATATTCAGTATACCTGAAATAAAAAAGAATACGAATCTATGATCAGCTCTGCTCATTCTTGATCAGAATCAGAGATAAAGCAGGCTGGATCAGCGAATCCGCAAAGCTGATTCGCTGATGCCCAGGTACTTACGCCCCTCTTTTCTTGATGAATACGAACTTTGCTTGTCTCTTATTTGGAATCAGCAAAGCTGATCATGCACCCCTGCCAGTCATATATCAGGAGTAAGAGTATGACAATTACCGTGACGCTTACGTCATAAAATAGGACCAACGGTGATCATTTTATTAAAAGTTTTTTCGTGCTGTAATGATATTGAGTCCCTTTTGAATACTTTCGGCCGTATGCTTCAGAGTTTCTGGTGAACTTATAGTTTTTACTCCATAAGAATGGGTTCTAGGAGCTGACCAATCCGTGAATTTTTTTCGGATTAAATAAAGAGACGACTCGTTCATAATCTTTGCAATATCAGCTGCACTTAAACCTTGTGTTTGCTCTGCCCAAAAAGTCCAATCTACATCTACCTGTTTATTCACAAAATCACCATGTAGCTTAGTCTCTAAGCTCTTTGTTGAGCCTAACCTCTTTTTCATGAACTTTGAAAAATGACCCCAAAGAGTCGTTATTTTGGTAACTTGGAAACTGGAGAAAATAAAAAAATTTTTGTTTTGTGGTGAACTTTGACCGTAAAATTTAAGAAGCTGTTGACGATCCTTTTTGCCCGGATAAGAAAGAGTAAGGAGACGGTCAAATCGACCAGAGCGAATGAAAGCGCTATCTAGAAGATCAAGAAAGTTCGTTGTTCCAATAACACAAAACCCATCTTGAATTGAAAAACTATCCATTTGAACTAAAAACTCTGTTAAGATGGCACGATCACCTCTCTCGCTACCTGTCTTTTTTGATTTGTTAGATGACAAAAGTTTTTCAAATAGAGCATCTCGAGAAGCTATCACCATTTGCGGACTAAGTGATGATTCAAAATTAAGTTTATTTTGGTCGACCTCTCCATTAAATCCAGGTTTATGAGCAAGATTTTGATTTTTTTCTAAGAACGAAATTTGTTGGTCTTGGCCTGATGTCAAGTTATTTATTTTTTTTGTGTGTTCTATCACTTCCGAATCTAAATCCGTGAAAGAGTCTGAGTGAGCAAGAGAGTCAATTTCATCTAAAAATAAAATGCATGGAGTGTGGGCTCGTGTTTGCTTAAAGAGATTTCGAACTCGAATAGCACCAATTTTTGTTCCAGATTCAATTTGTTTTTGAATTTCACTTGCAGATAAACAAAGAAGCGGAACTTGTGCTTCTCCGGCAATTGCTTGTGCACACAGAGTTTTTCCACTTCCCGGTGGGCCTAAAAAAAGATACCCCTTTGGTGCAGATAATTTGCGTGATGTTTTTTTACTTCCGTCTCTGCCGATCAGGGAACCCGCTTTTAGACGGGACAATAAAAATGGAAGTCCAGCGTGGTATATACCCTGAAAGAAACTTTGATTTGAATAGATACTGTCAACACAAATTTTTAAAATGGTTTGATATTTTTCAATTCCTTGAACGTCTTTCAAAGATTTTTTATTTTGCTCAGGTGAAATAATGCGAAGTTGAAGTCGAGTATCTTGAAGTGTTGATTGTCCTGGTCGAATTCCCCGCCAGATTTGTAAAATACCCCAAAGAAGAAAAATTTTACTACATACAGTTGAAATTCGTAAAGATTCAAAACAGAAGAATAAAATTGGTCGTTTTGAGGCGCGAAGCTCGGCTAATGTCCAGGATTTAGAATAGATTTCACTTGAATTCATGATTTCTAAATCAGAAATTGACAGACGGGGCTGCGTTGATGATTCACGCATCATTTCAGTTGTGACCGCTCTGGAATCGATTTTTTCCAAATTATGGATATGAGTACCTTTTTGATCAATAGTAAAAAATGTCAGAAAAATACCAGAAACAAAAACATAAGGAATTGCTAGAGAAGCTTTATGTATGCGGGGCAACCTTCGCAAATATTGATTCCATGAATCTAAAAGATTCATGACTGGGCGCGTAGTTGATTCAAACTTTAGATATGAGCGGAGTCTTGGTTTATGATGAAGCTCAAATTTGTTAAAAACGCTGAAAGACCGTAACTCATCTTGAGATTCGTCTACATGAAGAGATCGTAGATGACTTAGATGAAGAAAAAAAAGAATGAAAATACGTGAAATATTTCGTTTCTTGAGTGCACTTGAAAGATCACCTTGAGATCGGTCTGTATCTAACGTTGTTGTCAGAACAGAGTTTGGTTGAGCGAAAAACTTCTTTCTGATCAAAATATCACTTTTCTGAGAAGTTTTGTTCGAAACTTCGCTCTTAGAACTCATAGCGAAGGGGTTTGGTTCCTCGATGAAAGTATAATTTTTCTTTCGAATGCGAAAATTTTTCCAAAAAAGAAAAAGAGAGGAAAGCAACAAGCCTCCGTTGATGGTACTTGGAGCTGGACCTCCCTCAACTTTAATAATTCGGGAGCTTCGGGAGCTTCGCTCAGTATATGGACGCAGCATCAGCTTTGCTGATGCAGATTCTCTCTCTGAATTATTTAAAACTTGTTCTAAATTGTTAGAGGAGTGGGTCCTAGGATCTGAGAACTCATCTTTCATCGGATAAGCTTTCAAGGGTAGAAGAGTACTCCTCCACGTTCGAGAAAACAAGAGAAAATATTTATGCATATGAAAATAACAATAGAATATTCTTGAGCTCCATTGAGCGGTCACCTCATCTAACTTCCAACTTTAAAAGCATCAACGAAGATACCAAGAAAAAATCCAACCTTTACAGTTCTTAGAATACGTATAAGAGTTTTTGGCGTACTTTGAAATACCATCATTCTGAAGCTTCGCTCTGAAGAAGAAGCGGTTTTTATTTGCAAAATTTTGTTTTGAATAACCTTTTCAACAATAGAAAAAACTTCATACAGCAAAACTAATAAGAGAGCAGAAACAATATTTGGCGTATCAAATCTATTTGGAGCAAAAGATTGATGTTCGAAAAGTAAATCAGGTTGAACCGTTAGTGTTTTATTTGTTCTTATTGGTTTATCAACTGTTTGATTTTGCTGAATTCGATGAATCTTTAGATCAGCAAAGCTGATCGCGTCTGATTCGAAATCTTTTGAAAGCGGAGTATTCGTGGCTAGGCTTTTCTGATATTGAATGAGTGATTGGATGGGCTCGAATCTAAAAAAAATCTTCTGACAAGGAATGAAAAGGTTTCTTGCAATGAGGAGAATATTTTTTAAAAAATTTTGAAAGATTAAAAATCCAATATGAATGAGTCGGCCAAAAACTTCAATAGTAGTACAAAGAATTGGAAAAAGATTCCCAAGAACAAAACCTATAAAAAAGAGAAAAAAATAAAATGACAGACTAAAACGTGAAGAAAAAATTTGCTTTTCTGAAGTACTTTTCAAGAACTCATAAATTTTCATACGGCTGAAAAGAAGTTAGCTCACGAGACCAGGATTGAGCCGAGCAAGCATGCGAGAGAACCATCAATCTGATCTTCTGTTGGCTGTGAGCATATGAACGCAACTCCTGAAGAACGAATCAGAGATAAGAATCAGCTTTGCTGATCGATCAGGTCGAGAAGAACCTCCACTTTGATTCCGGGATGCTGACTCATTCACTTGTAAACGCAGTCCCCTTTAAATAAAACAAATTCATGAGCACCAAAACTGTTCATCATCCAAGTACCACTTTAAGCACCGAAATATCGTCGTGAATATATGATGATGCTTGATCTTGTTTTGCACTTCCCGTTCGAATATATGAAAACTTTGCTTTCCCTTTTGCTCGATTTTCTACACGAGCCCCCTCGCGAAGAATATCTGGAGAGTTAGACTGAATCAGGTCAGAATCATGATCAGCTTTGCTGATTCTGATCAGGCTCATAAAAGCTTCTGATCTTAGGAAAGGTTCACAAACTTCGCGAGAATATAATTGAAAATCTAACCACATTCGTTCAAGTGCATTAAAAAAAAATGCATTATATTTTACCGCAGCATCTGATTTTTGTTCTTCATTCAATGGTAAGCGACCGCTTAAAGTACGACGTGCATTCATACGCTCGATCGGAAGATGACGTTCGACCGGTAAATTTTTTTCCCGATGACGAATACATGAATCAAAACTAGGAAATTCACGAATAAGAAAAGATGAGTTCTGAACTGATTCCATTTGAGGTCCCACGAGACTTGAAGGAAAATTTCCCGAGTCATCATTTGTAGAAAGATCAGCCGAGATATTTTTAGTTTTCGTGTTTAGTCGTGGGACAGTAAGTACGCTTTGAGGACTAAAAAATTCGAGCGGATATTGGATAAAAATACGCCATGAATATTGAAGCATTCCGTGGATGAACAAACCCATAAGACAAAATGAAGAAATTTGCGCAGCGACATGAGACGTCCCAAGATCCAGAATAGATTCTTTTGTCTGTAAATCAGTTTTGTCTAGACGAGAGCTCATTGAGCTACTTTGTCCACTCAATCGAGTATAGAGAAAGTCTCCTCCAAGCCGAAGGTTATTTCGGAGAATACTCCAGAATCGAAGAAAAGTTTGCAAGAATTGTGAACCTAAAAGCGTATGAGCTAGAAGAAAACAAAAGCCTGTACAAAAAAATCCAATGAAATAAGTGCTTACAGCATGTTCAAGAATATCTTGACTCACAAGAATTTTTGAAAACATTGCAGGAAAAACAGGATTTAGAAAAAGAAAAACAACTTGTGTCAAAAGAAGCTGAAGCACTGTGACAACTAGTCTCATTTGTGTACTCTCTCCAGTGGAACTGCTGCCAAGAGAATTGCTCTGAAGGGACCCAGGTTCTACACTGAAGCGTCGATAGTTGTTTCCTTTTGCAAGAAGAAAGACTCCGAGAAGCATAAAACCAGGTTCAAAATTCATCCAAAATTGAAGAAGGGGGCGGGGGCAATAACACATGAAACTAAAAAATACTAAATAGCTAAGGAGGAACCCAAAAATACCAAAAAGAAGAGAAAATCTTAATGATTTAAATTGCTCAAACCTATTTTTTAGAACAAGACTTGAAATCGAAAAAGGTAAACTGAAAAGAGTTCCATGAAAAAGACCAACAAAAAAACTTTCGTTTGATCGAAAATATGAAACATCTAATTCAAAAAAATTCATACGATATATTATTTTGTTTGGAAGATCAGGCATAAAGAATCAGAAGATCAGGTTCCCTGATCAAGCTTCTCTCTCATTCGTGATTCTGATCTTTTGATTGCTGATTCGTGACTCCTCATTTATCTCTCCTCATCTCTGATTTCTCATACGGCGTGTACTGATGAGTAGATTCATGGTCTCTTTTAATTATTTTAAAAAAAATATTGAAATAAATCAATGCTTTTCAATTTGATCTAAGCAAATCAGGCATCAGGTAAGATGACCGATCAGATGAAGAGACTGGAGGAGGGCACAAATTAAATAGACGTTCATTCATTTATGAAGCAACGTATTCAGCTGGGCTGGTAATTGATGGAAACCCCTCTCTTATGGAGCCGCAATCATTCATATGAATCTATCGAATCTTTATTTTTTTAATACTTTATTGAGTTTTGTATATAAATGATATATTTGAAAAAATAAGCGCAACCTTTATACTGTACTTTAAGCGTATTTTAGTCGAAAATCAGAAAGTGATACTCGACGCACCTGACCTGCTCGTCCATATTTTGCGAATCAATTCGTTCGTTTTGAATGAACACCTTTTTATGCCAACAATTCAACAATTAGTTCGTTTTGAACGAACACAAAGAGAAAAAAAGACCAAAGCACCTGCACTTGTTTCGTGTCCTCAACGCCGTGGTGTTTGCACACGTGTGTATACAACAACACCCAAAAAACCAAATTCTGCTCTTCGAAAAGTTGCTCGTGTTCGATTAACTTCTGGATTTGAAATTACTGCATATATTCCAGGTATTGGCCATAATCTTCAAGAACACTCGGTTGTCCTTGTTCGAGGCGGTCGGGTACGTGACCTTCCAGGTGTTCGTTATCATATTATCCGCGGAACTCTTGATGCATCTGGAGTGAAAGATCGTACGAATTCGCGTTCAAAATACGGAGCAAAGAAAAAGACAGCATCAACAAAATAAATGAGCGTTGCCGAGAGCGTTGTCGCTCCTTAAACTGATTCAAAATATTCACTATGTCTCGTAGAACAACTGCCCGTAAACGTCCTATCTCCCCAGATCCTATGTATAGAAGTCGCTTAGTTAGTATGATGCTGAGTCGAATTCTTCAAGATGGAAAAAAAAATCTTGCCCGCCGTATTTTTTATGAAGCACTTGAAATTGTGGAACAATCAACATCAACAAACAAAGACCGCCAAACTGGACGATCTGAAAGTGCTGAAACTGCTCTGCCTCAAGCTCCTCGTCCTTCAGATCAACTCGAAGGTCATTCAGCATCAAAACGTATTGAATCGTTGCAAGCATTAAAAATTTTCCAACAAGCTGTTCTTCAAGTGACCCCAGTTGTTGAAGTAAAATCACGTCGAGTTGGTGGGTCAAATTATCAAGTCCCTTTAGAGGTAAATCCAGAAAGAGGAACTTCACTTGCATTACGTTGGATCGTTCAAGCAGCACGACAACGTCCTGGTCGTGATATGCCCACAAAATTAGCAAATGAACTGATGGATGCTTCCAATAAAACTGGAAACGCAATTCGCAAACGTGAAGAAACACATCGAATGGCAGAAGCAAATAAAGCTTTTGCAAATTATCGTTTTTAACAACTAATTTTATGATGATGAATCAGCAAAGCTATGAATCAGCTTTGCTGATTCATAATGGCACAAGTCATCCATGTGAGATATAAATCCACAAAGCTGACTCCGCTCAGCTTTGTTGGGGAAGACTAGACAGTTCTGTCGAACCCTCCTATACTAAAGAAAAATTATAAACTAAATGGGGTTATAGCTCAGCTGGTAGAGTATCTCGTTTACACCGAGTTTGTCGGCGGTTCGATTCCGTCTAACCCCAAAATGCAAAATAGAGTATGACCCGTGACCCGCTAGTGAGCATGAATGAAAAACGAGCGTAAGATGACAAATCAGCTTCCTGGTCCATTCCATATCTACCTTTGTTGGTTCCTCTCCTCTGTTTTATGACGACTAGGTCCTTCATTTTTCTTATAGACTCAGACGTTTGGGCTTATCGTCTAAGGGATAAGACAGAAATCTTCTAAGTTTCTAATCATGGTTCGAGTCCATGTAAGCTCATATAAGCTCACATCTTGCCTGAAAATTCTCTTCTCTGCGACGCCAACAGTTAAGTTCGTCATCAAATCGGTCAGACCTGATACGTATCTAAGATTCATTATTCATCACTCTTGGGTTGTACCTCATAGAATGATTTTGAAATCATCGTATTTCTCAGGATCTCATATTGGGTTGTACCTCATTCACCAAAATTAAATTCTCATTTTGTTAAAACCTGACGGATGAATCATTCATCAGATTGAAAACTTTTGAAAATGGCACGCGAAAAATTTGAACGAAAAAAACCTCACGTAAATATTGGTACTATTGGTCACGTCGACCACGGAAAAACAACGTTAACTGCAGCGATCACTATGACACTTGCAGCAATTGGAAATTCTGTCGGGAAAAAATATGATGATATTGATTCTTCTCCTGAAGAACGTGCACGTGGAATTACTATTAATACAGCCCACGTAGAATACGAAACAGAAAAGAGACACTATGCCCACGTTGACTGCCCGGGCCACGCCGACTATGTGAAAAATATGATTACGGGTGCTGCCCAAATGGATGGAGCAATTCTTGTTGTTTCTGGTGCTGATGGTCCTATGCCACAAACAAAAGAACATATTCTACTTGCTAAACAAGTAGGTGTACCAAATGTAGTTGTCTTTTTAAATAAAGAAGACATGGTAGATGATGCAGAACTTCTTGAACTTGTAGATATGGAAGTTCGTGAAACACTGAGCAATTATGAATTTCCGGGAGATGAAATTCCAATCGTTCCAGGATCAGCTTTACTTGCTCTTGAAGCAGTAACAGAAAATCCAAATTTAACACGTGGCCAAAACAAATGGGTAGATAAAATTTATGGACTTATGGATGCCGTTGATTCATATATTCCAACACCAGCACGTGAAACTGATAAACCATTCTTAATGGCAGTTGAAGACGTTTTCTCAATTACTGGTCGAGGAACTGTTGCAACTGGTCGTGTTGAACGTGGGTCAGTTCGTGTTGGTGATAACGTTGAAGTTGTTGGTTTAGGAACAACAAGAAACACAACTGTAACTGGTTTAGAGATGTTCCAAAAAACACTAGATGAAAGTGTAGCCGGTGATAACGTTGGAATTCTTCTTCGTGGGATCCAAAAAAATGATATTGAACGTGGAATGGTTCTTTCGGCACCAGGAAGTATTACGCCACATAAACAATTTGAAGCCCAAGTTTATATTCTGAATAAAGAAGAGGGTGGACGACATACACCGTTTTTCCCAGGGTATCGACCACAATTTTATGTACGAACAACTGACGTAACTGGAAAAATTGAATCATTCCGTGCTGATGACGGTTCTGAATCTTCCATGGTAATGCCCGGTGACCGTATTAAAATGATTGTTGAACTTATTCAACCTGTTGCTATTGAAAATGGAATGCGTTTTGCAATCCGCGAGGGTGGTCGAACAGTTGGTGCTGGCGTAGTTTCAAAAATTATTGTTTAGGTAGAAGCAAATGAGGAACCAGCCCTAAGTCAAGATGAGTGGGTGATTCTTCATTTTACTTCTGAAGTGATCGCGGATCAGAATATTAGGTATGAGGTAGTCGCGACTACCTCATACCTAATATTCTGATCTCTGATTTTGAGCATCAGATGAGCTCTGCTCATTCGTGATTCTGAAGATGAGCTCTGCTCATCCTTACTGACTACAATTCCTATCTAAAAAAAACATAACAATATGACAAGAGTAACTCGTGGTTTTGTTGCAAAAAAAAGAAGAAAAAGAATTTTTAAACTTGCAAGTGGCTTCCGAGGAGCAAATGCTGTTTTATTTAGAACAGCGCAACAACGTACCTTACGTGCCCTTGCACTTGCATATCGTGACCGACGCTTATATAAAAGAAAAGTTCGAGGATTGTGGATTCGCCGTTTAAATACTTTTCTTCGTCATCAAGTGTCACAAGCAAATGGTGCAACACAACGTACTGTTTATAGCTCGTGCATAAATTCTTTAAAGAAAGCAAATATTCTTTTAAATCGAAAAGTTTTATCACAACTTGCTATTTTTGATCCAGAAAGTTTACGCTTAATTGTAAATGAGTTATAATCGGAAATCAGGCGTGAGGAATCAGAAACCATCAGCTTTGCTGATTTAAAGATTCATCAGGTAGAAGCGAAGCTCAGGCCTGATCTTCTCTCTGATTCTGACCTGATCGAGCTCAACATCAGGCATGATGAATCAGAGAGAAGAATCCGCTTTGCTGATCGATCAGGGAGAAGCGTAGTTTATCTCTGATGCCTTATACCTGATCGAGTTTATCGGCTGATTCGCTGATGCAGCACAGTTCAATTACAAAAGTCTATAGATCGCGAACACGAATTCCCTATGATGTACGGGTTCGTAACTCAGAGGACCAAGAGTTTAGGTTTCCGACACCTAATGCCGAGGGTTCAACTCCCTCCGAACCCATAAATGATACTCTTTAAGAGGTATAAGAAATCATTGATTTCTTGTTTTTTTTTCTTTCCTCTGATAGTATCAGATAGAAGAAAGATCAAAAGCAAGAGTGAATCTATGAATTTCTAATTTTTTATTCATATAATGAAGTACGAGCGAAGCTGAATGATTCGTTCATGAGAAAATTCGCGGGGTAGAGCAGCCTGGTAGCTCGCAAGGCTCATAATCTTGAGGTCAGGGGTTCAAGTCCCTTCCCCGCTATTGATTAGCAAGTAAGCTTCGCCCATACTTGATTATGTACCAGTAAATCTGAATAGCCCTTTTTGGATGTCAAGACAAACAGATAAAGTTTAACCCACCTTTAAAGATCTCTATTTAATTGTTGACTTGTGTATTGATTTCATTGCGAGAATATCACGAATCAGCCGGCAGATAGTAAGTAATCGCGAAGGGGAGTCTCGAGAGTCAGAGATAATATCAGGCATGGGAAATCATGATCAGGTAGAAGCGTAGCTTTTTTCTGATGCGAGGTTCGGAATCAGCAAAGCTGCTCTAAGGATTGAGAGGATCGCGAATGAGCATAGCATAGTTATCTCTATTCGCGATTCATAAATGCTTAGATTGAATTGTCTGAGCACCTGTTCTGGGCTTTTTATTTGATGAGTTGAAGACGAGCACGCGCTCTCTTAAAGGCTAAGCTTGTTTCAATTTTTTCTTTTTTTCCATCAGCTTTCTCAAAAGCCAATTGTGCGTCTAGAAAAGCTTGTTCAGCTTTAGCAGCATCAATTGAAGTCGACTCCACTGCATCATTCACTAGAATTGTAACTGTGTTTTCTTGAATGAGAGCGAAACCACCCATAAGAGCCATTTTCATCCATTCATTTTTCGATTGAGAACGAACCATCATGACACCAATATCAAGACCAGTAATAAGAGGTGTATGATTCGTCAAGATTCCCATCTGCCCAGTTGCTGTCGGCAGAATAATTTCTTCAGCAGTATCATTCCAAAAAACACGATCTGGCGCAAGAATACAAACTTTTAAAGTCATAATGCTAAACTTGTTCGAGCTCTGCTCATAATTTTTTAGGGACCGGGATCAGCAGATGAGCGAAAGATGACAAATCAGAGAGAAGATCGGGCATGATGAATCAGAGATAAGAATCAGCTTTGCTGATCGAGCTCATACTCTGATCCGAGCGACGCTGATCTCCCTGATCAGTCACTCAAGCTTATATCTGATCTCCGAATCGAGCTTCGCTCATTCTCTTTTTATGAGCTTATTTTGTAAAGATTTGCGTATATTCAGCAATAGCTTCTTTCAAGAAAGATTCAGCTTCTGGTGTAAATGTTTTTGACGTACGAATAATTTCATAAATTTTTGGTTTATTTGTTGAAATATATTCACGTAAGCCAGATAGGAAATCACGAACTTGATTCACAGCAAGTTTATCAAGATACCCTTTAATTCCTGTATAGATTGTAGCGACTTGTTCTTCAACTTTTAAAGGAGCTGCTTGTGATTGTTTTAAAAGTTCACGAAGACGTACACCACGTGCAAGTTGATTTTGTGTCGCTTGATCTAAATCTGAAGCAAATTGTGAGAAAGCTTCAAGTTCCGCAAATTGTGCTAACTCTAATTTAAGAGTTCCAGCAACTTGTTTCATAGCTTTAATTTGAGCTGCGGATCCCACACGTGATACTGAAATCCCTACGTTAATGGCTGGTCTAATTCCTGAATTGAAGATATCTGCAGATAAGAAAATTTGCCCGTCCGTAATAGAAATAACGTTTGTTGGAATATATGCAGATACGTCGCCGCCTTGTGTTTCTACAACTGGAAGCGCTGTCATACTTCCTTCACCAAGTTTTGTACTTAATTTTGCTGCTCGTTCTAGAAGACGCGAGTGTAAATAGAATACATCGCCTGGATATGCTTCACGACCTGGTGGACGTTTTAAAAGAAGAGACATTTGTCGGTAAGCTTGAGCTTGTTTTGACAAATCATCATAAATAACTAATGTGTGACGACCTGTATACATGAAATACTCAGCAAGTGCTGCCCCTGTATAAGGTGCTAAATATTGAAGTGTTGCTGGTGAATCAGCATTCTCCGCCACAACAATTGTATATTTCATGGCACCACGTTCTTGAAGTGTTGTCACAATTTGTGCAACAGAAGAAGCTTTTTGACCAATAGCAACATAAACGCAAACCACATTTTCACCATTTTGATTAAGAATTGTATCTGTAGCAACTGCTGTTTTTCCTGTTTGTCTATCACCAATGATAAGCTCACGTTGTCCTCGACCAATAGGGATCATTGCATCCACAGCAATTAAACCTGTTTGAAGAGGTTCATAGACTGAACGGCGAGAAATGATTCCTGGTGCAGGTGATTCAATAAGTCGGGTTTCTTTTGATGGGATTTCACCTTTTCCATCGATTGGCCGAGCCAGAGCGTCAACAACACGACCTAAAAAAGCATCACCAACGGGAATTTGTGCAATTTTTCCTGTTGCTTTTACGGAAGCACCCTCTTGAACAGCAATTCCATCACCCATTAATACCGCACCTACGTTATCTGTCTCAAGATTTAATGCAATACCTACAGTTCCGTCTTGAAATTCAAGAAGTTCTCCTGCCATTACTTTTTCAAGTCCATAAATACGTGCGATTCCATCACCAACTTGAAGAACAGTTCCAATATTTGAAACTTTTACTTCTTGATTATATTGCTCAATTTGTTGACGAATAATGTTACTGATTTCATCAGGTCTAATCTTTACCATGAGTTTTTCTTTTTGATCAGGAAATGAGCGGAATCAGAAGATCAGGCAAGAATCACGAATGAGCAGAGCTCATCTGATGAGCTCTGCTCATTCTTATCTCTGATTCATCAGGAATCCTGATACGTAGACCAGGCGTGATTCGTCATCTGACGCTCATCGACTGGTGCATTATGACGGATTAAAGTTTTCCAAGAGCATTGATATTTGCATCAATTAAACGACGTTGAACTGATGTATCAATTTTCGTTTGAAGTAATTGGAGAGCTCGTGCAAGAGAAAGACGAATAACTTGTTGACGAACTTGCCCCATAGCTTTCTCTTCCTCAAAACGAAGAATTGCTTGTTTCCCTTCTTCAAGACGTTGAATTTCCTCAAGAGTACGTTGTGCAAAGCTATTTGTAGTTTGTTTTGCTGTTACTTTTCCTTGTTCACGAATTTCAAGTGCTTTTGCTTGAGCAATTTGAATTTTTTGTTTTGCTTCTGCAAGTTTTTGTTCTGCCTCAACAAAACGTTCATTTGCAGTCTTTAGAGTATTAAAGATTTTTTGTTTTCTTTCATTTAAAAGTGAACGTAAAACGTCTCCACCTAAGTAAATGACAACACCAAGAACAACTAGTAAGTTTAAGATATTTGTTTCGATCACGTCAAAATTTAGACCAAAACCTTCACTTGGGAGTAGTAACATTTTTATATTCGTTCGAGATTGCGTCTCTGAACTCGAAAACCCTGAGACGCGATCCATAATAACTTGATTGACTCGGACGCTTCTGCGAAGAGATTGCTCCCTCCTCTGTTTCTCAGCCCATATACTTGAATAAGTTCTGTTGATCTGATTTTGATGTAAAAACATCAAGATGAGCTCAGGGGCATATAAAGTCTTTTCCTGATTTTCCACAGTCGCTTCGGAGCAAGTATTTCTTTCAGCGAAGCTTACCATCAAATCATCATTCTGAAGTTTGGCTCGTAAGCTCCTCTGAACTTCACACAGTGGGGAGTGTCCTACGTGTATAAGTTCGGAATCAAAGAGAAGCGAGATCAGGGAGAAGGCATCAGATATAAGAATCACCTTATATCTGATGCCTTCTCCCTGATCTCAATCAAGTATCCACTGATGATCTTTTTTTATTGGCAGATACTTGATTTGCTCGTTCTTTCTCTTAACCAGCGAACGGGTTAGCAAATAAAAGAGCTAGTGCTACAACTAGACCATAAATTGTTAAAGCTTCCATGAACGCTAATGAAAGAAGAAGAGTTCCACGAATTTTTCCTTCTGCTTCTGGTTGACGAGCGATCCCTTCTACAGCTTGACCAGCGGCTGTTCCTTGCCCAATTCCTGGACCAATTGCACCTAAACCAATAGCAAGACCAGCACCTACAACAGAAGCAGCACCAATAATTGGATTCATGATATTTTTTTTTATATGACTCAGAACATCAAGACACTTCAAACACTAAAGATTGTCTTTCCATGTTCAATCAAAAGAGATTAAAATCGCAAACTTGAGAGATCCACGAGTCAAAAACTCGAAAGAGGATCTTAACACGAGGGATCAGTGGATCAGGGGAGCGAATACATATGTTGATTCTTGAGACTCCACAAATGACTGATTCGCTCGTCTACACTAACCCAAAAGAACCTCAGTGCGAAAGCACAGACGAGGTTCATGCATAGGGCTTAAGAAAAGTATAAAAAAGACAAGATAATTCTGCAAGTCTTATATGTTGAATTGGATCAGCTTTGCTGATTCTGATCAAGCATGAGGAAAGCTCCTCGGCGGATCAAGACATGAGTCATACATTAATGATGTGTCTCCATTGCTTCTCCAATGTATGCTCCAGCTAGTGTAGCGAAAATGAGAGCTTGAATTGCACTTGTGAATAAACCAAGAAAAATAAGTGGAATCGGAATCACAAGAGGAACTAAAGTAATAAGTACTGCAACAACAAGTTCATCTGCTAGAATATTTCCAAAAAGTCGAAAACTTAAAGAAAGTGGTTTTGTAAAATCTTCTAAGACATTAATAGGAAATAAAATTGGTGTTGGTTGAACATATCGACCAAAATAGTTGAGACCTTTTTTTGTTAGTCCAGCATAAAAATATGCAACGGATGTTAACAGCGCAAGCGCTACTGTAGTGTTAATATCGTTTGTTGGTGCACCAAGTTCACCATTTGGAAGTTCAATAATTTTCCATGGAATTAAGGCACCTGACCAATTTGAGACAAAAATAAATAGAAAAAGTGTTCCTAAAAAAGGGACCCATTTTACAGATTCGTGTGAAATTTGAGTTTTTGCAATATCACGAATATATTCTAAAACAAATTCAATAAAATTTTGTCCACTTGAAAAATTGTTTTCTGTCACTAAAGTGGACTGTAAATTTTGTGTACTAAGAATTGCTCCTAGAACTAAAATTCCAATAACGATCCACGTGTTAATTAAAACTTGTCCATGAACTAAAAAACCATTTAAATTCCAATAAAAATGTTGACCAATTTCTACCGCAGATACTTCAAATAACATATAATTTTTTTAAGACCAATTGCGGTCATCAGATCGTGCAATCACGAGTCAAGAATTCAAGGAGCAGCTTTGCTGCTCTATTCCCGGATCTTCATGGTGCTCACATCTCATCTGCTCTTACTCACTTACCTTACTCGGACCTAGGAGTAACGTTTATACCTATAATACTCTTTTTTTTTCTTATTTGCCAGAATCAGCAAAGCTGATCGAACAAAGATGTACTATTTGATGATGGATGACCATACAAGAATAAATTTTTCTCTTTCTTTTTATCTAAACTTTAAAAGAAGTCTATATTTACATTCTCTTGTGTCGCAGAAGATGATCAGATACAAATCAATGATTCATCGGTGTGTGTCTTAAGGCCGACAAGTCATCCGTACAGATGAATGACGAATCAAAAATGAATCAATAAGCTACGAATCAGCGGATGAGCTTGATCAAGAAGATCATATACGGGCTCCATCACGTATGAGCTTGAACTTGGGTCATAGGTGATCAATTATGTTATAATAATGATAACTTTAAATATTTGATTCATTTTGCAAATGACGCAAAGTCAATCAATAAAGGGAAGAATAATTTATTTTTTAACTTTAAAACTATGACAGCTACATTAGAAAGACGTGAAAGCGCGACTCTTTGGGGTCGTTTTTGTGAATGGGTAACTTCAACTGAAAACCGTTTATACATCGGTTGGTTCGGTGTATTAATGATCCCAACTCTATTAACAGCAACTTCTGTATTCATTATCGCATTCATCGCAGCTCCTCCAGTTGATATTGATGGTATCCGTGAGCCAGTATCTGGTTCTCTTCTATACGGAAACAACATCATTTCTGGTGCTGTAATTCCAACTTCAAACGCTATTGGATTACACTTCTACCCAATTTGGGAAGCAGCTTCAGTTGACGAATGGCTTTACAACGGTGGTCCTTACCAACTAATCGTTTGCCACTTCTTCATCGGTGTATGTTCTTACATGGGCCGTGAATGGGAACTTTCATTCCGTTTAGGAATGCGTCCTTGGATCGCTGTAGCTTACTCAGCTCCAGTTGCAGCAGCTACTGCTGTATTCATCATCTATCCAATCGGACAAGGTTCATTCTCAGATGGTATGCCTCTAGGTATCTCTGGAACTTTCAACTTCATGATCGTTTTCCAAGCTGAGCATAACATTCTAATGCACCCATTCCACATGCTAGGTGTTGCTGGCGTTTTCGGCGGTTCTCTATTCTCAGCTATGCATGGTTCTCTAGTAACATCTTCACTTATCCGTGAAACTACTGAAAACGAATCTGCAAACGCAGGATACAAATTCGGTCAAGAAGAAGAAACTTACAACATCGTTGCAGCTCACGGCTACTTCGGTCGTTTAATTTTCCAATACGCTTCTTTCAACAACTCTCGTTCTCTTCACTTCTTCCTTGCTTTATGGCCAGTAATGGGTATTTGGTTCACTGCTCTAGGTATTTCAACTATGGCATTTAACCTAAACGGTTTCAACTTCAACCAATCTGTTGTAGACTCACAAGGTCGCGTAATCAACACTTGGGCTGATATCGTTAACCGTGCTAACCTTGGTATGGAAGTAATGCACGAACGTAACGCTCACAAC
>Ga0164297_10002597_pt1 | contig 17630 bp, 18 predicted proteins | sample GEODES058metaG_FD_113539 | JGI IMG/M metagenome (GOLD analysis project Ga0164297, IMG submission 113539) | Dystrophic lake water microbial communities from Trout Bog Lake, Wisconsin, USA - GEODES058 metaG | ecosystem: Environmental > Aquatic > Freshwater > Lake | place: USA: Trout Bog Lake...
ACCTACTTCATCGTCATGGAGCTCATTGAGGGCACCTCACTCGACGAAGTACTTCGCGCCACGCGGGTCTTGTCACCCGCTCGGGCCGTCAACATCGCCACGCAGGTCGCCGCCGCTCTCGGCTACGCGCACCGCAGCGGGGTCGTGCACCGTGACGTGAAGCCGGGCAACATTCTCATCACCTCAGACAACCAAGTGAAGGTAACGGACTTCGGTATTGCCCAGGCCGTCTCGAGTGAGGACCAACTGGTTGTCGAAGGTTCCGTCATGGGAACCGCAACGTACTTCTCACCAGAGCAGGCCGAAGGTGCTGTCGTGGACGGACGCTCCGACGTCTACTCACTCGGTGTGGTTCTCTTCCAGATGGTGTGCGGTCGACCACCGTTCATTGGCGACACCCCGGTGGAAGTCTCGTCGCAGCACGTCAACTCAGTCGTGCCAAGTCCGACGACTTTTAAGCCTGATGTGCCGAACGATCTCGACGCGATCATCATGCACGCCCTCGCGAAGTCGCCTGGTCAGCGCTACCAGTCAGCGGACGAATTCCGCGCTGACCTCCTGCGCTTCAGCGAGGGCCGACCAGTCCAAGCTGCAGAGCGCAACAACGCTTTCTTTGGTGCGGACGCAACGCGTGCCGTAGCGGCGGTCACGCCAGGAGAGCGCACCCAAGCGGTGCCAGTAATGAGCGGCCCACGCACCGACGTCAAGCGTCGCAACACCTCACGCCGACCGCTCATTATTTCGGTCGTCGTCGTTCTCGTACTCGCCATTGCGGGCCTCGGTTACTTCGCCACTGCTTCAAAGGGCGTCACCACGATGCCCAACATCACGGGCGAGTCAATCGAGAAGGCCACCGCCACGTTGACGAGCGACGGTCTCGTCGTTGGTACCACCAAGCAGGTCTCCTCCAACAAGCGAAGCGGAACCGTGCTCTCTTCAGACCCACGTGCGGGTTCGCACATCTCGAAGGGTGAGTCCGTGAGTCTCATCGTGAGTTTGGGTCACGCGACCGCTCCCGTGACGGTCCCAGACCTCACGGGCATGACGCTGAGTGACGCGGAGAGCGAACTACAAACGGAACTCCTGGGCTTCACGATTGAGTTCACGCCAACGGTGCCCGTTGGCCAGACCGCTGCCCCGAACACCGTGCTCTCCCAGACACCCGTCGGCGGCACGCAGTCCACGACTGGTTCCAAGATCACGCTCGTGGTGCTGGCTCCTAACTCGAAGTACCCAATGCCGAACCTCGCTGGCGACACGACGCTCCAGGCGGCTTCAACCCTTGGTCAGTCGGGCCTCACGGTGAGCACCAGCACCTCCACCCAGTGCTCGAACCAGTACGCGAGTGGGCTGGTTGTGGCGACGTCACCCGCACAGAGCACCTTGGTGTCAGCGGGACAAGCTGTTGAACTGATTACTTCTTCGGGCTACTGCAACGTCATCGTTCCTACCGTGACTGGTGAAACCCAGAGTCAAGCGCAGGCGGCACTGACGGCCCCCACCGAAGGTCTTATTCCGAGTTACACCCCGGCGCCGTCGAGCGAATGTGGTCCTGAGAACCAGGGCACCGTGCTGGCCCAGAGCGTCCCCGGTGGCTCCTCAGTGCTCTATGACTCGACAATCACGTTGACGGTCTGCACTGCTGGCGCTCAGTAATCCAGAAAAGTACGAAGGATAGAATCTTCCACCATGGCTAAGCACAAGAACTCAAAGACCGTTGGTCGCTACGTTGCTCCTGAAGCACGCGGTCGGATCACGCCGAAGAAGCAGCGTGAAACTGAAGAAAGCCACGCCCAGTTCGGCTGGTTGATCCTGCAGCTCCTCGCCTTCGGCATCATTGTCGTCACGCTTAACTACTTGGCCGTGTTGCCCGGTTCCGTGTCACCGTGGTACCTGGTGATTGGACTGGCCTCGCTCTTCGGCGGCTTCTACTTGTCCACCAAATACAAATGATCGAATAAAAAAATCCCCCTCGCCCTCCACAACGGAAGCGGCGAGGGGGATTTTTTTATGGTCAGTCGAGGCGCTCGATAATGGTTGCGTTGGCGAGTCCGCCACCTTCGCACATGGTCAGGAGACCGTAGCGACCACCAGTGCGCTCAAGTTCATTAAGGAGTGTGGCGCACAGCTTGGCGCCCGAGGCACCCAGCGGGTGACCGAGAGCAACGGCTCCACCGTTGACGTTTACCTTCGAGAGGTCGGCGTTGTGTTCCTTCTGCCACGCCAAGACCACGGAAGCGAAGGCTTCGTTGATTTCCACGAGGTCGATGTCATCGAGTGTCAGGCCCGCCTTCTGCAGCACCTTGGTGGTGGCAGGGATTGGACCAGTCAACATGGTGATGGGGTCAACGCCGGCGAGCGCAAATGAGTGGAAGCGGGCACGGGGCTTGAGACCAAGTTCCTTCGCCTTTTCAGCGCTCATAATCAGCACGGCCGAAGCACCATCGGTGATCTGTGACGAGTTACCGGCGGTGACCTTGCCACCTTCCTTGAAGGCGGGCTTCAAGTTGGCGAGGGTTTCGACGCTCGAGTCGGGGCGAATACCTTCGTCGGTCGTCATGATTTCGTCAGTGAAGTTACCGGACTCGTCCTTCAGGCGGATCGGAATGATTTCATTCTCGAAACGACCTTCCTGCGTCGCGCGAGCGGCGCGGTGGTGGCTCTCGGCGGAGAAAGCGTCAAGGTCTTCACGAGTGATGTTCCACTGGTCCGCAATCATCTCGGCACCAATGCCCTGACCCTGGAGGCCACCCTTTTCTTCGTAGCGCTCACGTACGCCGGGACCAAAGGGGAACCCGGCGTCCTTGCCAATGGAGGAGCCCATGGCGACGCGGGTCATTACTTCAACACCAGCTGCGACCACAATGTCGTAGGCGCCGGACATAACACCCTGCGCCGCGAAGTGCAGCGCCTGCTGCGATGAACCGCACTGGCGGTCGATGGTGGTGGCGGGCACTGATTCGGGCCAGCCAGCTGAAAGAACGGCGTTGCGGCCAACGTTGAATGCTTGCTCACCGACCTGGGAGACACAGCCCATGATGACGTCATCAATGAGAGCGGGATCGAGGTTGTTGCGAGCCACCAGGGCCTTCAGCGCTTCGGCCGCGAGGTCCGCTGGGTGCCAGCCCTTCAGTTTTCCGTTTCGCTTGCCCCCCGGGGTACGAAGTGCATCGACAATTACTGCTTCAGTCATTGATTCCCTTTCGAAAAAAGTGGATTCCCCCCACTGCGCGAAGCCTAGACCCGAGCGCGGACTAACGTCACAGCAGTGACTGAAGAACGTAAAAATATGGACCGCTGGCTCGGCAGTGGTGGCATGGCCATCATCGAGGCAGTTGGTGGAAATTTTGAAGCCTACGGCGTTGACGGGGAAGACCTGGGCTGGGCCACGGGAACCTTTACACCCACCGCACTGGCCTGTAATCCTCACGGCACCGTCCAGGCCGGTGTGCACGCCGTGTTGCTCGACGCCGCAATGAACTTCGCCATCAATGCTGCCCTAACGGGGAAGGACCGCACCCAAGCGACCATTGAAATGTCCACCGAACTCATGCGCGCTGCGGAGGCTGGCGTCACGTACGTGCTGCGCGGAGAAGTCGTTCGACTCACCCGACAGATTGCCTACGCCGAAGCAACCTTGTCGAGCAGTGACGGCAAAATGATCAGTCGCTCGACGGGTACGTTTCTTGTCCACCGAGGCGAACAGTGAGAGTCAGCGTCGTTATCCTGCCGTCACCCTCGTGGCGCGAGGCGAGTGTCATGTGGCAGCAGGCCGAAGAATTTGGTTTCTACGCCGGCTACACCTACGACCATTTGTCGTGGGAGGCCTTTCGCGAACTGTCGTGGTTCTCGGCGACACCCGTCTTAACGGCTGCTGCGACGGTGACCTCGACCTTAAAGCTCGGGCCACTGGTGACAACACCCAACTTCCGCCACCCCCTCACGGCGGCTAAGGAACTCATTGCGCTCGACGACATCTCGAATGGTCGAATGATTGCCGGTGTGGGTTCTGGCTCGTGGGGGCTTGATTCCACGGTGCTTGGCGCCGAGCAGTGGTCACCCGCACTCCGTCACGAACACTTTGAAGCATTCCTCAGGGTCTACGACCAGTTGCTGCGCGAACCACGCAGCACGATTGACAATGCCTTCTACCCCATCACCGAGTCGCGGCAACTACCCGGACCCGTGCAGTCGCCCCGTCCGCCACTCATTGTGAGTGCCCTTGGACCAAAGTCGTTGGCGCTCGCCGCCGAACTGGGTGACGGCTGGGTGAGTTACGGTGCACCGCGCGGTGTCCGAGAAGCTTCGACGGTCGTTGCGGTGGGTGATCAGGTGAAGCGCCTCAATGACGAACTCGCCCAGCGAGGACGCGACACTGCAACATTCCAAAAGGCGATTCTCGACTTTGGCGGCGACGTTCGTCCCACCAGTTCACTCGAAGCATTCGTGGACTATGCCGGCACCTACCGAGACCTCGGCTTCAGCGAGATGGTTATTCACTGGCCAATCCCGAACTCCCCCTACGACTGGGACCGCTCGATTTTTGAAGCAATCGCCACGGAGGGCGTGGCGACGGTGACTCGCTGGTCTTAGATGTGGTCGGCGGGAATCTGGCCGAGACGTCCGGCCTGGTAGTCCTCAAAGGCCACCTGAAGTTCCGCGCGCGTGTTCATTACGAAGGGACCGTAGGCCGCCACGGGCTCCTTGATGGGTTCGCCACCCAAGATAAGGAGTTCCAGTGCGTTGGTGCGTGAGTCCTGGGTTTCGTTGGCACTGACGACGAGATAGTCACCATCGACGTGCACCGACATCTGACCTTCGTTGAGGGCAATACGTTCCACGCCAACGGTTCCGTTGCCGGACATGGCGTAGACGAGGGCGTTGTAGTCAGAACGCCAGGGGAGGACGAGCTGTCCACCGGGCATAAGAGTTACGTGCAGAATCGAAATTGGCGTGTGCGTCTGGCCGGGGCCGTCGACGTCGCCGAGCGATCCAGCAATCACGCGAATGATGGCGTCGCCGTTGTCGTTGGTGAGAAGCGTCACCGCGTCAGAACCAATGTCCTGGTAGCGGGGATTGGTCATCTTGAGGCGTGAAGGCAGGTTTACCCACAGCTGGAAGCCGTGGAAGAGGCCGCCTGAGTCGATGAGTGCGTCTGGTGGACGTTCGATGTGCAAAATACCCGCACCGGCCGTCATCCACTGGGTGCCACCATTTTGAATAACGCCACCGCCACCAATGGAGTCCTGGTGCAGGAACGTTCCTTCCATCATGTAGGTCACGGTCTCAAAACCACGGTGCGGGTGCCACGGTGTGCCCTTAGGTTCGCCGGGGCCGTAGTCGATCTCGCCCATCTGGTCGAGGTGGATAAAGGGGTCGAGGTCGGCGAGGTCGATGCCGGCAAAGGCACGACGAACAGGGAAGCCTTCACCCTCAAGACCACGAGGCGCAGTGGTGATCTGCTTGACCCGACGTGGTCGGTCGCTCGCTCCGGGCGCTACGGCCTTAGGGAGTTCGAGTGGATTGTCAACGGTAACGGCGGGCATGCACCCACGTTAATAGTCAATCAAGAACGCTTGCCCACTGGCTGCTGGTAGGCGGCGAGCAGAACGAGTAGCGCAATCACTGCAGTCATGACGAGCGAGACGTTGCCTGGCCCGAAGTTCAGACCACCACGAGCTTTGGAAACCCCGATCCAGTCGGCGTAGGAAGCACCGAGCGGACGAGTCAGCACGTACGACGTCCAGAAGCAGCCAATGGCGTTGAGGCGAAGCGCAAAGAAACCAATCGCTGGCAGGAGGAAGAGCACCGTGAAGAGCACGCCGGAACCGAAGTACCCCAGGTGCAATGTCGTGGCGGTGAGGTCACCTACGGCAGTGCCGAGTGCGAAGGTGGCGGTGACGGTGAGCCAGTAGAACAGTTCACGTCGGGTCGTGGTGATGCTGTGAATCGAAAGCGTGCCTTCCATTGAACGCCACGTCCGAAAGATCACAACGAGGGCGACGCCGTAGAGTGCGGCCGACACTGCGTACGGAACAGAAAACTGCACGTGGAGCACGTCGGCACACATGGTGCCAAAGATGCTCACCATGACGAGAGCCGACCAGTAGGGGAGTGCGCGGTAACGGTTGGTCGTCATTTGCCAGTACACCACTGCGAGGAAAAGGATGCCGGAAAGAAGCACCACCACGATGGGGTTGTAGGTCTTTACGAAGTGATCCGACGTAGCTTCACCCATGGCGGTGGTGAGAAGCTTCAAAATCCAGAACAGCGCCGTGACGGGTGCTACTTTGCTACGGCCAAAGTCGTGGCGAAGTGAAAGAGGCATTCTCTAATTCTAGAGAGAGCCCTCAATAATTTTGGCCAGGAACGCCTGCGGGTCAACCGAGATAAAGAGAGCGGTGGCACTGGCAATCAGTGTTTCGCCATCTTCAACCTTTGCTTCAATTGAGAGCTTTCGACCTTCGTGCTTGGTGAGCCAGGCAGTGACGCGAATTGGGTGACCAATCGGTGTGGGAGCACGGTAGGTGATGTCGAGTTGGGCCGTAAAGGCCAGTACTTCGGCAATGCCCAGCACCACGCCCATGGTCTCGTCAATCAGAGCAGCGACGACGCCGCCGTGGGCTCGACCGGGAGCACCTTCGAACGCCTTGCCAAGCGTGACTTCCATAATCGCGAGGTCACCATCACGCCAGAGCTCTGCACCAATGCCCAGTGGATTGGCATTACCGGACACCACGGAGTCGGCGAAGAGTTGCTTGGAGGTGCGTGACTCTTGCACGGGCGCGTGCATAGAGAACTTCGACGCGGTCTGGGGATCAACGACGCGGACCCGAGCGGGGGCGTCTTGCACGAGTGAACGAATCGCGTCGAGGTGTTCGCTTAACTCGCGAAGTTGGTCGTCGGTGAGGTCGCGAGCAACGAAGCTGTGGCCAATGGCTCGCAACTTCCCCGCGGCGCTCGCGCGCAGCTCGTCACTGGTCATTAGGCACCGGTGTAGTACTTGTCCGCCACGGCCAGTGCGGCGTCGAGACGGCGGAGTCCCTCGCGCGCTTCGTCCGGCGTAATTGTGCAGGGAGGCACGAGGTGGATGCGGTGGTAGTTCGAACCTACGAGCAGACCTTCGCCACGAGCCGCAGCGAGAATCTCGTTCATGGCGGGCGAACTGCCACCATACGGAGCGAGTGGCTCCTTCGTCGCACGGTCAGTCACGAGGTCCAGCGCAAAGAACACACCAGTGCCTCGAGCCTCGCCAATAATGCGGTGCTTCTTCTGCAGTTCCGCGACACCCGGACGCAGCACTTCTTCACCAATGCGAGCCGCGTTCTCGACAATGCCTTCGTCTTCAAAGGCCTGCATTGAGGCCACCGCGGCGGCAACGGCTAGTGGGTGACCAGAGTAGGTGAGACCACCGGGGTAGACGCGGTCGTTGAAGGTGTCACTAATGGCCTTAGAAATCACCACACCACCGAGTGGAACGTAGCCGGAGTTGACACCCTTGGCGAAGGTCACCAGGTCGGGACTGACACCGTGCTGCTGGTACGCGAACCAGGAACCACTGCGACCAAAGCCAGCCATGACTTCGTCAGCAATGTAGACAATGCCGTACTTGTCACACAGTGCGCGAACGCCCTGGAGGTAGCCCTTCGGCGGAATCATGATGCCCGCGGTGCCGGGGATGGTTTCCAGGATGATGGCGGCGATAGTACTGGGGCCCTCGAAGTTGATTTGGTTGTCGAGAGCGGTGAGCGCGCGCTGGCACTCTTCTTCTTCGGTGGTGGCGAAGTAGGCCGAGCGGTAGAGGAAAGGTCCAAAGAAGTGGACAACGCCAGCTGACGCGGTGTCGTTAGGCCAACGACGAGGGTCACCAGTCAAGTTGATTGAGGTGGCGGTTGCGCCGTGGTAGCTACGGTAGGCCGACATGACCTTGGGGCGACCAGTGTGGAGTCGGGCCATGCGAACCGCGTGTTCGACGGCCTCGGTGCCACCGTTAGTAAAGAAGACCTTGGCGGCACCTTCGAAGGAGTGATCGAGAATCATTTCGGCGGCTCGGTACCGCATCTCGTAGCCGTGCTGTGGCGCAATGGTCGTCAAGATGTCGGCCTGATCCTTGATGGCTTTCACGACTGAAGGGTGCTGGTGGCCAATGTTGGTGTTCACGAGCTGCGACGAGAAGTCCATGTAGGTCTTGTCGGACTCGTCGGTTACGTACACGCCCTGGGCGCTCTTGATCATGAGTGGCGCGAGCGAGGCCTGGGCGGACCAGGAGTGAAATACCGAAGCTTTTTCGCGTTCAACGCTGGTCATTGATGAGCGGTCGATGGTCATGAGTTTTTCCTTTGGCTTGCCATCATGAAGGTTACGCAACTTCTCCTCAACGTGGTTGACAGTGTGGGGACTCTTCGTCCTCGGTAAGGTTTTGCTATGGAATTCAACGACGAAGGCCTTTCTCTCGGTACCCGGCGCGAAGCAGCGCTGGCCCTCACCACCGAACATGTACTGCGCGCGTGGAGTGAGTTCGACCACGCCCGCGAAGAAGAATCACCGGTCAATGAACAGCTCGAGAACCTGCTGCACACCGGTCTCCCCGAGGCCCCGAGCGACGTTCTCTCGGTCATCGACAGTGCTGCCGAAGTACTCGACGCCTCACTGGCGCAGTCCCGACCACGGTATTTCGCCTTCATTGGTTCGAGTGGACTGGAAGTTGGAGCCCTCGCTGACCTGCTCGCACATACCTACGATTCGAACCTGGCGGTCGACGCCCGAGCGGCCACGGAGCTCGAGTGGCAGGCCGTGGGCTGGCTGGCATCATTCATTGGCTTTCCCGCCCAGACCGGCACCTTCACCTCGGGCGGCACAATCTCTAACATCACCGCTCTGGCCTCGGCTCGAGAGGCCGCTATTCCCGGGTCACGAACCAACGGTGTCGGAGCGGCCAAACCAACTCTCTACTGCTCTGACGAAGCGCATTATTCGATTACTCGAGCCGCTGAAGTCCTGGGTATTGGCGCGGCCAACGTGCGCGCGATTGCTATTGACGAGCAGCGCCGCATGCGAAGTGACGCCCTCCGTGAAGCACTGACGGCCGACATTGCGGCGGGTCACACACCCGTGGCGATTGTCGCCACCACGGGCACCACACTCACGGGGGCCGTTGATCCCATCAACGAACTGGCCGACGTAGCCCAAGAGTTTGGCGTGTGGCTACACGTCGACGGTGCCTACGGCGTCCCGGCGGCCGCAACAAGTTCGCGCTCGGAACTCTTTGCCGGACTCGACCGCGTTGATTCAGTGACAGTGGACTGCCATAAGTGGATGTTCGTTCCCAAGGCCTGTAGTGCGGTGCTGGTGCGCGACGTCAACACCCTGGCTCGTGTCTTTGGCCACGACGAGGCGTACATGCCACATGCTGGCGGCCACTTCAACGCTGTCGACATCACGCTCGAGTACTCGCGCCCCTTTCGCGCGCTCAAACTCTGGATGCTCTTTCGCACCCACGGCGCGGGTGCGGTGCGCAGCGCCATCGAACGCAACTGCGAGCAAGCAACGCAACTCTACGAATGGGCGAATGAACGAAGCGGCTTCGAAACACTGACGAGTCGACCACAGCTCTCCATCGTCCCCTTCCGCAGGGTCGTTCCTGGCTGCAGCGACGTCAGCGCCCACAACGACGCCCTCTGCACGGCGATTCAAAAAGACGGTCGGGTCTACGTGTCTCCCGCCACGATCGATGGCGCCGTTTGGCTACGACCTTGCTTTACTAATTTTCGAACGACCATGGACGACGTGGCGGCCCTGCTCGACGTGGCGAGCGAACTCGGGTCGTCGTGCGAGGGTCTCCACTAACTCGTCAACGTCTCCTTACCCAAAGGTGAAGTCGTAAGCCTGCACGCCAGGAGTGAATGACAGTGTCATGACGCCACTCTGCGCCGACGGGCTCGACAGCAGGGTGTAGAGCGTTGGAAAGCCCGTGACCGGAACCGTCTTTGTAACAACACCGTTCACCGCAACGTTGACCGATCCCTTGCCACCAAGCACGAGATAGATGTCGTGGTCGCCAGAGAACTGGAGATTCAGTGAAGCGTTCTTGCCGGCAATGATGTCCTGAGAACTAGGAGTCCAGGAACCTGCGAGGTCGTACATGTCGGTGCTGAGGGCACTGGGTGGCGAGAACGTCTGCGTCACACCATCGGTCATGGTCTCAGCCTGGAGGTAGGAACTGCGCTCAGTGCCGAGGTACGTTTCGGGGTTCGTGGCCTCAGTTGGCGTGAGGTCAGCCACGTTGGTCGCTGGTGGCAAGACAACCGAGAGGTTGGCCTGGCGCAGCAACGTCCGAATGAACTGTTCATCGTTGGCGTAGTTACCTTCGCCGTAGCTCACGTGACGAATAACACCGTTTCCTCCAATGAGGTATTCGGCGGGCCAGTACTCATTGGCGTAGGCCGACCAGGTGTCGAGGTTGTCGTCAATGGCGACGGGGTACTTCACGCCAAGCGTCTTATCGGCGGCGGCCACATTGCTCACGACGTGCTCGAAGGCAAACTCCGGTGCTTCAACACCAACAATGTCGAGACCGTAGGAGTGGTAGCGCTGGTACCAGGCTTCAACGTGGGGGAGCGTGCGTTGACAGTTGATGCAGGAGTAGGTCCAGAAGTCAACGAGAACTACTTTGCCCTTCAGTTGAGAGAGCGACAGTGGACGGTCCTTTGGCGTGTTGAGCCACGCGGTGATGCCTTGAAAGTCGGGAGCTACACCGCACTCCGAGAGACCGTTCATTTCGCCGTTAGCGGCAACTCCTTCGCAGGCCGCCAGTGACCCGGTCGTTGACTGGTGTTGGAGCTGGCGGAGTTCCTTCACCGTGTAGTGGTTGCCCTCAACCCAGTGCTGGAGCGACTGGGTGTAACCGGGTAGGTCGCGCTGGAGGACGTTGGCGGCGTTGAAGGTAATGGCGAGGGCCATGGCAATCAGAAGCACGCCAGCCACTGGACGCAGTTTGCGTGACTTTGTCGACAAGCGACGGTTGCGCTCAATGAGTCGGTCGCCGGCGAGCGCCACAGCAAAGAGTGGCGTGGCGGCACCAATGCCGAAACAGAAGCTGAGGAGCAAGCTGAAGAAGCTGGCGTGGTGGCGTGCGCCGAGCACGGAGATGGCGGCGAGTACGGGACCAGCACAGGGGACAAAAACGAGGCCAAGTCCGAGTCCTAAGACGAAGCCAGAGCGCGTGCCGGTGGGGGCACGACCAGCGAGGCGAGCGAAGGGTCGCTCGATCAAGTGACCGAGCTGGGGCCAAATAAGTCCAACGCCGAAAATGATGAGGAGCGCAATGCCCACGTTGCGGAGAAGATCTTGGGGAAGACCAAGGCTCGACAAGATCACTGAGCCGAGTGCAGTGATGATGCTGAAGCTCACCACCAGTCCGCTCACTACCGCCAGGGCGCGGCGACGCTTGGCACTCTTTTCATTCGTCACGCCTTCGACCGGCGTGCTCCAGCCCACGAGAACGACGGGCAGGATAGGCAAAATACAGGGCGAAACACCGGCGATGAGGCCAGCAAAGAATCCAATTACGAGTAAACCAAGCACACAATTCCAATCAGGGGGGGGTGCGGTCCCGCCTCTTTCGAAGCGGGACCGCGACTACTTGTCGAGCTAGATGCTCAACTTAGTGGCGGTAATGGTGGAACCCTTCAGGGTGCCCGTCACAGTTACCTTGGCACCAGCGACAATGCCTGACGACATGCCCATGGTGAACGTCACCTTGGAGGTGTAGTCAACGACGTAGTGCTTGGCACCGACGGTCATCTGGAATGAGTCCGTCATACCCATCATGGCGTTGACCTTGCTAACAGTGCCCTTCCAGGTCTCGGTCATGGCCATGGTTGCGCCGTGTGCCGCTACTGGAACAATCACCGCGGTACCCGCAGTGGCAAGTAGAGAAACGGTGAGTACTGCTCGTGATACAAAATGTCTTTTCATAGCAACTCCTACGTAGTACCTCGAAAGGTCAAACCGTTCGGTTCACTCCTACTGTCTCGGCGTTACGAATTCCGTTACAACATTTCTAGAAGTAGGGTGCAGACGTGAGTGACTCCGACCTCTTAACGAAGTTCATTGCGGGCGACCGCAGTGCATTTCGTGAGTTGTTTGAAGAGCACAACGATGCTGTCCTTCAAGTCGCTCGTTACTACGCGGGCGAACGCTACGAGGACGTGGCCCAGGAAACCTGGCTCGCCGTATGCAAAGGCGCCCACCGATTTGAAGGCCGTTCGTCGTTCAAAACGTGGTTGCTCCACATCTGTGCGAACCGAGCTCGCTCCCTCGGTTACCGCGAATCAAAGTACTTGTCCGTCGATCTTCAAGACCCCGTAGCCGCTGACCGATTCGATGAGGGTGGTGCGTGGCGAGCACCCCCGGTGCCGTTTAGCGACCTACTCGCCGACAACGAAGAGCGATCGTCGGTACTGCGCGTGGTGCACGCCGCCATCAGCGAACTTCGTGATCCCACGAGAGCGGTCGTAACGTTGCGTGACGTTGAAGGACTAGACACCAGAGAGGTTGCGGAAGTCCTGCAGTTGAGTGAGGCCAACGTTCGCGTGCTGTTGCACCGAGGTCGGGCCTATGTTCGTGAAGCGGTCGAAAAATGGCGAGGAGGTGAGAGCTGATGTTGTCGGTACGTGATATCTCATGTCGCCAAGCGGTGGCGCTCGTCAGCGACTACCTCGAAGGCGGGCTCTCGCGTCGCGAACGCCGACGTCTCGAAAAGCACCTCGCTAACTGCGGTGCGTGCAGCGCCTACCTCGATCAGATGCGTACAACCATTGCTCTGAGCGGTTCGGTAAAGACGAGTGACCTAAGTGCTGAAGCGCTTGATGACCTCGTTGATGTCTATTGGCACTTCATCGAGGACAGTCAGTAGCAAGAACGATCCGTGACGTCTGGGGTAGTTTCGACGTGACGTCAGAATCGGAGACTTGTGAAACTGCTACTCACTTCAGCGGGAATATCGAATCCCAGCATTAAAACGGCTCTCGAAGAGATGCTTCCCAAGCCAATTAGTGAGTGCAAGGCCCTGTACATCGCTACCGGCATGTACCCGTTTCGTGGCGGAGGAGAAGGGGTCGTTCGTTCTCTCAGTCCCGAGAGTCAAAATCCACTGACGTCGCTCGGATGGAAGTCGCTCGGCCTACTCGAGCTCACGGCACTACCGACCATTCGTCGAGAGAACTGGGTCGCCGACGTTCTCGATGCCGACGTGCTCCTCGTCTACGGCGGCAACGTCCTCTACCTGAAGTACTGGATGCAAAAGTCGGGCCTAGTCGACCTCTTTCCACAGCTCGACGACACGGTGTACGTCGGCGTGAGTGCGGGAAGCATCGTGATGACCGCCCACAACTGTGATGTGGAGTCGAACATCGAAGTGCTCCCTGACGACCCAGAGATTGTCAGGGACGGAGAAAAGGGTCTCGGCCTTCTGAACTGTGCCCTATGGGTGCACCTTGACAATCCGTCACCGATTTTCAGTGACCACACTTCAGAAAACATTGAGAAGTGGGCGACAACAATTCCAAGTGTCACCTACGCCATTGATGATCAGACAGCCCTGCGTGTCGAAGGCGAGCAGATTGTGGTCATTTCAGAGGGACAGTGGAGGCTATTTAGTTAACTTTGGCGGGCCCAGGTCACACCCGCTCATATCGAAATCGACCTAGGGTTAAAAGAATTGTAAAGCGGACTTTACAAAAAGTCTCATTACAAAAGTCTCTTTACATATCTTCCATTGCGGACATGTAAAAGTGGTCAGTGGGGATGGACATTCGCCTTTAATGAGAGTGTTACCCCCCAAGTCACATCACATGCCACACGATGGCGCCAAAGTTCTTTTTGCCGTTCTAGAGGCCCGAAACCTTAGGTAGGTCTGGCAAAAGTTGAAGTCCTGGCCTCGGCTGCATTGGGCCTGCAAATTGGTAGTTTCGAATTGGATTCATCCAACTCTGGGACAAACCTCTTGGTGGGGCTAGTAAGAATCGAACTTACGACCTCGTCATTATCAGTGACGCGCTCTAACCGACTGAGCTATAGCCCCTAAGGGGTACCAATCTACACCAGATGAGGACAGGCCTTAGCGGGCCTAGGAATCCCAGAGCTTTACAGCAATTGATTGGCTTGCCGTGGCTAGCAAAGTACCGGTCTCGCTCCAGAGAAAAGCGGTGCCTTGGGCAAAGCCGCCCGCCAAGGTGTGCATGTGCATTTCACACAGCACCCACTCAGTTGGCTCCAGGGTGCCAATACGAATTGTGTTGTCGAGACTCCGGCCCATGGTGTTCTTTCCGAGTGGCTGCGAGGCGCCACCGGCCATGTAGTCACCAAGAATTGCCAAGGTCGCGGCCGAAGGATCGAGGTGATCAGGAATGCGTGACCAGAGTGCACTCACTGGTGAACCGGGTGTGCCGTCCAGCTCTGACCAGGACCGACCAAGGGCAACTCGTGTCTCGACGTGATCAAAGACTGAATTGTCGAAGCGCGAGGGCATAACCCGTGGCGGGCACTCGAGAGGTGGTGGAACGCTGGCCATGGTGCTCCAGGGCTTACTGGCACTGAGCGTGCCACGACCGAGGGCTCCATTGACGGTGAGAATTTCACGGTCCTCAGCGAACATGGTGGCGCGAGCTTGCGTGACGTTGCCACCGACGACCAAGAGGTTGGTCTTCACGGTGACGAGGGAGCCGAGTGGCGCGTAAGAGAGATACTGCGCCGTGGCCCAAATAGTCGGACGTTCGCTCGCTTCTTCCAGAGCAACAAGAGCAGCGCCGAGACCACACCCGCCAAAGAGGAACTTGCCCGGGGTCATGGTGCGCGTCGAAACTTCGAACTGCCAGGTGTCGTCGTCTATGCGAGTCATACCAATAAAGCGTTTCGCGTCCACGAGTTGAGGCTAGTGGAGGCCGTCACTGCCAGTGCTGCAGCAACTGGCACCAGTTACATGGAGAAACCCGGCAGACTTAGTAGGTGATTCCTTCCTGGTGCATCTATATTGCTCTAGCTTGTGCCGCCTACGGCATTGGCAAATACTGCTGGGAGACCTGGCACGACCGCACGTCGCCGAACCGAGTCACCTGGACGTTGTGGGCAATTGAAGGCATCCTGGCATTCATCATTGAAAAGCAGCAACACATCGGGGCGACTGCCCTTATGACGTTGGCGCTTGGTCTCGGGCCAGTCTTTGTGGTGGCCGTTTCCTTTAAGAATCCCCACAGTGCCTGGAAACTGGACGCCTTTGACGTTCTCTGTGGCATTGTCTCCCTGGCGGGACTGATCTTCTGGTGCTTTATCAACGAGCCCACGGTAGCGCTGGTGTCCTTCGTCGCGGCCGACCAAATGGCGGCCCTTCCAACCCTGCGAAAGTCATGGGTAGACCCGAGTCGTGAAACCGCGTCATCGTTCGCCATGGGGGCTATCAACTGCGGCATTTCAGTGCTGACACTGAAGACCTTCACCACCGCCGGCTTCTTGTTCCCGGGCGTGATCCTCATCTGCGACACAATTATCACGCTGACCATCGTGACCAAGGTGGGGCCCCGCTACCGCGCGAGCAAAGTGCTTCACCACAGTTCTGCGTCCTAAACCCACGTCCTAGCGCTACCGTGACGTTGTGAGTACGTTGCCTTTTACGTGGCATGCCCCAGAACTAGTCGTGGTCGTGGTACTTGGCGTAGCTCATCAGTTTTCCGGGGCCTCGACGAAGCAGCGTTTTCAGGCGGTGGGCGCCCTTGTGGCACTCCTCGCAGTGACGGTGTGGCCAGTTGGTGACATCGCCGCCACGGTGTCGCTCTCGGTGGCAACGGTGCAGCGCCTGGTGCTCATGTTGCTCGTGGCACCACTGCTTCTCGTTAGCGTGCCAGCGACGACACTCGCTACGTTCACGAAGCCTCGCGCGGTTGACTTCTGCGTGCGTTTCCTAGGACAACCCGGCGTAGCCCTCGGGGTGGTCCTGGTACTTGGAACGCTCACGCTCTCGGCACCAGTCGTTGATGCTGGCGCGCACTCGTCACTCACGAGGGACCTCACGTTGGTGGTGGTAGTGGTGACGGGACTTATTCTGTGGGCCCCGGCGCTCGGGGTTGTGGTTGGCGCCAGGAAACTTTCCCCAGTGGCTCGAGGCGGCTACCTGTTCGGCGCATCACTGCTCGTGACGAGCCTCTCCTTCATCTGGATTTTCGCCCGCCACCCGCTCTACCCGGCCCTTCATCATCAGCGAGCCATTGTCCACCTGACACCACTCTTTGACCAGCAACTAGCCGGGTTTCTCGCCAAGGGACTGTGTTATTTCCCCATGTGGATTGTGGCCTTTGTCATCTTCTCAAGAGCCGACAAACAGGGTGTCCCTGTTGAGGAATCACCCCTCTACTGGGCCGACGTAGAACGCCAACTGCTGCGGGTTGACCGCCAGCGGGAACGGGCGCAGCGCCGGGGCAAACTTGACTAGTCCGCAATTTGGTAAGATAGAAGTCCCTAAGGGGATGTAGCTCAGTTGGTAGAGCGCGGGCTTTGCAAGCCTGAGGTCGTGGGTTCGATCCCCATCGTCTCCACCAAGTCACTTACCTCATCAGTGAGTGACCAGTACAGCGGTCCGATTCACGAAAGTGAGTCGGACTTTTGTGCTTCTAGGCCTTCTCCACGTCACGGTAGTGCTCGCGCCAAATCAGTCGGTAGACCCGAGTGAGGCGGGGCAGTGAGCGTAGTCCCGGAATAAAGGGGACGAAGACAAAGACGAGCGACAACAGTCCCATGAGGGCAAAGACCTCAACGTCAGCATTGGAGCTTGATGACATTGGCGGCACTTGGTAGAAGAAGGTGTAGAGCCAGAGCCAGGACTGGCCGGGATAACTCCCCGTCTCATTCATCATGCCCCACTGCGTACCTAACAAGTGCTGCTTGGCACCGAGGTTGGCCAAGTAGGTGCTGTCGGAAATGAACAACAAGGGCTTGGTGTAGTCAGTTGTGTAGAAGTTGCCACCGTTCACCAGTGACTGGTCGAGTGCACCCGAACGCGCCATGGCTTCGAGGTTGCTGATCATGACTGGCACGGGGCCCGCACTCGTGGTGTGGAGGTCGAGTGTGCCACGTTGGAACGTGAAGTGAGGCTGAGCATTCGTGGCAGCGGTCAGCCACGCAGACTGCTGAGACGACGACGCACTCCTCCACTGCTGGAGTGCCTGGTCGAGCTGTGGCGCAGTAGGCAGAGCCTCCAGTGGACGCACGACGAAGTCCTGAGCGGAGTTAATTGGAATTCGCACCCCAACCCACTTAGCGAGAGTCAGAGGTCCGAGCTGCTGGCCGGGAGCATTGTGGTTATAGGGAGCCCCGTAGCTTGCGCTTATTGAACTGCCGTTTAATTCCGATAGGGCCGTCTGGGCGAAGTCAATGGGGGCGCCATTGGCCCAGGCCTTAATAGTCACTTCGGGCTCGTCGGGTGATCCAAAGATAGTGGCCAAGGCAAAAACCAAAATGGCTACGACGACAAAGGCAATAGTGCCTTCTTTCAATATGTCGTAGGGGCTGTAGGTGCCCCGGTACTCGGGTGCGTCCACGTCGGGACGAAAAGCCTTTTTCATGCTGCACCCTTTTCCTCA
>Ga0164297_10002598_pt1 | contig 17630 bp, 23 predicted proteins | sample GEODES058metaG_FD_113539 | JGI IMG/M metagenome (GOLD analysis project Ga0164297, IMG submission 113539) | Dystrophic lake water microbial communities from Trout Bog Lake, Wisconsin, USA - GEODES058 metaG | ecosystem: Environmental > Aquatic > Freshwater > Lake | place: USA: Trout Bog Lake...
AATTACCATGCCAACAGGCGCACCCATCGGCGGTGGCGGCGGCGGCATCCCCATCCCCGGTGGTGGTGGCGGCGGCGGTGGTTGCGGCATAGCAGCATACCCCATACCTGGTGGCGGTGGCACACCCGGCGGCAGAAGTGGTATCCCCATCGGCATCGCCAGTGGCGGTGGAGGTGGTGGTGGCGGCTGCTGCTGGATACCCTGCACCATAGGCACCACCGCCGCAGTGGGCCCCACCGCGAAGAGCGTGTGCGGCGCTCCTCCCCTCCGCTCTTTCAACGCGTTGGCTGCCAGGAGACGCTCTGCTGGAGTGCCGTGACGCTCGCCACGGCTATCCTTCTTGTACGCATACCTACATCCGTGAGGAATGCACAACGAGTCAGCGACAGTGAGATGTGCAGAGCGCAAATGGAGTGTACGACGCACGTCACGGAGACTGGCCGGTTGCACAGGAATTGTCCGTTCATGGCCTCTATCGCGGCGTCAGACGCTTCGAACGAGTCGAAGCTGACGAAGCCGAAGCCCTTGCTATTGCCCTGTGTCGCGCCGTCCCAGAGCTGAGTGAGAGATCAAAGTTGGTTTTGATGGGCCCTCCACATGGATTGGACGCGCACGCACCGTCGTGGGGTCTCGCATGATTTTGGGCGTCGTGATGACAACCCCGAAGGCGGAGAAGGTGTCGTAGAGCAGCTTCTCGTCGATGTCCGGGTCCAAGTTGCCGATGAACAGATTCGCCCCGACGTCTGCCGTCCTCCTGTCGGCGCTGGTCTTGCTCACCTTCAGCGGCTTGCCGAACAGCTTGATCATGTTCATAACCTTCACCGCATACTCCGCGTCCTCCTCGCCCCGGAACTCCACGAAGCCGTAGCCCTGGTGCGTGCCGGACACTCTGTCCTTGGGCAAGTACACGTTCACGACTGGCCCGGCTTGTAAGAACAGCTCCCACAGCAGCTCCTCAGTCACGCCTGTGGAGTCCAAGTTGCCGACATACACCGTCGCGTCCTGGTTCCTCTCCTGAGCGTGCTGCCCAATCAGGCTCATGCCAGCGCCGGCCGTGACGCGGCCACCCGCCGCCGACATGGCGTCTGCTGAGGTCTTAAAGTGCGCAGCACGTGCGACGGTGACAAGCCAGAGGCGCCAGAGAGCTGAATGTAGGACAACGGGGCTCACGAGGGGCTTTCACACGCGCAGTGGTTTCAAACGCAGCTTCCGGCTGGTCACACGGCCGTATCCCTCCACGACCAATCTGTCTGGGAAGAGAGTCACATCCGCGTAAGCATGACCTTTTGGCTTCGTCTCGATGATGCCCTGAACCGTGATGAAGCTGAGGCCGCTCTGCGCATCGCGCGCGTAGCCGCCACTGTGATCATGACCCGCGAAGCAGGCCGCGACGTTGTCGCCGTAAGGCCGCAGCACGTCTAGCACCTGCTCGTGGTTCCATACAACACACATGCCACCGCACAGCAGGGACTGCGCCCCTGGATGGAGCGCAATATGACTGAAAATGAGCACTCTATCGCCAGCTGCACGCGCATCCGCAAGCTGGTCAGCAAGCCACGAGAGCTGTGCGTCGCCCAGGCCGCCGTTGAGAGCCACCCATGAGCGCTCGAGTCCTCGCAATCCGCTGGGATCATTGCCCGAGGACGCGCCTCCAGAGGCATTGTATAAAGGGTTGTGCCGCAAGAGCAGCTGATGCGCAGCCGCAGCGCGTGCATCCGAGCGGTTGCGGCCCAAGATGGAAATGTCGAAGGTGTCAAGGAATATAGCCCTCACGCCAGCTGCAGGACGCACAGTGAAGTAGCTGTGGTCTGTACTGTTCGTAGCTCTTGCATCGGGGATGATGCCATACTTGTAAAGCAGCTGTGAGCGCGACAACCCAACATAGAACTCGTGGTTGCCTAACACATGGTAGCGCTTCGAGGAGGCTGGAAGAAGCTGTTTCAAGGCTGCATCCATCTGCGCGTCAACACCAGAGTCCACTTTAGCAGCCCGCCCGTCAACAAGGTCACCCAAGTGCACTACAAAGGCATGCAAGCGGTCTGCAAAGTGTGTCCCCGCCTCCGCGAGCATAGCGAGAGACTCGCGGTAGTGGCGCTTGATACCAAACGCTGATATAGCAGGCTCAGCGTCTGCATACTGCGCGTCTGCGACCACACCGAAGGTGACCAGGGGCACCCGACTGCTGTGCGCTGAAGGCGCGCCACGCAGGACACACCACGCGGAGAGCAGCAGCACAGCAAGCGCAATTAACGAGTGCTTGCGAACACCACCGTGGGTCGCCTTGGGCTCCATAGAGCTACAGTCAGCCGCAGGCCTTGTGCTCATGCTGACCTGCCTGCGTGCCTTCATCTCCATCCACGCCCGCGGACGCCGTGTAGCAACTGAGGTTGCGACATAGTCACCGCGAAAAAGGTGCACGCGGTGATGACGCAGGCACTCCCAGAGGCACCTTTGCTCCTTTACTGCCGCCCGGGCAAATGCGCGCTCCAATGGAGCTGCGGCTAGCGCTGCTCATGCCAGTAGTCAATGTCTCAGAGCGTCAAAAAAGGATAGTACGCACTGCTGGGCAACGAGCAGCGCCTCACCGTCAGGCACGGTCAGCTCGTTGTGTGTGCGCTGCAGGCCCCATGTCCGCGCTCTCTGCGGCCTGGGACGTTACTCAGAAAGTTGTACTGGGCGCCACTGCGGTGGGCTTGCTGGTCTGTGGTGCGACGGCAACCACGTCTGGAGGGCGACGGCGCCTCAAAGCGCTTGCTGACGAGTTCCAGAAGTCGCCGGAAGGAGCGCAGTGTTTTCAGTTGCTGCAGTACTTAGTGCTTGTGCTGGTTGCGCGTACTTTCGAGTTCATAACGGGAGTCACTGGGGCGTTGACTCTTGTATATCTTGGCATCTTCGCGATGCAGGTGCAGCATTGGATCCGCATGATTCCGGGGCCTGAGGAAGCAAGAGCACGAGTGGAGGCGCTCGAGAAGGGAGTGCCCTATGTGAAGCCAGTGGCGCTGAGCCAGACAGACGATGCCCAAGGATGATGGCCGATGACCTCGACTGCATTTCATCCAATACCCTCCGCGTGGGTAGAGTGTCCGCCCCTCGCCCGGCCCCTCGCCTCGCCCTCCTTCGCGAATGCGCGTGACGCGATGGAAGCAGAGCCGCCGCTGCACGATCTGCGCGTCGCGCATCCCTGCAGCTGCTCCACAGTGCATGGCTTCCTGACAGCGCTCACAGCTGCGTCAGGAAGCGACGGCCCGCTGACTGCTGCGCTGAAGTGGCTGAAGCGGCACGCGCACGTGTGCAGCATCGCACGCCTGCCAGACGACCTGCGCGCAGACGCGTGCTTCAGCGTTGACGGCGAGAGTCAGGAAGCTGAACAGGCCTCAGACGAGGGCACTTGTCGCGCACCAAAGAGGCCGCGTCTCGAGCTCCGACCACGGTTTCCAGCAGAACTACCGCCGAGTGTAGCGAACCTGCCGTTCACGCCTCCGCCACGGCCTCGACTGAGCGCACTGAGGCCAACACCTTGCGCTGCTGCCCTTCACGCGCTCCGTCTCAACGTGCGTTTCCATGTCGTCTGTGCTGAGGCACTCGCTTGCTTCATCTCACGCTATTCCGTCCGTTCACCAGGCGTCGCTGTTCCCACGGCCTGCGCTGCAGAGCTTGGCACACTGCGTCCTCTCACATGCCAGTTTCACCGCCGTACCGCGCGCAGCCGCCGCGCTGCTGCTCTTCGACTTGAGAGCCAGCCCTGTAGACGCAGTACCAACTGCAGCACGGCCTGAAGAAGCGCAGGCAGCGACGACAAGCACGCCGAGTGACAGTGACAAGCTAGCAGTGCCTGGAACAACAACCGACGCCCCGCCGCCTCCTGCTGACGCGGACGCAGTCGGAGATGATACACCGCTAGCGATCGAGTTGCCAGCATCGTTGTTGGAGCAGTTGCGTGCGTGCGGAGACGCGATGTCGCTGGCCGCTCCTGCGGTCAGTGCTCTGGTCGCTGTCCTTGCGGGTACGACACACGGCACACGTGCTGGCGTGCTCTCATTGCTTGCCTTGCACCAGTTGCCAGATGCATGCACGCTAGCTGTGTGTCGCGCTTTGGAGGCTTCGCCAGAGGCAACTGCGCCATTGGGTGCAGTCGCTCACCATGCCTTCCTTGCTGCATTGCTGCGTGTCAAAGCATCCGCGCTCACATCGCCGCCATCAAGACATCTTGTTGATGCGCTTGCTGCAGCTGCGCGGGGCGCGCCAGCAGTGACAGCCTCGGCAGTGAGTGCACCACTCCTGTTGTCGCCCTCTCCTCCGGGGGATGACGATGAGAAAGAGGTCAACCCACGCGCAGCAGTGCTCGTGCACCGCGTGCTTGATGGCAGTCCAGGAGATGCACATGCGACATCACTGCTGCTTGCGCTATGTGTGGACGATGGAGGAAGCTGTGGGGGGTCGCGATGGACGTCCCATCTCTTGCCCGCCGTCAGTCGCATCATCACCGCGCGCCCTGCAATTCCACCTGCCACACTCATGGCACTCACCAGCTCTTGCGAAACTGCCGCTTGCGGGCCGCTCGGCCGCGAGCTGAATTTCGTGAAACTGTGCGCGACACTGGCAACCGCCATGGAGCAACCACTGCGACAACAGCCTCTCGCCTCGGCAGCTCTACGCCGAGCAGTAGCATCAACGAAGACTTTTCTCACTGATGCTACTCTGGCACGACTCGATGCAGGCCTGGCGAAATCATGACAGCGGGGCTCGTGACCTATCCGCGTGGTCTAAGACCGCCACTGCGTATAGCGCCTCTCCGCGTGTGGGCAGCATGCCAGTGTCGTAGGCGCCACTGCGTGATGTAGATGGTCGCCGCTGCAAGGTGCTCGCAAGCCAAAACAGTGGGTTATGCGCGAGCCAACTCGGAACCATGGTTGAACCTATACCGCTGCCACTGCCACTCGGCGTGCTGTTTTTGCGTCGAAATATAGATGAGGATGAGGACGGCCAGCGCGGCGCTGACGGTGTCTGAGGCTGTGGAATATGCGGAGGCGCATACGCTGCAGCCATCGTCTCTTCGTTGCAGAAAGACTCGCCCGAGATGCTGCCCATGTCAGGCTGCATCGATAGGCTCTGTTTCGATGGCAGATGCAGTGAATGCAGTGAAGCAGAGGAGAAGTTGATGTGGCGCATGCTCGGATCTGCAGTCCCTTTGCTTCTCGACAAGCTCCCTAGAACACAGCAAATAAGGAGCAGCGCACCACCGACTACGCCGGCGGCGATGCATGCGCGTTTGTGACGCTTCAGCTGCGCCGTGAATGTCGAAACAGGGGCTGACACAGGTGTTGTTGATGAGTCGGCTGCAGTATGTATTTGAGGCGGTGGTGGCAGCATCGGTGGTGGCTGTGGCGGCTGCTGGCGTGCTGAAGGTGTTGCAGGCGATGTGGTGGTGATTGATGGCGGTGAGACCAGCGAGATGGCAGTCACCAATGTCAGCCCTGCTGCATGGAGGCTCGTCAACGTGAGTCCGCCTCCAGGTGCTGACATGCGCGTCACCATCGCGGTCGCATCAGCTGCAGATGTGCACATGACAGAGAATGTGACCACAATGCCCGCCGATGAGCTATTCTGTGTCAGCATTGCTCGAAGACCTGTGGCAACAGCAGCAACGCCACCTGCTGGCTCAATGGAAACGACTTGCACCGCCGATGCGGGCACACCCAGTGATAATGCGGCAACTGTAACGAACGCGCTGCTGGCCTGTGAGGTGAATGTCCCCAACGCGTAGCCGCCTAAACTCACGCCTGCAGTCACAAAAGCAGTTGCTGATCCGACAGGCGGCGGTGATAATAGTGGTGCAGGCATCGGTGGCTGCTGGGGCGATGGAGACGGCAGCGGTGTCGGGATGCCGGATGGCGGTAACATCGGCAACTGAAGAATCTGCGATGGCATTGAAGGAGGCGCAGGGGCAACCAATGTAGGCTGCATCGGTGGTGGCGGTGATGCCGTGGGTGGCAGTACATGCTGTGTTGGCTGCGCTGGCGCAGTGGGAGGAGGGTGACCAAGAGGTGCTGGTGGTGGCGGTGCAACTGGTGGTGGTTTCGGTACCCCTTGTGGCGATGCTGGTTGCAGCGTAGGTGGCGGCTGATAAGAAGGTGGCGGATTTACCGGCACTGGCGCCGAGGGCTGCGGTTGCTGTGAAGGTGGCTGGGAGACCGTCGGCAATAGCATCGGAGATGGCTGCGGCGGTGATGGTAATCGAGGAGGCGGCAGCAATGGAGGTAGCGACGGCGGCGGTGGTGGCGGTGACGGCAGCGGAAAGGGCGGCGGTGGCATTCGCAGAACTGGAGCCGAGGGTGGTGGCGGAGTGCTTTGTGGATGCGGCCCTGGCGGCGGCGACGACACTGGCGTCTGCACTGATGGCGGAAGAGCCGCTGCTGCTGCAGAGACGGTGATCTGCGCACATTCGCTGCCGGTCACAAGGCCTGCTGACTGTGTTTGTGATGTGCACAACGAGCTGCAAGGCATCCAGTGCGCTGGTGGTGATTTCGCCCAGCACACGCACACGGTGCTGCTGTCCACACTGCTGACAACCTGCGCGTAAGAGACGCGCACGTCGAGTCATGCGCCTGGTGGTCAACGAGCGCACGAGATGTGAAAAGGCAACAGTCAACCGATCGAGCTTCCGCTGCACGCTGTGTCCTGTGACCCGTGCAAGATGCAAGGCGGACGTACCACTCCCGTCGTGCCAAAACCGACGTACAGCAATGCTTGTGCCGAGTCGAGCAAGGTGAGATATGCAGTATTGACAGACACAGTGTCGCCCACTTGCGCTGCACACGTCGGCGCCGGAGCTGGGGCAATGACCGGCCCTGGGGCGCTGTAATCGTGCAGCTGCCGTCTAACACCGTCATTGTCGCGTTTGGAATGGGCGCATGCAACAAGAGCGAGGAACAGCAGCAGCTGCCACCAGCCTGCGCCACGCGCACATAGGCGTGTACCGCCTATGACATGTGCTGACGATATGCGCATTCACCGGGATGAAGGCTTTTGGAGAGTGGGGTGCAGACGAACAGTTGGACGGACACCGAATTGTGTTTTTGTGTCGAGGATGCTATTACAGGTGTGCCTGCCCCCAGCGCGAACAGACGAGCCTGCGGCTGGTGTTCATGAGCCCCAGCCGTGCAGCGCATGACATGTGTCTGTTTGCGTTCAGATGAACTCTGGCCGAAGGACGCCGATGTAAGAGAGCTCCCTGTAGCGGCCTGCGTAGTCGAGGCCATAGCCGATGACGAACTCATCGGGGCACTCGAAGCCCACAAAGTCAGGGACCATTGCATTCTTGCGCCGGGCAGCCTTGTTGAGCAGTGTGACGACCGTCACGGTCGCCGCCCCCAGGCCAAACAGGTGGGTTTTCAGCTTCTCAATTGTGAGCCCGGTGTCCACAATGTCCTCCACCAGCACTACGTGGCGGCCTTTCACGTCAGTGGTGAGGCCGCTGAGTACCACAGTGCCCGTCGTCTCAGTCCCCGCGCCATAGCTGCTTGCACGGACAGCGTCCACCACCAAGTTTGGCACGTTCATCTGCCTGCACAGGTCCGCTGCGAACATGAAGGCGCCACACAACACCTGTGCGGGTAGTGACGGCGGTGAGTGGCATGCACGTGACGGGCAAGGGCAGTGGGTGCGACCAGTCTGTTTCAAAACCAGCACGCTGACAGTGCTCTGCCCTCTGCACTTAAGGGCTCACACGCGCGTGCTGCCCGGGGTCGCCACAAGCAGGTCGCCCCCCACCCCGTGCTTTCAAATTCAGAACCAGGGAGTGGGCGCGACAAAGGCAGCACGGCGCAGGCGTCACTGCACGTGCAGGGGCTCCGTGCAGCGGCGGCTAGCACAGGGACTCAGTGCGGCAGCCCCACGGGTGCTTTGTCGACGCGCCTGTAGCACAACGGGTGACTTGTCGTAGTAGGCCACCGACAAGTCGCGCGCCAGCTCACTCACTCGCGTCGATATCTGCTCTGCGCTATACAGCACCTCGCCCACATGTGGGTGCACTGCCGGCGGTGGTGTGTACACGTGCCCCGCAGGAGCCTCTCTTCCGGCCATCACCGCGCCTGGGCTCACTGAACGGTGGTAGTTGTGCGCTCCACCAGGTACAGGTCCACCGTTTCCTCTCGGCAGAAAGTTGGGTGACGTCGGATGCACCGCCGCCGCCACGGCTGCTCCAAGCATCTGGCTACGGCAGCAGCTCCGCAAATGCGTGCCTCACGGAGCGGTGCACCCCCTGTTGACTGACGAAACTTACGACGAAAAGTGCACATGATGGGCCAAAGTGTGCCCTCGCACGCTCCATCTCTGTTCGCGGTCCGCAGCACCTCCAAGAGGACTTGCGAATCGCCTGGCTGAATACAGCCGGGATGCTGAGCTCGCTTGCGTCCTCCACACCGGTGCAGTGCAGTGCACCCCCGCCTCGCTCTGCTCGCCCGGCCGCCTTTCCGGCGTCAGAGCCGCGCCTGCACACTGGCCGCGCACTGAAAACCAAGCTGCAGCTGCGTCCCGCAGGTGAGTGTCCAGCAGTGTTGGCCCGCTGGGGAGCTGTGCTGACAGGGCCGCCTGTAACTGTCTCCACCTGCACTCTCACACCACACGCCGCGTTGCAGCCGCGCCCACACCTCGCCGCGCACGCGTGAACGTCACCAACGTGTCTGCCCCTGCAGCTGGGTACGTCGCCCACGTCGCGCCAACACGCGTGAAAAGTCACACGTGTGCCTTCTGAAGAGCCGCCGGAGCCCCATCGCCGTGTCTCTTTTTGTTTGACCCCTCCACCCGGTGTTCCCCACGCCTGCGCAGAGCCTCCAAGATGTCTCAGTCAAGCACTGCAGTCTCACGCGTCGGCCTCTGCGGCTTGGCGGTCATGGGCCAGGTGCGCAGCCTGCATCGACTTTTGACGGCAGTTGCGACTGACGCTGACGTCTCGTGTGCACCGCCCTGGCACGTCAGAACCTGGCGCTCAACGTCGCCGAGAAGGGCTTCTCCATCAGCGTGTTCAACCGCAGCAGCAGCAAGACGGACGAGGCCGTGAAGCGTGCGCATAAGGAAGGCACGTCGCCTTTATTTTGTTGCATGGAAGCCCGCCCAAGTGTCTGACCAGAAGGCTCTATACAGGTCTGGATGACCGGCTGAGGGGCTTCCATGACATGCGCGACTTCGTCGCGAGTCTGCAGAAGCCGCGCTGCGTGATCATCCTCGTCAAAGCTGGTGCTGCTGTGGATGAGACGATTAGCCAGCTCGTGGATGCGGGCATGGAGGCGGGCGACATCATCGTTGACGGCGGCAACGAGTGGTATGAGAACACAGAGCGCCGTGCGAGCGCGCTGCAGGACCGGGGCATCTTGTACATGGGCATGGGCGTGTCTGGGGGTGAAGAGGGCGCACGCAACGGGCCAAGCATGATGCCGGGCGGCTCTCGCGACGCATACGACCGCCTGCATGATGTGCTTGTCAAGGTGGCAGCCCAGGTGCCGCCCGACGGCGCGTGCGTCACCTACGTTGGCCCTGGAGGCGCCGGCAACTTCGTGAAGATGGTGCACAACGGCATCGAGTACGGTGACATGCAGCTCATTTCTGAGGCCTACGACGTGCTCCGCGTCATCGGCGGCCTGACGAACGAGGAGCTGGCGGCTGCATTCACGGAATGGAACCAGGGTGATCTCAACAGCTTCTTGGTGGAGATCACAGCCACCATTTTCGGCAGGGAGGATGACCAGAAGCCAGGCACCGGTGCCGTGGTGGACAAGATCCTAGACAAGACGGGCATGAAGGGCACAGGCAAGTGGACGGTGCAGCAAGCAGCAGAGCTGTCTGTAGCTGGACCCACCATCGCGGCTGCCCTGGATGCGCGCTGCTTGAGCGGCCTCAAGGACGAGCGCGTGGCTGCTTCACAAGTGCTGGAGCGCCTGGGAGTGCCGCCGGCGCAGGCGCCGCCGCAGAAGGCTGTGGACAAGGCCTCCCTTGTGGCCGATGTGCGTGCTGCTCTGTATGCCAGCAAGATCTGCAGCTACGCGCAGGGCATGAACATCCTGCGTGCCAAGTCGACGGAGCAGGGATGGAATCTCAACTTGGGAGACATGGCGCGCATTTGGCAGGGCGGCTGCATCATTCGCGCAAAGTTCCTGGGGGACATCAAGCGCGCATACGACAAGAACCCGGGCCTTGCCTCCCTGTTGGTGGACCCCGACTTTGCGGCTGCTCTTGCTGCTCGGCAAACCGCGTGGCGCCGGGTGGTGGGCCTCGCGGTGGCCACGGGCGTGGCTGTTCCAGGCATGTCTTCCTCACTCGCTTACTTCGACACCTACCGCCGCGCGCGTCTGCCTGCCAACCTCGTGCAGGCGCAGCGCGACTACTTCGGGAGCCACACGTATGAGCGCACGGACATGGAGGGGTGGCATCACACGTTGTGGAGCTCTGCAAACAGTGCTGACAGCATCACCACCTCGGGCTACCTCAACTGAAGACATCAACATCATGCATCTGCAAATCCATCCTTTCTGCAAAAATGCAACACATAAAAGAAACATCATCAACAATAGTCGCGCTGGCAAGGCCGCGGTAGCGCTGTCACTCTGACTTGGCACTCTCAAGGCCACATCCTCCGCCAGAACGCACGAGACGATACCTGTGCATGCTGCGCACCGCTTTCAGCCCCATCAAAGCGGGCCGGCGTGCGTACTCCACAGTGGTGGCGAGTGCGATGCAGCACCCCGAGGTCATAGATCTTGTCTCCCCAACTGTGCAGGGAAGAGGAAGAAGTGGACGCGGGCGCAGCAGCGGCGTGAGCGTCATCGACCTCACACTACCGTCACCATCACCGCCTTCGCTTGCCGCGCCGCTGGATAGCAGCCCGGGGCCTGAGGAAGGAGCTGCAGGGGGCGAGGTGATCGCGACCAAGCCCAAGCGGCGGTCCAGAACTCCGTCTGGCTGTGCCCCACGCGCGGCACTGATTGCTCCTCGGCCGCCCCGGTTCCTGGCCACCTCGGGGTATGCAGCCGACCTGCGCAAGCGGGGCCTTTTGCCTGTGGGAGCAGACGGTCAGCCCCTGTGCCGCTGGTGTAAGGGCGAAGTGCAGCCTCCAAAGGCGCGTGTGGAGTGTCGGTACAGTCGAGGGGAGTGGGCAGGGGAGTGGTGTGCGTGCCAGTGCGCGTGGGGTGGGGCTTAGTGTCGGAGTGCAGATCTGGTAGTTGTCAAGGACTCACTCCTTTACCTTTTGTGCTTCCCTGCGCAACAGAAAACGTTCTGCTCGCCAGCGTGCGTGCATGAGCACTTGGTGAGGAGTAACCCGACATACGCGAGAGAGGTGTGCCTTGGTGGGGTGGGGGCTGTGTTTGAGGCAGGACCAGCTTCAGCTGACAAACACGCACCGCACCGTCACTGGTTTCGCGCTCCTGCAGAAAATATTCGAGCGTGATGCTGGGCGATGCGCGTGCTGTGGCTTGAGCGCACACCTGCTGTACGTGGCAGCCTGTGCGGCGCCACCAACATGCGGCATGCCTCCACAGCGCCGCAGCAGCTCTCGCCGCTGGGGCAGTGTCCCCATCTTGAAGACAGTGCTCAAGACTCACATGCAGAACCATGGTTTGGCGGCATGGCGCGCCAGCGTCAAGGGCAAAGCGAAGAACAAAGATGCCATCCTGCTGGATGCGCTCCGCGCCGCCACTGAGCACGTGCGCGCGCACAGCTGGCCGCCAGCTGTGTTACTTGCGCTCAGCAGCGGCTGTGACGACACGCTGTTCGATGCTGCTGCCTTGGAGCAAGGCGAGGAGAGCGACCTGTCGGGTTCGGAAGACAATGATGACCTCGTCCCTCCCAGCGATGATGCTCCTTGCAGCGCCGTCGCTGATGCAGCTGACTGCGCAGATGTACTAGCGCTGGGCACGCAGCTGCACCGTTGGCTGTCTACAAACGGCTTCCACACCGCGACGAAGGCGACGGCGTTGCAGGCTGGTCACTTCTGGCAGAGTGATCACATCAACCCTGTGGCTGAGGGTGGAGGCTCCTGCGGCCTTGACAACCTGCGCACGCTGTGCACGCCCTGCCACGCGGTGGAGACGGCCCGGCTGTCAGCCAGGCTGGCGGAGTTGCGCAAAGGAGGCAAAGATGAGGCCAGGGGGGCCCAAGGGGCCAAGCGGGGACGCAAGGCTTCTCCTCTGAATGCGGCTGCGTCGAGTCGATGAAGGACGGAATGACACAAAACGCGGTCGACGTGGCACACCCTTTCGAAGTCCCCCGCAAGACCACCCCTCTCCACCACAAACCATGGCTGGCGAGCCCGGATGGAAGCTGCGTGTCCTAGGTTTCTGCTACGAGGGTGGTGAGGCCGGCAAGGGCTTCGGCTTTGAGCCGTCCAACGTGCGTCCGCCCTGTTCCCTGTACCTGCCACTCCCCACAAGGCATAACGGCTCGCTCCGGCGCCGCGACGCAACGACCCGCTGCCCGGGCGTCGCGAACGCTGCTGATCACGGCACGGGACACTGCCCCGCGACGCGGTACACGCGTATGCGCACGGCCCTTGGGCGGGCCTGTGGGGCATGTGCCGCCCGCCCGCGGTGAGGGTCGTTCGCTCCCCCTGGCCCTGACGCGCACACTGCCTGCTTTCAGATCCTGTCGCCGCACATCAGCGTGAAGGACATCTTGGAGGCGGAGTGGGGCTGGCAGATCGACCAGGTGCGTGGCGCCAACGGCTCGTGGAGTCAACCAACTACCTCCCCTCCTGGTGTGCTGAGTGGCACCCGCGCTGACGCGGCACCACCTTGCCTGCGTCTCTCGCAGGGCGTCAGCATGGGCGCCAAGGCCAACATCCTGGCTGCTAAGTACGGCTTCCAGGCTGGCGCAGCGCTCAAGTTCCCCATGGACACGGATGGCAAGGCCAAGGGCGTCAAGCTGCTGGCGGACGCCAACGCCGGGTACGAGGGCAAGCGCCTGCACATCGGCCAGCTGGACGTGGGCTACTCTCCCAAGGCGCACGGCCTGGGCGCCGCGCTGGGCTACCGCTTCGAGACGCACAAGCACGAGAACAAGGGCGGTGCTGCCAGCACCAAGGCATTCCTGGAGGGCGGCAAGGAGGCTCTGGGCGAGGAGATGCACGCGGCGTTGATGAAGGCGCTGAAGGAGTTCATTGAGGAGAAGCGCCTGGGCCAGCTGCTTGAGCGCAAGGTTGAGGAGAAGTCCAACATCGTGGTCAACTACAAGGGCCTGCTTGACTACAACGGCATGAAGAACTTCGGCACCAAGGGCAGCGTGTTGGATGACCTGCGCGGCAACGACGACTTCTGCATGTACGACCTGGAGCCGCCGGTGGCGGAGCACCTCAAGGTGGCTGTGGGTCGCCGCGAGGGCGCGTACAAGGACAAGGTTAAGATCATGGTCCAGGGCCATGATGAGGAGGGCAAGATGTTCATTGTGAACATCTTCATCGATGCGGAGGGCAAGATGACCGACGACGGATTCAAGGGCATCGACGAGCGCCTGGTCACATTCTAAGTGCACACACAGGCGCCTTTTGTAATCGAACACAGCCTACGCATCGTCTATGTCAGTGGCGCGTCGTGCAGGTCATGACTGGAGACAATGTGCTGTTACATTCAATGTCGCATGGGGCCTCTCTGGAGCTATGCTATCGGATGCGGATCTACAAAAGGGAGTGTCCCAAAAGCTCCTCTGTGCACAGCAATGCAACGAAGCCCATCATTGCCGCACGCGCGTTGATGAGCTCAGCGCCAGCTGTCATGAAGCCCAACGGCGACTTGGCATCATTCTTGCCATCCAGAATGGGAACCAGCGAGCCGGCAGCGATGAGGATGGCAGCCAACACGATGCCAGTCGGCTGGTCAGACAACTGCTTCAACACAGTCTCGTGGCTGGACAGCTCTGCACCAAGCGCAGCCACGATGGCGATCATGGCCGCGCGGCCGTTGATCAGCTCCGGCGCCGGGCCACCGAAGGCCATGGCGTTCTCAAGCGACACTCCGTTGTTGGAGCCCTGCAGCGGGGACGGGACGCCGGTGACGATGGATGCCTTGTACACATCGCCCTTGGCCACAGCGGCGGCGTACTGTGGCGACATAGGGGCGGACGCGTCAGATTGGCACAGAGCAGCAACTGTGAGGAGAGCAAGCGGTGTGTGGGGCGCGTGCGAGGCCACAACTAACTGAAGCCCTGCAACTAAAGCCCTGGTCAACAACTGTCGGACTCCACCAACCCGCAGACGCCCCCGCTGCGGTTGGCCCGGACACGCGGCCAAGGCAATGGCGGGTCGCCCCGAGCTGTAGGCACGCGCTTTCCACTCTTGGGGCCCCGTGGCTGTGTGGCGGAACCCCTTAGGCACCACTCAGTGGGCACTGAGCCTTCCTGCAGCGACCGACGCCTTGTCCGCTCCAGAAACGGCAGCACACGTGGCGATTCGGGCTTCGCACGCACCTCCTCGTCAGAGACTGAGACGCGGACGCCAGACTTGTTGGTGTAGAACACCACCGGCTTGCCAGTGGCTGCCTCGTCCACCGCAGCACGCACCACGCACGCCGAGCGGCGGCTGCATGCGACGCGGCGGCTGGCTCCGAGGGTCACAATGTTGGCAACAGCGTTGAAGGCAGCCATGGATGCTTGATGCGGAGGAACTGAGTTCCTCCGAGTGCACACATGTGACGTGGCGCGTCGCTTGCCCCCTCCGCCTCCGACCATGGGGCTCACAGGATTGTGGCAACAGCTCTCACAGAGCTTCGTCACGCGCACGGCTGACGATGGGGAGCTGGGGACAATCGTCGAAGATCTTAGCGGCCAAGTCTTAGCACTCGACCTGGGTCTTCTCGTCTTCCAGGCGCTTTTGCAGAAAGAGCTGGCGGAGAAAACCGACTTCAGCGAACAGGCTCGAGTCGCGAAGCTGACCATGGAGCGCTGCAGCAACTTGCTGCGGTTCGGGGCGACACCTGTGGGAGTCACCGACGGACGACCGCCAATTGAGAAGTTCGAGAAGCTGCAGAGACGCAATGGCGTGACAGGGGAATATCGGTGCGTGAGTGCGGCTGCAGGATGCGCTGCTGGTGCACGAGTCTAGTATCTAGCTGTTGTACACCAAGGCTGCCTGGCGCACGCGCCTAAGCGTCCCGACACGCCGCACATGATCCCCGCCGCCTTGCAGTACTCAGGCGCACACGCTCGCGTGCTCACCAGCTTGCCGGGGCATGAAAGCGCTGACGCATTACGTCTCTTGACTGCCCCCTTGTCCACAGGTGGTCCGACGCAACCTCGTTTCAGAAGTACCTCCGCCTCAGTGCCGACGTGATGCAAGCACTTGGACTGACGTGCATTCGGGCTCCTGGCGAGGGCGAGGGGCTGTGTGCGCAGCTGTGCGCCGTTGGCGCAGCAACTGCAGTGTGGACGACCGACGGCGACGCACTCCTGTACGGCGCGCCCCGCGTGTATCGGTCACTGAAGCTATCGCGCCAGAATATGCGAAAAAGCGAGGCGGAGCACATCGACATTCGCGTCGTGCGCAGCCTCTTCGGCCTCAGTTCACAATGCGACTGCCACGAGACGCTCGTTGCCTTCGCCTTGCTCGCTGGCTGCGATTATGCTGTTGATGGTGTCGATGGCGTCGGTGCAGCAGGCGTCGTTCGCGCATTACGGCACCTCATCACCTCTCTGCCTCGGAACACATCGAGTATCACAGACGCCGGCCTGCTGGATCACATCAAACAATTGCTTCTTCCCGATAACGGTGATGCCAGCAAAAGGGTGCAGCACTGCACTGGCTGCCAGCATTGTGGACACGACAGCGGCGGCAGTGGCCGGGTCCCACATAGCATCAATCATAGGAAAAACGGCTGCGTACAATGTGGCTTGACGCTGGGATGCTTGCCCAAGGCTGCTGATGCATCGTGCAGCTGCCCGTGGCACGCGTCTGCGGAAGAACGCCACGTCTTAAAGGTGCTCGGCAAAGCAAGAAACACGACAGACTTCGTCAAACTGTACGATGGCCGCGTGGCTGCCTATTCGGACCAGCGCGCATCAGCTCGCGCTGTGGCGCAGCAGCACGTGAATAACGCAGCACGTAGCGACGCTCAGCTGCTGCGGTGGGGCTCCAGGCCGGATATTGACCGCCTGTTTGACGTCGTCAAGGTAATCAACTGGAACCGGGATACAGTGCTTCGCAAGACGCTGCCCCTACTGCTGCTGTGGGATGCCACCCACCCAGGCGCAGCGGGACGAGCCACCGGCACTTGCTTCAAAGTGAGCAAGGTTGTGAAGCCGAGTGGTGAAGGCGCAGCTTGCGGCCTGCCGGCTGGCACAGCCTACATGGTGCAATGGGCAGCCTTCCCTGACGTGGCTCAAACTGCCGATGTCAAACTTGCATTGGAGTTGCTTTCTAAACAAACAAAAAACGACGCTGCTGAAAGCAAGAAGGAGAAACCCGCACCAGAGGATGTGCACGTCCTCTGGACGCGTATCCTGCGCCAGCACGCCGCCGGACTGCTGGCTGCATGCGAGGCGGATTGTGCCGCCAAGCAGGAGCGCAAGGACCAGGCCGCCCGACGCAAGGCTGACCGCGAGACGAAGAAGGCGCTCGAGTTGCGCACGCAGCCGAAGATAAACACGATGCTGGCCGCCACCCAGCGCGGTATGGTGGCGCCATCAAATGGAGCAGTGGCAAAGAGCCGCCTGCACCACATGGATGATGTCCGTCCGCCGCAACAAGCGTGCAGCGATGGTGCGCCCAGTGGTGGGTACCGTACATCGTTCGGCCTTCCTCGGGATGACGATGACGACGAGGTAAATGGCACGGCAGGAGCGGGGGCACCGGCAGAGGGTGCTGGCTACAGCAGTGAGTCGGAAGAGCTCCCGGCGGGCTGGAATGACCGCAGTACAAAGCGGGCGAGCCCGTTGAAGGCTAGCCAAATGGGAGGCACACCGCCCAAAAAAGCAAAGCCGCAGGCGCATGCAGACGCGGGGGGGCCATCAACAGCGCGACGGACCATGGACAGCTTCCTCTTGCCGCGCAAGCAGGTGGAGGCGACGCCCGCTACTGCGGAGCAAGCCCCGCGCGACTGCCCTGAGCGTGCTCGCGGTGGCGCTACCCGAAAGCTGGGATTCGATGCGCCCGGGCCAGTGACTGATGCTGAGGTTATCAACCTGTGCAGCCCTGATGAAGTTGTGCAGCCACAAGCCGAGGAGGTAGTGGACCTGTCAGACGACTGACACAAGCTGAAATGCAGTCACTAGACACTACACTCGCATCGTGTCATGCTCGTGCTGGCGCCTGAGGCAGAGGCGCAGTCGGCAGCTCCGGGGCAGCGGTGCCGGGCGCGGCTGTCGGTGCGCTAGGTAGCTCCGTGTCCAGCAAATAGCTGGGCACTGCATCAGCAGGCGCTGACTCCTTCTCAGCAGCCATGTCCAGCTCCAACGCGTCCAGCTCGCCCAGCAGCTCGTCCTCGTCAATGCCATCCGGCACAGCGTAGTTCTGGCCCAGGGACTCCTGGATCTCAGCCGAGATGCCCATCAGGTCAGCCATCTCGTCAGACAGCTTGTCGATCGCATTGATATTCAGCTCCGGAGACTTGAACTGCTTTTTCAAGTCCTTAGCAGCCGCTTTCATAGCTTGCACC
>Ga0164297_10002599_pt1 | contig 17622 bp, 17 predicted proteins | sample GEODES058metaG_FD_113539 | JGI IMG/M metagenome (GOLD analysis project Ga0164297, IMG submission 113539) | Dystrophic lake water microbial communities from Trout Bog Lake, Wisconsin, USA - GEODES058 metaG | ecosystem: Environmental > Aquatic > Freshwater > Lake | place: USA: Trout Bog Lake...
GGTTCAATCGGCAATACAATTGTTTTATTTTCGGCAACAACATTGTCGGGTCGCGTTTCTTGTATAGGTTGCGCAGGTTGTACTGGTTGAACTGGTTGTATAGGTTGCGCTTGTTGCGCAGGTTGCGCAGGTTGTACTGGTTGTGCTGGTTGCGTTTCTTGTATAGGTTGCCCAGGTTGCTCTTCTACTTCTGTGACAACAGGATTTACTTTTTCTGTTTCAACTACGGGTTCTGTAACGGGTTCTGAAACAGGTTCTGTAACGGGTTCTGTAACGGGTTCTGAAACAGGTTCTGTAACGGGTTCTGAAACAGGTTCTTTAACGGGTTCTGTAACAGGTTCAGAAGTTTCTTCGAAATTTCGCGGCGAATACTCAGCGTCACTATCTTCATCTTGTTCTTGAGAGAACATAGAAACCGATGGTAACTTCGGTATATCTAGTTTCCCTTGAAGTGCCAAAAACCGACTTGAACACAAGTTCATATTTACTTTTTCCACAGAAACGCCTGCAGGTATTTCACTCTTTTGTAGTAACCCTTTTTTCACTTCTCTCCCATAATCATCGCGATAAATATATTCTGGATTCATAGTGGTTACAATGGCGGCGAATAAATGCGCAACTTTGACATAAAACTTGGCAATAGAATTACAATCCTCGGTTTTTTCTTTGCTAACGTCTTCACTTTCATTTAAATGTTCCAACGTCTCTCCAGTCGCATACATCGTTGAACCAAAAGACAGACGATTTTTCAAAGCACCCATTTGAACTGGAGAGAAATATTTCTGAAGAATATTGGATGTAAGAAGAACCAATTTATCACAATACTCTTTTTCATGTAATTTTCTTAAACTTTGAAAATCCATAGTAAGAATATAGGATGAAGCAATATAATCGATGGTATATTCAAGTTCATCACCATTATTTTTATTTGAATTGGGATTTGATATTGAAAATTGATTACCCATAATAATAGTACAGAATAGAATAAAACTCACGAGTTTCCCTTAAAATTTCTCTACTGTATTCGCAAACAATACATTAAAAATTGACTTAAAAACATTTTGTGATATAGATAAGGATAAAGAATAAATGAATAAAAGCGACGGAACAAAAAAGAAAAAACCATCACAAATAGACAAAACCAAATTATGGTCTATTTTTGACGCCGAAATAAATCCCTCGGAAAAATTGCCGCCACTCGAGTGCATTTATCGTTCAACCATAACAGGCGATCGAGAGAAATGTGAAAGGTGTGAAGCCAACTTGGCATTTTCAGATGAAGGATTTCTCACTTGTACGAACACAGGGTGTGGAATCATTTACAAGGATATTGTGGATCATTCGGCGGAATGGCGCTATTATGGCGCGGATGACAATCAAAATAGTGACCCTACAAGGTGTGGAATGCCAATCAATCCCCTGTTGAAAGAATCCTCTTTTGGGTGTAAAGTTCTTTGTATTGGGTCACAAACTTATGAAATGCGGAAAATCCGAAGATATACCGAATGGCAGTCGATGCCCTATAAAGAAAAATCACAATATGATGAGTTTCAACGAATAACCATTATGTCTCAAAACGCAGGAATACCGAAGATGATTATTGATGATGCGATTCGGTATCATAAAAAAATTAGTGAATATGAATTGACGTTTCGTGGGGATAATCGTGATGGAATTTTGGCCGCTTCCATCTATATCTCTTGTCGTGTGAATAACTTTCCGAGAACGGCCAAGGAAATTGCCACCATATTTCACTTGGATGTCACGAGTGCGACCAAGGGGTGCAAAAATGCACTCCTTATTATCAATGACTTGGAGAAAGACGTGGCTATGAAAGAAAAGACCGCGTTTTGTAAAACAACCCCGGACGCATTCATAGAGAGATACTGTAGTAAGTTGAATATTAATGCGGAATTAACCAAGGTTTGTCAATTTATTGCTATGAAAATAGACAAGTCCAATATGTTGCCGGAAAACACACCTCATTCTATTGCTGCTGGCGTGGTTTATTTCATATCTCAAGTATGTAATTTGAATGTGAGTAAAAAGGATGTGAAAATAGTGAGCGAAATTAGCGAGGTCACCATTAACAAGTGTTTTAAGAAAATAGAGAAGATGAAGGATGAGTTGGTTCCAGCAGTTATATTGAAGAAATACAACCTCCACTTTTAGAAAAAGTGGAGCAAAACAACGTCCACTTTTAGTCCACTTTTCTAGTGAAACAGTTGAAGTGGTGCCAAATATATTTATAAAACAACTTAAAGAAACTCGGTGTTATTTGAATCAACAATGTCCACCGGTATCCCAAAAATGTGATTTTTAGAGAATCGTAAGAATTTTTAAATTAAAGTTTAAAATACTATTACGATTTTTCAGGTGAGACTTAAAATTATATAAATACTCAGTTAACAGGAGGGGTCGCAGGGTCGGAGGTCGCTTTGCGACCTCAACCTTATTGCGCGAAGCGCAATGGGGGCAGCTACGCAGTCCTTGGTTCCCTGCTAATTTGAATTATCAAAAACTTATATAAAACAAACCCGATATTATAACACAAACCCGACCTCGAATGTTCTTCTCTCGTCAACAAATCCAAACATTAGATTTCGATGCGAAATTCGGCAATCAAATTCATGAGGAAAACAAGTATGAATTTTTTGGAGAATGTGGTCGTTCTCATTATCGCTTACTTTCTCACATCTCCACCCTTTTCCAAAATTCAACATTTGTAACTATTCTTTCTCCCATAGCAGAAACACAAAATCTCCCAGAAATAGCGTTATCTTATAATGACAGCAACAAAATTCAAAACTTTTTTTTGGATATTTCTCTCGAAAACATTGCCGACTCCCTACAAGAAAACATGGAACAGATTTTGAATTCGTCTTTTTTATTTGTGGACATCCATCCTCATGATGGAACAACAGAAAAACAAATCTACGATTTTTTATTCGACAATGAATACAAGGGTCTCATATTATTTGACGATATTTGGTTATTCAAAACAATGCGGGACGAGTTATGGTATAAAATTCCCCTTGAATACAAGTATGATGTGACATTGAACTCACATTTTTCGGGTTGTGGTCTCGTCTCTTTTACTCCAGAATGGCGAGAGAAATGGACACAAGAAAAATACGATGTCAGTAATTGGACGCTTGTAACCGCATATTTCAACTTGACAAAATGCCCCGATGCGAGTACGGAAATATGTGCTCGAGATAAATCCTATTACTTCCAGCATGCATTAACCACACTTTCTCTCCCCTATAATTTGGTCATTTATTGTGACCAAGAGAGTTATGAAGATGTTCGTCGAATGCGTCCACAACATCTACAAGAAAAAACCCAATATATTATACGAGATTTCGAGACATTGACGTTCACAAAGGACCGAGACGATTTTGAACCCGCGACATTTTCAAAATATCGCGAAAAAATCATAGAAAATCGCATTAAAAATCCATATTATTTTGATAATCGTAACACACCGAGTTACTATCTCTTTTGTATGTCGCGTTATTTGATGTTGAAAGAAACTATTCTAGAAAACAAATTCCAGTCTACTCATTTTGCTTGGATTAATTTTTGTATTGAGAGAATGGGATATAAAAACATGATACATTTGGAAGAGGGACTTGCGCAAAATCGCGACCGTTTTTCAACATGTTATATTGATTACATACCCGAGTCCTTAGTTCGCAATACGAAAGAATATTTTTTATGGGGTCGTTGTAGCATGTGTAGTGGATTTTTCACGGGTTCTGCCGACTACATGTATAAAGTATGTGACTTGATTGAAAATGCGTTTTTGAATTATTTGGAAGAAGGGTATGGACACGCAGACGAACAACTGTTCTCTCCAGTTTATTTTGATAACCCCCAGTTATTTGAACACTATTATGGAGATTACTTACAAATGATTACGAATTATGTTCATATATATGAAGCACCTGAACCACCGATAAATAACTTTATACAAAATAGCTATCGCGCGGGAAACTATGAAAAATGTAAGGAGGCGTGTGAGTTTGTTTTGCGTTCCTTAGAAATGGGTTGTTGTTCTCTCGACGAACAATATACGAGAGTCTTGTATGAATACCATAATACACTTACAAGATTACTTCATTGAAGATGGCAGCATTATCCACCGGGAACCCAGAAAAATTATAACAGTTTTTCATCAAGAAATCTTATCACGGGAAAAGGTAAGGAATTAGAATTCCCCGAAGGGCGGGGAAGGGGGTAAGGGGTCGGAGGTCGCTTTGCGACCTCAACCTTATTGCGCGAAGCGCAATTGGGGCAGCAACGCAGTCCGGGGGTTCCCCCTAAAAATACGCCTTTTGTAAAAGACGCATTTTATTTTCCTTTCCAACCACATGATTCGCATGGAAAAAATACGTCGCGTCTAATTTACCAATATTGTGATTTAACCAATATCCATTCGTGTATTCATGTACCTCATAAGTAAATAATTTGGCATCTGGATAAGTAGATATGTCTTTAATTCCAAGGTCTAAAAAATATTGATACAAACATTCTTGGTCATTTTTGTCTAAATTCGCGTTTTGATATTCTGTAATCTTGTCTAATATGTGATGTGTTCGGTCTGTATTACGAAATGTCGTGTTTCCTGTGCAACACCAAATATGATGCAACGTGTCCGCATGTAACTGTGTAGAAGAATTCATTCCCGCATCATATTGAAACACAATATCATAGTCTTTGTACTTTTCATAATGTTCAAGTAATGGTTCATGAATACATAAAACATCACAGTCAATAAAATGTATAAAATCATATTTTTCTAGTGCGTCACGTAATATGTCCATTTTTGTATGTGTAATCAATTTATATTCACGAGATAGATAGTGTTCAAAATTTTTAGAAACATTGACGCGGTTATCAATTAACTCGAACGTAATATCTAAGTTGGGTAAATCTAAATTAGTAAGACTATCATAGATTTCGCGGTCCAAACAATAAAAGTGCACTTTATGAAACTTAAGAACACGGTTTAAATTCGAGAGACATATTTTAGCGAAATCATAATAACCAAAATTACTATAAGAAATAATTACTGGATAATCCATTTATAGAATAAACAAGATAAATTAAAAAATGTGTAAACGCATAGTTACTGCCTTGAAATCAGCATTATCCACCGGGAACCTAGTAAAATTATAACAGTTTTTCATTAAGAAATCTTATCATGGAAAAGGTAAGGAATTAGAATTCCCCGAAGAGGGGGAGGGTTCCCCCTACTTGAAACAAAACTAGTAAAAGATGAGAGAAAATAAACCCGAGAGAATACAAACACAAGATGGATAAGACCCCCTCACGCATATTTATTGTTCCGTATCGAAATCGTTTGGAACAAAAGTTTTTTTACAGTAAACAAATGAGTTTTCTCTTGGAAGACGCAACAGACTACGAGATTTATTTCTCTCATCAATGCGACCAAAGGTCGTTCAATCGGGGAGCCACAAAAAATATTGGGTTTCTGGTAATGAAGGAGAAGTATCCAAACGATTATCAAAACATGACGTTTATTTTCAATGATGTAGACACGTTGCCCTTTCATAAAATTTTCGATTATCAAACCCAACATGGTGTAGTAAAACATTATTATGGTTTTGAATATGCGCTTGGAGGAATAGTTGTAATCAAAGGTTCGGATTTCGAGAGAGTCAATGGATTTCCCAACTACTGGGGTTGGGGAAACGAAGACACTATTTTACAAAAAAGGTGTGAAACAAATGGACTCACCATAGACCGCTCCCAGTTTTACAAAATAGGGAGTCCAGAAATTTTACAGTTGTTTGATGGTGTAACCAGACTTGTGGCACCCCAAGAACATTATAAAAAACGCATAGACAATGGCGCAAATGGTCTCTCGACCATTCATCGTCTCACATATTCCATCGACAAAGAATCTTTTAACCCGAAGGATAATGTTTATAAAGTAAGCAATGAAAGAATTCAAGTCATTAATATATTGTCATTTATGACGGGAACACAAGAAACCGATTTTTACCATTATGATTTAAGAGACCATCCTTCAAAAATTGGAGAGAAAAAGGAAGAACGGCGTGTAACCAACGCAAAGGATCGTGTAATAGAAACTGCGCAATGGCAAAATATAAGTGAAAATCCCATGTTTCAATTAAAGGAACGAGAGAAGGAAATCAAACAAATGATTACATCGTATATGGAAGATAAAAAACGAATGGAACAACAAATTTTAGCGCAAAAAATAGCGCAAGAACAATATAGAAGAGTGAGACAACAACCACAAAGACAGTTCCAACAACAACAACAACATCAGCAAAGACCAAACTCAAGATTTCAAAATCAAAACCAAAACCAATATCAAATTAGAACACCCGCATACGTTGGACTCGGCGGAATAAGATAAGACAAAAATATATTGCCTTCCTATAAAACAATGTATTTTTCCGATTATACCCTCGACGAAAAAATAGATATTTCCAAACAACTTAAAGAACGTCTCGACGACAAAACGGCCCACAAAGACTACTACAAGTTCGCCAACGCAGTAGCGACCGATTTGAACGCCATAAAACCCCTTTCCCCCATCGGTCTAACCTTTTTGGAAAACTATGTTCATGTTGAATTATTGAATACAAAATCGAAACAAGGAATATCCTTCTATGATTTTTGGGCGAATCGCGACTTTTATATGACCCGCGACAAGTCTACCAAAAACTTGGTGGCGTCGATTCAAAAAAACAAACCTTATTTGACGGAAATAAAAGTGGCGAAACAAGTATTCAACTTGTATTATGGTGGTATTAGTATGTTTCGTCCGACCATGGCTGCGCGTTTATACGCCAAATATTCACCCAAAGTTGCCGTTCTTGATTTTACAATGGGTTGGGGAGGGAGACTGATGGGTGCGGTGGCAATGAATGTACCCAAGTATATTGGTATCGATTATAATACTAACTTGGAAGAACCTTATCAAAAAATGAAGGCGTTTTTACAAGACCAAGACCAAGAAACGGATCAAACCATAATAGATTTGTATTTTCAAGATGCTCTGACCATGGATTATAGTAAACTAGAGTATGATATGGTATTTACATCGCCACCCTATTACAATAAAGAAATTTATGGAGGGAAAGACACTTATAAAACACAAGAAGAATGGGATGAAAAGTTTTATACCCCCATTATCCAAGAAACATGGAAATACTTGAAACCTGGTGGAACATATTGTCTCAATGTTCCCACACAACTTTATGAGAGAGTATGTGTTCCCATTTTGGGCCACGCCCAAGAACAAATGGAGTTGAATAAATACCAGAGAATTTTACCGAAACAAAAAGAGAACGCAAAACAGACGAATGTAGGGCAAAAATACAAGGAATATATTTATGGTTGGATTAAAGAGGGGGTTCACGGGGAACCCCCCGTGAAAAAATTGATTTAAAAAAACGGCAACTGTTTTAATGTAACGTCAAAATAAAAGTCTGCCAATGACAAATCTTTTCGCAAAGTGTTTTCAGTTTGTTCTATGCACGGTTGCAAAACATAAAATAGATGAGTCACATGGTGTAAGTCATAGCATGAATATTTTACATCACGCCCACAACATATATCAGTCCGAACTTGCCATAAATAGTCGTCTAGAACCTCTAGAACGCGTTATATATTGTTCGGCGATTTTGCACGATATGTGTGACAAAAAATATATGGATGAAAAAGAGGGCGTAAAACAAATAGAAGAATTTTTACAAACCACGTTGAACGAAGACGAAACCGCAACTATGAGTAAAATTATGACGACAATGTCATATTCTAAGGTGAAACGGTTTGGTTTTCCAGCCATGGAAACCCCTGAAAAAGAAACGGCATATCATATTGTTCGCGAAGCCGATTTATTGTGTGCGTACGACTTTGATAGATGTATGATTTACAACATGTGTAATATGTCAAAAAATGCGGGCGATGTGAATGACGCATTTGATAATGCGGAAAATCTCTTTGAAAATCGTGTATTGAGACACAACGACGATGGTCTATTTACACTGGACTACTCAAGAACACTATCGCACAGTTTACATGTTTCCGCGCAACATAGGATGCTTACTTGGCGGAAAATATTAAACAAATGAAAACACAAAATAATAATATAAAAAAACAAATATATTATAATGTAAAGTTTATGTTATCTTCTCTCGTTCAACATACATTATATATTAACTTGGAAACCCGCACTGACAGACGAACCCATGTAGAACAACAATTAAAAAGTATTGGTATTGAAAACGCACAACGTTTCAACGCAATTCGCCCCAAAAGTGGAGACGGTGCAATTGGATGTAGTTTGAGTCATTTAAAATGCGTAGAGTACGCAAAAAACCAGGGTTGGGAACATGTTCTTATTGTAGAAGATGATATTTGGTTTATTGAACCCGAAAGATTCGCTAGTCAACTCACTAATTTTTTTTCGAATAACTTGGATTGGGATGTTGTTCTTGTCGCAGGAAACAATGTTCCACCATATAGACCTGTAAATGAAAACTGTGTACAAGTAACACGGTGTCAAACCACAACTGGTTATATCGTTCAATCTCACTATTATGATACCTTGATTGATAATTTTAAAACAGGAATTGGGAAGTTATTGAGAGAACCAAAAAATGGTTTTTTTTACGCCATTGATAAGTACTGGTTTCATCTACAACAAAAAGACAAATGGTTTTTGATTGTACCCCTGACGGTGACCCAGAGAGAAGATTACAGTGACATAGAACAAAAACGTACTAACTACACAAATATGATGTTGGACTTGGATAAACCACACTTGTTCCAAGTCCACTTTTAGAAAAAGTGGAGCAAAAATCCACTTTTAGAAAAAGTGGAGCAAAAATCCACTTTTAGAAAAAGTGGAGCAAAATCGACGCTAGGTTCCATACTACAGCATTATCCACCTGGAACCCAGGTAGATTATAACAGTTTTTTTTATCAAGAAATCTTATCATGGGAAAAGGTAATGAGTTAGAATTCCCCGAAGGGCGGGGAGGGGTCGCAGGGTCGGAGGTCGCAAAGCGACCTCAACCTTATTGCGCGAAGCGCAATGGGGGCAGCTAGCAGTCCTAGGTTCCCCGCACCACAACTCTTTGAATTTATCCATTCCATGTTTTGCGATAAATTCCAAATTTCGCATCGTCCAAACAAACGAAGTGCCACTATGATGTGCGTCTTCCGACAGTTCATACATTTTTGCTGTAATAATGGAAATCGTTGGGTCATCTGAAAATGCAAATCCACATTCACCGGGTTCAAATGTCTTCAACCAATCCCATAATTCTAATTGACTTACCGCAGTATAACCGTTGGTTAGTAACCAACGACTGCTTTCGTCTTGAATAAAATCAAATTTTGTGCTCGCCATTGTTTTAAATTGATTTGTAAAATCATGTTATAAATCAATTTTTTTTGCTATCGCAAAAATAATCACTTGTTGGAATATGCAACAACCCTCCATTCTGTTTCAACTCTTCACTTAAATACAACCCTATAGCGTAGTCTTCCAAATATTCACCCTCTACTTCTTCACGTCTTTGTAATAAATCTTCCACAGCCATTGCCGAGAGAAGATAGAATCGCCCAGAACAATAAACGGTCGCCTTTATCAATAAATTTGAGGGTAACTCGGGATGAATCGTGTAATACTTGGACAAATACGGGGTTTTCACATTCACCACATTTCCCGCGTAATGAACTTTGGGTTCTCTCGTAGAAATAATATTACATATCATTGAGAAAAACCGCGGGTTTATCAAATCCTGGTCGTCGTCCGTTTTAAAAATATAATCATAATCAAAAGTTTCGTTAACTGCGGAGTACGCCGCAATGACTTTTTTCGGCAGTGAGTTATAATCATCACATGTTTTTACAATCAACACGCGTTTGTTGTCGTCATCAAAAAACTCAAATTCGGTGCATAAATTCGGGTCACCAACTACATGATAATAAATAATATTGGTTGGTAATTGTTTTAACCATGTTTCTCTCTGTAATGCGGACTTATGAGAATAAGCGTAACAGTTCATAATAAGAAGAATATAAGGACATCTTGTGCGACTAAACAACGCCATTACCATTTTATTATAAAAGGGTTTAAACCGTTGTAATAAAAATATATTATTATCCCTTATAGTTGAAGACATGTCTAATTCAATTATAAATATCACATTTTCAACGAGTTGGTATCAGTTACGTTCCAAGTTTCCATCTCAACAGTATATTCAATGGATGTCAAATATGTTATTCAACGTAGAAAGTTATTATTTGGTTATTTATACCGACGAAGAAAGTTGCGAGTGTTTTTCAAAATACAAACATAATCCAAAAATTAAAATCATAATTAAACCGTTCGAAGAATTTTACACATACAAATACAAAGACAGTTGGGAGAAAAATCACGAGAGAAATACACTATTGAATGACCGTACAGAATGGAGATTGAACGCACTCTGGTCAGAAAAAGTGCATTTTGTTCATGAAACAATGGAAAACAAATATTTTGATACAGAATTTTATGGATGGTGTGATATAGGTTATTTTCGCGAGAGATATATTCATATGATGGATGAGCACCAAAAGAAACTATTATTGAAACACTGGCCAGTTCGAGAAAAAATTCAAAACTTGGACACCAGTAAAATTTATTACTCATTGGTAAATTATGACAACCAGTATCTTCAACAACTCGGAACCATTATTCAAACCAAAAATGAGAAGGGGTTACCAACCATTGAAATACCACCCGACCAAGTTTCCATTGGCGGGGGGTTTTTTATGACACACAAAGATAACATGGACTGGTGGCGTGACACATATGACGCAAAACTCGCGCTTTATTTTGAGAATGAATACTTGGTAAAAGATGACCAAATCATTATTGCGGATTGTGTGTTTTCCAACTTGAATAAATTCACATTATGCCAAGAAGCCAATCATCATTTTGACCCCTGGTTTGTATTTTTGCGATTCTTAGGTTAGAACCCGCTACGCTGTTACTACGTCTCGAATAATCGCATTCCGTATTTTATCCTTATCCATATCGCGCGTTAAAATCGTAACTTGGTTCGCGTGTGTTCGATAATACAATAAACAATCTGTCAAGTTATGAACTGCTCCATATTTTTTCAAGAAACGCAACTCCAATTCAAAGTCCTCCATAGCGCTAAATTTATATTTTTCAGAATAATTACCTATTTCATCCAATGCGCTTTTACGAAAACAGAGTGTGGGATGATTCATAAACCACGCTGGTTTTTCTCTCAAAAACTCAGTCCATGTATAAATTGGTTTATGAGACGATGGTCTTTGAAAATAAATATGTGGGTCATTCAAGTTTGGTTGAACAAAGGGTAAAATATTGGTTCCACAAATCATACAGTCGGGATTTTCATTCATATATTTAACTTGTCTATCAATCCGTTCCTCGGCCATAATATCATCGCTATCCATGCGAAAGAGTAAATCATATTTACATAACGAAATACCAATGTTTAAACAGTCTACAATGCCACTATTTTTTCCCATGTGTTTATATATCAAGGTTGTGTGTTTTCTGTTTTTTACAAAGTTTTTCAATAAAATAAGAGTTTCTCTCGTATTTTCTTCCATAGAACCATCATCAATCCAAATCACTTCGAACCCATAGTTTCCAACTTGGGCAGTCATAGAAGCTAAACAATCTTTGATGAAAATAGGATTTGTATTATAACACGGAATGAGGATATTTACCCATAAAGGGTTGGGAGTCTCTGTTTCCTTATTCAACGACACATTAGATTCTTTTTCTGAAACGGTATCGAAATCGTTAATAACTACATTGTTGGAAGAACAATCCATGAAATGATTTCGTATTATAAACAAAACACAAAATCATTTACTGAAAAACACGAATACATTTGTCTTCGCGAAAATCAGCAATGTCCACCGGTATCCCAAAAGTATGATTTTTAGAGAATCATAAGAATTTTTAGAATAAAGTTTAAAATATCATTACGATTTTTGTAGTGAGACTTAAAAGTTATATAAATACTTGGTTAAACAGGAGGGGTCGCAGGGTCAGAGGTCGCAGGGTCGGAGGTCGCAAAGCGACCTCAACCTTATTGCGCTTCGCGCAATGGGGTCAGCTACGCGGTCCTGGGTTCCCTGCTAGCGAAAATATAGAGTCGCGTAAATTATCCAATCACAGATTTCCAACTGGAATCCACCCCTCGGGAAACAAATCACACAAATTATGGTGCGACAGTTTTACTCCAAACCATTTTGAGGGATAACAAACAATCTTATCCAAATTATTGTTGAAGTACGCTCCCCACCAACTAAATGTGCTATTCGCTATAATATTATGTCTACAACAAGACATTAATAACATTTGTTCCCAGTCGTCAATTTGGTCAGGCGCCTTTACAAAAGAGCATGTGTTTTCAAAAACAGTTGACAATCGTTGAATCATATCTTGAACCTCTTTGTTATCTTCCTTTTCGCAAAAATACAATATAATTATATTTTGATTGTTATTCAAAATGTATCTAATCGCGTTTTCATAATATTCATACTCGAGAACAGGGTGATGTTCTGGTAAATATTTATAATCACCTAAACGAAAGTGCATACTAACTGTGTTTGTAAAATCGCATAAAAAATCAAATTTTTGAAATATTTTTTGTTGTAATTCGTCAATCCCAATTAAATTTTTAATGACATCAATATGTGGTTTAAAATATTTTTCACTTTGAAAGTAACCGAACAAATACACATTTTCACAAATTTCATTCATTCTATTCAAGGGTGCCAAAATTGGTGAATATTCAAATGATTCTTCTCTCCTCACACTCATTGGTGGAAGAGTAAACGTTACAAATGGAGACAATCTTTTCAAAAAAGTGTTCCAATAAGTGATGCGATTATTACCAAGTTTTTCCTTGAATAAAAACCCGAACGTTTGCCCGTATTTCATTGCGTAAGAAATGGTGGCAAAAATTTGGAATAACTGGTTACCCAACCCACCCATAATTTCACAAGATATCATTTGTATATTTACATATAATTTGTATTATATCTAAATATATTTTTGAGGTAAGTTATAAGAGCAGGGAACCCAGGACCGCGTAGCTGCCCCCATTGCGCTTCGCGCAATAAGGTTGAGGTCGCTTTGCGACCTCCGACCCTGCGACCCCTCCTGAAAACTTTTTATTGAAATAATTTATAAATCTCATTATACGAATTGGTAAGAGACTCAAATTGTTCAATTACTAGTATACATTTTAGTTTATCAGGAGGGGTCGCAGGGTCGGAGGTCGCAAAGCGACCTCAACCTTATTGCGCGAAGCGCAATGGGGGCAGCTACGCGGTCCTGGGTTCCCTGCCAAAAATATCAAATTTGTGGTTAAAAATCGGCCGCAAAATCGAACACATCTTCAGTTTTATCTTTTGTCGCCAGTGCATATTCACCCACTTTCTTTTCAAAAAAGTTGGTTTTGGCCTCTAAGGAAATCATCTCCATAAAATCAAATGGGTTCGCAGTGTTATATATTTTATCATATCCGAGTTGTAAACATAAACGATCTGCCACAAATTGAATGTATTCTGTCATCAACTTAGAGTTCATACCAATGAGACGGCAAGGTAGCGCCTCGCATATAAACTCCGTCTCAATTTCCACTGCTTCTTTTATGATTTCATAAATACGTGTCTTGTTGATTTTTTTATTCAACTTACTATACAACAATATGGCAAATTCTGTATGTAACGCCTCGTCTCGCGAAATTAATTCGTTAGAAAAAGTGAGTCCCGGCATGAGACCGCGTTTTTTCAACCAGTAAATGCTACAAAATGCCCCCGAGAAAAAGATGCCTTCTACACAAGCAAACGCCACAAGTCGTGTAGCGAAACTACTGCGGTTGTCGCCGATCCACTTGCGCGCCCAATCGGCCTTCTTTTTGATACAAGGGAAGTGTTCAATGGCTGTAAATAGGCGCTCCTTTTCTTCGCGATTTTTGATATATGTTTCAATAAGGAGAGAGTAACTCTCGGAGTGAATATTTTCCATAGCAATCTGAAAACCATAAAACGCCCGCGCTTCTGACAACTGAACTTCGCTCATAAAACGCATGCCAAGATTTTCCAAAACAATTCCATCACTCGCCGCAAAAAACGCCAAAATCATAGAAATGAAATGTTTTTCATCAGAAGACAACGCTTCCCAATGCTCCAAATCTTTACTCAAATCAATTTCTTCGGCGCGCCAAAAACAATCCACTTGCTTTTTATACATTTTCCAAATATCGTCATGTTGAATAGGAAACATTACAAAGCGATTATCGTCAGGAGTTAGAAGCGGTTCGTTATTATGTTTAGACATTACAGGTATCCTAAATAATATATAGGGGAGATTTTATATTCTTTTTTTAGGCGTTTTATTGCCGTTTTTATTTAACGCATTTATTTTGCGACGATATATGGTGTCAAATAAAACAACAAGTTATTATTGTGTTACACTCAAGTTTAGACCCCCCTTGTACGCAAACAATATATTTTAATAACCTACTTAAAGACTCTAAGTACGCAAAAAAATAACCCAATATAGTAACAATATGATAGGTTCTTATATGATTGTTACGGAAGAACAGATACAACCAAAACAACAAAAACATAGTCCTAGTCCTAGTCCTCCTGTTCATCAAATGCCTTTAGCCAAAAGAGACGAAATCCTTGAACGCATGGAGAGACAAATTGAGGAAAAACGGCGTCTGTTAATCAATAAAAACAAACAATTGGATAAGTTGACACAAGAAAACGAATTTTTAGGTCAAGTGAAACGAGATTACGAAACATACAATTCTTATATTGTGGAGCAAAAACAAAAACAAATGCAGGCGTTCTACATGTTGAACCAATATTTAGATGATATCATCATTAGTGGCAAGTTGACAGATAAGGACATAGAAAAAACACGTCGAGACCAAAAGATGATATTACGAGAGATAGATGTTGTGAAACAGAACTTGGATGAGATTGTGGGGTCAAACGACCAGAATCAAAACAACAATGTTCACCGGTATCCCAAAAATGTAATTTTTAGCGAATCATAAGAATTTTTAAAATGAAGTTTAAAATATCATTATGGTTTTTCGAGTGAGACTTAAAAAATATATAAATACTCGGTTAGCAGGAGGGGTCGCAGGGGCAGCTACGCAGTCCTGGGTTCCCTGCTAAATCAAAAATATAATATGCGTAATATATAATCGTTAAGGTTATATAAATAATATGTTTTCATTTTTGGACACACGCAAAGACCCTTTTGATGACGATTCACATAAACCGTCATCCAAATTAAAACAAATATTAGATAGAACAAAAACATTGAGAGAAAATCAAATAACTTTTCACAGAAATATTTATGGAAAGTTGATGAGAATTAACACATCTATTGACACATTATTATCTGCCAAACGTGAGATTGAAAAAAATTTAGATAAAATTCAAGAAAAACTTAGAACCAAGGACGAAGAACAACAAAAACTTAACGACGAAATTCAAAAAAAAGAAAAACAAATAGAAGATTTAAAAAAAACACTTAAAACAACTCAAGATGAAAATGCCGAATTAACTAAAAAAATACAAAAGTTAGAACAAGACATCATTCAGTTAAAAGAAGATGCTCGTAAATGTAGTGTTGAAAAAGATGAGTTAGAACAAAAATTACGTGAACTAGAAAAAGAAGTTGATAAACATGACAAAGAAATAGTTGCGATTATTCAACAGTTAGAAAGTGAATTAAACACAATTGAAACCGACAGTCGTTCACGACCTCAAATAGAAAAATTAATAGATGATATTTTGAAAAAATTAAATCCATCAGTACCAAGAGCACCTTATACAACACCTATACGAACATCATCAACTCGAATTGCTGGCGATGATGTTGGGTACGATGGTTTTTCATATACAGATGACGATGGTAGATTTGATTCATCAACAAGAGGAGGAAAACCCAAGAAAAAACGCCAAAAAACAAAAAAACCCAAGAATCCTAAGAATCCTAAGAAAAAACGCAAGAAAACAAAGAAACAAAAAAGATTTAGATAAAGTTTTAGCTATGTTCATAGAGATATTCTGAAAATGAGATTTTTAACGAACTGTAACAAGTTTTAGAGTGAAGTTTAAAATATCATTACAACTTTTCATGTGAGACTTAAAAATTATTTAAATACTAGGTTATCAAAAGGGGTCGCAGGAGGGGTCGCAGGGGAACCTAGGTTCCCTGCGATAAAGTTTTAAACGCAATATAATATATAAATGAGCGATTTGTTTGAGGCGCTAAAGGGTAAAATGAATATCCTGAAAGATTCAGTGTCTCGTTCAAACGCCAATTACACCACTTTTTCCACTTCTGCCAAATCGCGCCTCCAAAACATTCTCTCTTTGATTGACAAACTCAAGACCAAATTACAAAATTTTTCTATTTTAACTCAACAATTAAATGACGTCACCCAAAAATACAAAGAACTTCAAACCCAATACGACGCCTTAAATAAACAACTAAATGACTTAAAGAACGACGCCATTGCCAGAACCACCGCCAAATCGGAGGAAATCAAAAAATTACAAACTGCCAAGGATGACTTGGAAAGAAAACTTAACGCGATTACTTCAGAAAAAAACGCACTTATTGGGCAAATTACCGGTGAACTCGACCAAATCATTGCTCTTGTGAAATCCAATGATTATACCAGTTTGGAAGAGTTATTGAAGGTTGTGGAAGGCAATTTAACGGCGCTTGTAGGACCTGGAACTGCACCTGGAACGGTAGTGGGTGGAAAAAAACGTGGCAGCAAGTCACATAGAAAATCAAAACGAGGCGGATATAAGTACACGCGAACAAGTCGTCGTGGAAGAGGTCTAACGCACTAACAATCCATAAATTCCTGGATAACGCCTACAACTCATCGGCCATTTTCCCATGATTTCTCTTTCTCTCAAATTTTGCGGACACATTCGCTTCCTCAAAATTTCTTTTCTTTCTTTAAAAACGCGTTTCCACGCTCGCTGAACAATACGTAACCAAAATGTTTTCAATATAGCAACACGTTCACACCCTGTCAAATAAACGCATTGTGCAATTTCTGGTTGAATATAATTTGGTCTACGAAGAATGGTAGAATAATTGCGTAAAAAGGGGTGTGAATGATACTGTCGGTCGTTCAACACCACTACTCTATAATATTCACGAGCATTTGCTAATGCACTATAAACACCCACGCTTAAATAATCATTACAGTCTCCGTTTTCACCGTCATCATCATTGTCATCGTCTGACATATCGCTTTCCGAATCTGTATCCACATCGGAATCGCGTTCTTCTAAACCATCGTAATAATATCTCCCAGTCAATAAATAATGACCTTGAACAGTGGGGTCACTGTTTTCATCAAAACCATGAATATGCGTGTTATGAATTTCGCACAAGACGAGTTGGAATTTATTTGGAGTTCTTTGTCTCATTGTTTGTTTCTATGTTCTGTTGTTTATCAACGAGAGAAACAATAAAATCATCAATTTTTTTGTAAA
>Ga0164297_10002600_pt1 | contig 17620 bp, 13 predicted proteins | sample GEODES058metaG_FD_113539 | JGI IMG/M metagenome (GOLD analysis project Ga0164297, IMG submission 113539) | Dystrophic lake water microbial communities from Trout Bog Lake, Wisconsin, USA - GEODES058 metaG | ecosystem: Environmental > Aquatic > Freshwater > Lake | place: USA: Trout Bog Lake...
AAGGGCAAGGTCGCCGTCGTCACCGGCGGCAATGGAGGCATCGGCCTCGGCATGGCGCGCGGCATTGCCTCGCTCGGCGCCGCCATCGTCATCGCCGGCCGCAATGCCGAAAAAGCCGCGCATGCGCTGACAGTGCTGACCGAGATGGGCGCCACCGCAGGGTTCCTGGCGGGGGATGTGACCCACAAATCCACCTGCGAGCAACTGATTGCCGACGCCGCACGGGAATATGGCCGGGTCGATATCCTGGTGAATAACGCCGGCACCTCGGTCCGTAAGATGCCCGAGGACCTGACAGAGGCCGAATGGCACCACGTACTGGATACCAACCTCAGCAGCGCCTTCTTCTGCTCCCAGGCAGCCTTCCATGTGATGAAGAAGCTCGGCGGCGGCAAAATGATCAATATCGGCTCGATGATGTCGCTGTTCGGGGCGCCGTATGCAACCGCCTATGCATCGTCAAAGGGCGGCATCGTGCAGATGACCCGGGCTATGGCCACCGCCTGGGCGAAGGACAATATCCAGGTGAACGCCGTGCTGCCGGGCTGGATCGACACGGAACTGACAGTGCGCGCCCGCGCACAAGTGGATGGGCTGCACGCGTCGGTGGAAAAGCGCACGCCGCAAGGCCGCTGGGGCCGTCCGGACGATATGGCGGGGATCGCCGCCTTCCTGTCCAGTGCGGCATCCGATTTCGTCACCGGCACGGCAATTCCGGTGGATGGGGGCTTCTCGGTCGCCATGTAGCCCGCCCGAGACGGGTGCATTGGGCTATGTCGCGGCGGATCATTTGCGGAGGAAAGAAATGCGAACTCTCGATGGACAGGTGATCATCGTCACCGGTGCCAGTCGTGGCATCGGCTTGGCGGCCGCGCAGGCGCTGGTCAAGCAAGGCGCGCGCGTCATCATGACCGGGCGTGACAAGGGCGTGTTGCAAAAGGCCGCCGATGAGATCGGCGTGGCGGCGGAAGCGCATCAGTGCGACATGTCCGACTATGCCGCCTTTGCCGCGCTGGTGGAGGCCACCCGCAAGAAGCACGGCCGGTTGGATGCGCTGGTGAATAATGCCGGTATCCTCGATCCGATCGTTACCATCGTTGACAGCGATCCGGTGGATTGGGCGCGCAACGTGCAGACCAATCTCATCGGCGCTTATAACGCTATCCGTGCCGTGCTACCGGGCATGATCGCCGCCGGTGGTGGGTCGATCGTCAACCTTTCCTCTGGCGCGGCCATTCGCCCGCTGGAGGGGTGGAGTGCCTATTGCTCCGCCAAGGCCGGGTTGCACATGCTGACGCGGGCGGTGGCCCTGGAAACCGCCGGCAAGAACATCCGTATCTTCGGCTTCCAGCCCGGCATGACCGATACCAACATGCATGTGCTGGTCCGCGCGTCCGGCATCAACCCGCTGTCTAAGACACCGCGGGAGAACCTGTATCCGACCGCGCATCCGGCGCTGGCGATCGCTTATCTGCTGACGCCGGCGGCCGATGATCTGGTTGGGCAGGAATTCAGCCTGCGTGACGAACCGTTCCGTCAGCGGCTGGGACTGTCATGAAGGCCGGTCCGCTCTCCGGCCTGCGCGTCGTCGAACTTGGTCAAGCGCTGGCTGGACCGCTGGCCGGTGTGATCCTGTCGGACATGGGCGCCGATGTGATCAAGGTGGAAAAGCCCGACGGCGGCGATGATGCGCGCTTGTGGGGCCCACCGTTCGTTGATGGCGATTCGGTCAGTTTCCACGCCAATAATCGTGGCAAACGCTCGGTCACGCTGGATATCAAAAGCGACGCCGACGTGCAGAAGTTGAAGGATCTGGTGCGCGGGGCGGATATCCTGATCCAGAACCTGCGGCCGGGTATCGTTGACGAGTTGGGGATCGGCGCCGAGGCCATGCGGGCGGTTAATCCGCGGCTGATCTATTGCTCGATTTGGGCGTTCGGTAATCGCGGGCCGCTGAAATACGCGCCTGGCTTCGATCCGCTGTTGCAATGCTACGCCGCGATGGTGACGCTGACCGGTCGGCAGGGCGATCCGCCGACGTTTGCCGGTTCGGCGATCAACGACATCACCACCGGGATGTGGTGCGTCATCGGCGCGCTGGCAGGGCTTCAGCAGCGTGACCGTACGGGGCAGGGATGCACGGTTGATTCGTCGTTGCTGGAAAGTGCAACGGCGCTGATCCAGACCTCGATGAATGTCTATCAGGTCACCGGCCGGGTGCCGGTGCGCAGCGGAGCTGCCAGTAACACGCTGGTGCCATATCAGATCTTCGAGACGGCTGATCGCCCATTGTGCATCGCCGCCGGTAATGATCGGCTTTTCGTTAAGCTGGCGCGCGCCATGGGGCATCCGGAATGGTCCGAGCACCCGCAAATGTCGGATGGCCGCAAGCGTGCCGCCAATCGCCAGGTGGTGGTGGATGCCATGCAACCGGTGCTGCTGACGCGCACACGGCAGGACTGGCTGGGCATCATTGGGGAGGCGGGGGTGCCCTGTGCCCCGGTGAACGATGTCGGAGAGCTTGCCGCGTCGGAACAGTTGGCGGCGATGGAACTGATGCAGACACTGCCGGGCAGCGATATGCGCGTCGTCGGTCTGCCGCTGAGTTTCGACGGCCAGCGCCCGGCGCCAACATCCGACTCGCCCAAACTCGGGGCCAATAACGCCGAGGTGTTTGGCCACTGACCGCGCCAGGAGACGTTTTTCATGGTGTTGCATATCGACACGCCGCTGCTGCAGTCCCGGCCGCTGAGCCAACTGCGTAACAAGACCGTCTGGCTGAAGATGGACGCGCTCCAGCCCGCCGGGTCGTTCAAGACCCGCGGCATCGGCGCGGCCTGTGAAGCAGCCGTTCGGCAGGGCAAGACCCGGCTGCTGTCATCTTCGGGTGGTAACGCCGGTCTTGCCGTCGCTTATGCCGGGCGGATGCTGGGTGTGCCGGTTACGGTGGTGGTGCCGGAAAGCACGACGGAACGGGCACGGGCGCTGATCGCCGAGCAAGGGGCGGAGGTGATCGTCCACGGCGCTTCCTGGCAGGAGGCGAACGTGCTGGTGCAAGGCATGATCGATGCGACCTCGGCCTTCGTGCATCCGTTCGACGACCCTGTGGTTTGGGCCGGCCACGCCACGATGATCGATGAGGTCGTGCGAAGCGGCGCCCGCTTCGATGGCGTCGTGCTGTCTGTCGGTGGCGGTGGCTTGTTGTCCGGCGTGGCGGAAGGGTTGCGACGCAACGGATTGGAAAACGTGCCGATCATCACGGTGGAAACCACCGGCGCGGCGTCCTTGGCCGGCGCTGCCAGGGCCGGCCGGCGTATTGAATTGGATGCCATTCGCAGCATTGCGGTGACGCTAGGGGCGAAGATGGTGTCCGAGGATGCGTTCCAACTGACCCAAACACGGGATGTGCGCTGTGCCGAGGTGTCGGATTTTGCGGCGGTGGACGCATGCGTGCGTTTTCTGGACGATCACCGGGTGCTGGTCGAACCCGCCTGCGGTGCTTCCTTGGCGGTGATCTATGGCGATTACCCCGATCTGCTGGCGGGTATCGAGGCACCCTTGGTCGTTGTTTGCGGCGGATCGACATCGACGCTGGAGCAGATCTTGGGGTGGCACCGTGACCTCGCGGAAGGCCGGTAAAGCGCGCTCGTCTCTCCGGCGCGTGATCCTGGTTTCGACGGCTCTTGCGCCGCGCTGACGGGGCGCGACGTCCGCGATTAGCGCCCTGACCGGCTGTTTCTTTGCGGTCGATGCCCGCACCAGAGCGGGCTGTGCCCTATGGACAGCAGCACGCCACCAGCAGAGAAGCCCCCCTGTGGCGCTTTCCTGTGGAGTTTGCCAATGGGGCTTGCCAATGCGCCCCCCCAACGGCTCGCCCATTGGGGCTTGCCGTGGGGCTGGGCCGCAACGGTCGAAGGCTTCCACGGTGCGCGACAAGCCTGGGGGCCGATTCCGCCGGTGGCGGTGCTCGGCGATCCCCAGACCGACGTTACGCGGCGGCCTTTGCCTCCCGCCGGCGGCGGTGCAGGATAAATTCCGTATAGCCGTTGGGCTGGGTCCGGCCCTCGAACACCAGATCGCAGGCGGCCTTGAAGGCGACGCCGTCATAGGTTGGTGCCATCGGCTTATACGCGGCATCGCCCGCGTTCTGACGGTCCACCACCAGCGCCATCCGCTTCAGGGCAGCCATCACCTCCTGCTGGGACACCACGCCATGGTGCAGCCAGTTGGCGATATGCTGGCTTGAAATACGCAGCGTCGCGCGGTCCTCCATCAGGCCGATATCGTGGATATCGGGCACCTTGGAGCATCCGACGCCCTGGTCGATCCAGCGCACCACGTAACCCAGGATGCCCTGACAATTATTGTCCAGTTCCTCGCGCAGGTCTTCCGGCGACCAGTTTTGTCCCTCGGCCACCGGTATGGTCAGCAGGTCTTTCAGCGGGGCCCGCGGGCGCGTGGCCAAGTCCGTTTGGCGCGCGGCGACCGAAACTTGATGATAATGGAGGCTATGCAGCGTCGCCGCGGTGGGTGATGGCACCCAGGCGGTGCTGGCGCCGGCCATCGGATGGCCGATCTTCTGCACCAGCATGTCCGCCATCCGATCCGGCGCTGCCCACATCCCTTTGCCGATCTGGGCCTTGCCGAGCAGGCCGCATTCCAGGCCGATATCGACGTTTTGGTCCTCATAGGCCTTGATCCAGGCCGTTGCCCGCATCTCGTTCTTGCGGATCATCGGGCCGGCTTCGATCGATGTATGGATCTCATCCCCGGTACGATCCAAGAAGCCCGTGTTGATGAACACGACGCGGGATGCGGCGGCGGCGATGCAGGCTTTGAGGTTGGCGGAGGTGCGCCGCTCCTCATCCATGATGCCCATCTTCAGCGTGTTTGGCGCCATGCCCAGGATGGTTTCGACGCGGCCGAACAGATCGTTCGTCAGTGCCACTTCCTCGGGGCCGTGCATTTTCGGTTTCACAATATACACCGACCCCGCTCGGCTGTTCTTGATCGGGCCCGTGCCGCGCAGGTCGTGCAGGGCGATCAGCGCGGTGACTGCGGCGTCCAGGAAGCCTTCGGGGATTTCATTGCCCTCGGCATCGAGCACGGCATCGGTGTACATGTGGTGGCCGACATTACGCACCAGCATCAGGCTGCGCCCGCCTAGCCACAGCGTGCCGCCGCCGGGTTTGGTGAAGCTTCGGTCCGGGTTCAGCTTGCGCGTCATCATCTGGCCGTTTTTCTCGAACGTATCGGCCAGCGTGCCGTTCATCAGACCCAGCCAGTTGCGGTAGGCGACCACCTTGTCGGTGGCATCGACGGCCGCGATCGAGTCCTCGCAGTCCTGGATCGTGGTGATGGCCGCTTCCATGGTGACGTCGGCGATGCCCGCGGCATCTGTCTTGCCGATCGGGTGGGCGCGGTCGATCAGGATCTCGATATGCAAGCCGTTATGGCGCAGCAGCACGCCCGATGGCGCTGCCGAATCGCCGGTGTAACCCACGAACTGCGCCGGATCCTGCAGCCCCGTCGTGCCGCCATCGGTCAGCGCGACGACCAGAGCACCGTCCGCCACGGTGTAGCCGGATGCGCTGGCATGGCTGCCACGGACCAGAGGGGCTGCGCTGTCCAAGACCTGACGCGCACGGGCGACGACTTTGTCGCCGCGGATTTTGTTGAAGCCACGGCCCTTTTCGGCCCCGTCCGTCTCGGGGATCGCGTCGGTGCCGTAAAGTGCGTCATACAGGCTGCCCCAGCGCGCATTGGCCGCGTTCAGCGCGTAACGGGCGTTGGTGACGGGCACGACAAGCTGCGGGCCGGCGATGGAGGCGATCTCCGGGTCGACATTTGCCGTGGCGACCGTGACCGAGGCCGGTTCAGCCACCAAATAACCGATCTGCCTGAGGAACCCGATATAGGCATCCGGGTCGATCGTCTTGCCGCGGTTGGCCTGGTGCCAAGCGTCGATCTGCTGCTGCAAGCTGTCGCGTGTGGCGAGCAGCGCTTTGCAGCGTGGTGCCAGATCGCGGATCAGGGCGGCAAAACCGCTCCAGAAACTGGCGGCATCAACGCCGGTGCCGGGCAGCGCCTCGGTTTCGATAAAATCGTGCAGCGGCTTGGCGATCCGTATCCCGGATTTGTCGATTGTGGTCATGCGGCTGCCTCCGATGAAAGGTTTATGACTAGCTATTAGGGTATCTTTATGCCGCAATTCTTGGAATTGGCCAGACCGGGCCGAGCAGAGAAGCGGGGTTCGTGGCAGATATCAACCATTGGTGGTGCTTTGGCGGCGTTGGATCGTAAAATTTTTACGCCCCTGTGCTTGAAACCGGAGCCGTGCATACAAAATCCCGCTCGTGGATGCTGGCTAGGCCGCATCCATTGACGTTTCCCCCCCAAACTCGAACGGCGCCGTTGGGCGCCGTTTTTTGTGGGTTTAGCTTTTCGGGTGTGTCCGTCGCCAGACGGCCAGCAACCCCGCTTGGTCGACTGCGGTGTAGCGTTGCGTGGTCGACAGGCTCGCATGGCCCAGCAGATCTTGGATCGACCGTAGGTCCGTCCCCGCCGCCAGGAGATGCGTGGCGAAAGAATGTCGGAGCGCGTGCGGCGTTGCGTGCTCCGGCAATCCAGCAAGGCGGCGATGGGTTCGCAGCACCTTCTGCGCCACCGCCGGGTCCAGCCGCTTGCCGCGCGCGCCGAGGAACAGCGGGCTTTCCGGCTGCGGGTTGGGGTGCCGTTTCAGCAAGGCCTCGATTGCTTCGCGCACCGCCGGCAGCACCGGCACGAGGCGGGTTTTGGCACCCTTGCCAAGTACGGTCAGCGTCGGGTTGATGCGCAGGGCGATGGCGTCGCGGACATGCAGCCCAAGCCCTTCGGAAATGCGCAGGCCGCTACCGTAGAGCAGCGAAAAGAAGGCCAGATCGCGGGCTTGTAGTGCGGGGTCCTCGTTCACATCATCGACGTGGGTGGCGACGTCGCGTGCCTGATCGACACTTAGCGCACGCGGCAAGGGTTGGCGGGCCTTGGCGGCGGCGATCGCGCGGGTCGCGGGGATCTCCACGCCATGGCGCCGAACCAGGAAGCGGGCAAAGCCGCGAACGGCGGAAAGATGCTGCGCGCGGGAGGTTGCGATCAGGCCGCTTTGTGACAGATGCGCCAGCCAGGCCCGGATATCGGCCGGACGCAGTGCGGCCAGCGCCGCGACGGTGGGTTCCTGACCCAAGTGGTGGGTCAGGAATCCCAAAAACCCTGCCAGCGCATGACCATAAGCCTCCATCGTGTGCGGCGACGCTCGGCGTTCCTGTTTGAGCCAGTCGAGGTAGCTGGCGCGTGCGGTGTCTGCCGACAACGGCAGTGTTGTGTCTGGCGTGGGGTTTTCAAGCGTGGCGGTTTCTAGCGTGGCGGTTTCTGGCGTCGCGGTTTGGGCGCCAGGTTGCTGCCGGTGTGGTGGCGCTGACCGGGCGGCGGGCGGCACCGCTGCTGCGCGCGGGCGTTTCAAACCGGCTTGTCGCCGCGGATGGTCACGCGATAGCCCGCGCGGGTGTGCGGCCAATAATCCCACATGGCGCGGTGCTGGACGCAGCGATTGTCCCAGAAAGCGACCGCATTCTCGCTCCAGCGGAAGCGGCACTGAAACAGCGGGTCCTCGGCTAGGTCATAGAGATAGCTGAGGATGGCGGCACTTTCGTCGCGTGGGATCCCCAGGATGCGCTTGGTGAAGCCACGGTTCACATAGAGCGCCTTTTGCCCGGTCACCGGGTGGGTCCGCACCACGGGGTGTTCGGCCTTCGGGTAGACCGGTTTGTCTTGCACGCCGAGGTTGGCATAGGTGCCGCGATAGGATTCCTCGCCATCATGTTCGGCGATCAGCCCATTCAGATAAGTCTTCATCCGGTCTGACAGGGCTTCATAGGCTGCATACATATTGGCAAACAGCGTGTCGCCGCCGCGTGGCGGGCATTGCTTGATATAGAGTACGCTGCCCATCGGCGGTTCCGTGTCGCAGGAGACATCGCTGTGCCAGCCCTCGCCATTGGCGCGGGTGGAGTTGGCGTCGGCCTTGATGACCATCAGTTCGGGATGGCCGGGCGCGTGCGGCGCGGCGGGGTGGATGTGCAGCGGGCCGAAATTGCGGCCGAACGCCAGGTGCTGCTCGGGCGAGAGGGTCTGGTCGCGAAAGAAGATGACCAGATTTTCGGCCAGGGCGCGGTGGATTTCGTCCATCTGCCGGTTGGGGATCGGTTCGGCGAGGTTCACGCCGGCGATCTCCGCGCCGATGATGGGGGTGAGTTTGTCGATCCGGATGGTCTCGTACGGGGCGGTGTTGCCTGGATCGTGGCGGTAGCGGGGGCCGTTATTGCCGCGGAGCGAGGACATTCTGTGACCTTTCCGGTTGGGACTTGTCAGGCGGGATGATGGTCGGCGCCGCGGTGTCGGTGCAAGAGATGCATCGCGCGGTCGCCGGCAGGTGGGTTCACCCGACCTTCGGCATCTCGAACCCTGCCGCTTGCTCGACCAGTTTGGCCATTGTCGACAGGTCGTCCCGGCCATGCCCGGCCATCACCGCGTGGCGGTAGACAAGCCGCGCCGCCTGGCAGACCCACATCGGCACGCCTAGCGCCTCACCTTGCTGGATGGCCAGGTCGACGTCTTTCATCAAAATATCCAGCGTTGCGCCGAACTGGAACGTGCGCGGCAGCACCGCCTTTGGGAACACGCTGCGCGTCGCCCCATTTGCGCCGGTGCCCGCCGCGATCGAGGCCATCATCACCGCCGGGTCAAGCCCGCCTTTGGCGCCCATCACAAACGCCTCGGACGTTGCCACCAGCGCGACGGCGAAGAGGATGTTGTTGGTCAGTTTCAGCAACTGCGCCGCCCCGGGTTTGTCGCCCGCCACGGTGACCGTCGGCCCCCAGAGGTCGATGATCGGCCGCACCCTTGCCACCGCGGCCGGATCGCCCGACACCATCACCGATAGCGTTCCCGCCGCCGCGCCGGCCGGCCCGCCGGAGATCGGGCTATCGACCACCGCGCAGCCGATTTTTGCCAGCGCTTCGGTGATTTCCTCAACGAAGGGGATACCGACGGTGCAGGTATTGATCAGCGTCTTCATCGCGGTGCCCTGCAGCAACCCATCTGGGCCGAATACCACGTGGCGGAAGGCGGCGAGCGTGGGCAGGGAGACGACGACGACCTCGGCCGTGTCGGCCAAGGCGCGGGGGGTGTCGACGCGGCGGGCCTGGCGCGCCAGCAGCGGCGCCATGTTGGCCTCGTTCACATCCAGGACCGTCAATTGGTGGCCGCCATCAAGCAACTTGCCCGCCATGGGCTGGCCCATGCTACCGACGCCGAGGTATCCGATATGCATTTTTGACGTTTCCCTGTTTGGCTCTGTTGCCAATTGGGTATCGCGCCGCGCCACCCGCGACAAGCACGGATGCGCCGCGCGGCCTGAATGCCGAGGGGCAGGGTAGCCGAGCCCCTGCTGCTAGCCGTCTATCCGGCGCCTTTGCGCGCTGTGTTTCCCATGCCTCGGCGCGAAGAGTGCCCTTTGGCCGCTGGGCTTGGTCCCCGTTAGGCTGCCGTATCTGCTCCCACGCTTGGTTCCCGTGCTGGGTTCCTTTGGCGATCAGGTCTTCTGCGCCGCGTCCCCCTGCACCCCGGTGCCGGACCTCTTGTTGGGCGCTAGGTTTCCACCAGCGCCTGGGCGCAGGCGTCCAGAACGGCGTCGGTGTCTAGCTCATAGGCGCGATAGAGGTCGGGAATATCGCCGCCCTGGCCGAAATGATCAGGGCCAAGGGGCACTACGCGCTGGCCGCGCACCGCGCCCAGCCAAGCATGGGTCGCCGGATGCCCGTCCAGGATGGTCACCAGCGCCGATCCGGGTGCAAGCGGTGCCAGGATCGTCTCGATGTGGGCGCGGGCGGTCCGATCGCCATTGCGGCGGGCGCGTTGTGCGTCCAGCCAGCCGGCATGCAGCCGGTCGGCCGAGGTGATCGCCAGCAAGCCGGCGGCAGGGTCTTCTTCGCGCAGGGTTTCGAAGGCCTCTTCCGCTTCCGGCGCGATGGCGCCTTGGTAGGCCAGCGTGATGCGTGCGCCGGGCTGCGGGGGCACCACCCAGTGAGCGCCGGCGATCACCGCCGCCGCATCAAGCGTGCGCTGCTTCTGCTGCAGCGTGCGCGTGGACAGGCGCAACCAAGCGGCTGATCCGTCCGGGCGCTGCATCAGGTCGAAGGCATGGCGCAGCAGGATCGCAAGCTCGTCCACATAGGCTGGTTCGAACGATGCCAAACGGTCTGCCGCCATGCCGATCAGCGGCGTGTTCACCGACTGGTGCTGCCCACCTTCCGGGGCCAGCGTCAGGCCGGACGGGGTGGAGACCAACAGGAACCGCGCATCCTGGTAACAGGCGTAGATCAGCGCATCCAGGCCGCGGTTGACGAACGGATCATAGACCGTGCCGATCGGCAGAAGCCGAGCACCGGTCATGGCATGGGCAAGGCCGGCGGCGCCGAGAACGAGGAAGAGGTTTTGTTCGGCGATACCGAGTTCGACGTGCTGGCCCTTCGGCGACATGCCCCAGCGTTGCGCCGAGGCCAGTTTGGCGTCACGGAAGACGTCATTGCGCGTGTGGCGATCAAAAATGCCGCGCCGGTTCACCCAGGGACCCAGATTGGTCGACACGGTCACGTCGGGCGAGGTTGTCATGATGTGGTTGGCGAGGTCCTTGAACTCCCCTTGGCCACGGCCGATCTCGGCCAGCAACTCCCCAAACCCCGCCTGGGTAGACATTTTGCGGCCGGCCAGTTTTGGGGTCGGCAGGACGGCGGGAACATGGATGGTGGGCGCGCTCAGCAGGCGGCCTTCTGGGGTAAGTTTTTGGCCGAATGGCACGCTGTCGAGGAAGGCGCGCATTTCGTCTTCGGGCACGTCCAGGCCTTCGAACAAGTCCCACTCGTGGCCGGGACGGATGCCCATGTCCTGACGGAACTGCTCCATTTGTTCCTTGGACATCAGGCCGGCATGGTTGTCCTTGTGGCCTGCGAAGGGCAGACCCATGCCTTTGATGGTGTAGGCGATGAAGCAGGTCGGTTGGTCGCCTTCCTGATCGGCGGCGCGGAATGTTTCGATCAGCGTCTCGATATCGTGGCCGCCCAGGTTGGTCATAAGGGCGCCGAGTTCATCATCGGTCAACTCATCGATGATGGCACGGGCCTTGGATCGGCCGAGGTCCGATAGCAGCGCAGCGCGCCAAGCGGCGCCGCCCTGGAAGGTCAATGCGGAATACAGGCTGTTGGGGCAGTCGTCGATCCAACTGCGCAGATCCTCGCCGCCGTCGCGCGCGAAGGCGGCTTGCAGCTTGCGCCCGTATTTGATGGTGACGCAGTTCCAGCCCATGTCGCGGAACAGGCCCTCGATCCGGCCGAACAACCGGTCGGGGACGACGCTATCCAGGCTTTGCCGGTTGTAGTCGACCACCCACCAGACATTGCGGACGTCGTGCTTCCAGCCTTCTAGAAGGGCTTCGTAGATGTTTCCTTCGTCCAGTTCGGCGTCACCGGCGATGGCGATGTGCCGGCCCTGCGGCAGATCCGTGCGGCCGAGGCCATGCAGACGGGTGTAATCGGCAATGAGGGCGGAGAAGCTGGTCATTGCCACGCCAAGCCCGACCGATCCGGTGGAGAAATCCACCTCCGCCCCGTCCTTGACGCGGGAGGGGTAGGGCTGAATGCCGCCAAACTGCCGCAGTTGCGAGAGTTTTTCCTGCGTCTGTCGGCCGAATAGGTAGTTCATCGCATGGAACACAGGCCCGGCATGCGGCTTGACGGCGATGCGATCCTGCGGGCGCGCCACGTCGAGATACAGTGCCGCGAGGATGGAAATGCAGGACGCGCAGGAGGCTTGGTGCCCGCCAACCTTCAACCCGTCCCGGTTCGGGCGGATGTGATTGGCATTGTGGATCATCCACGCCGATAGCCAGAGCAGTTTGCGCTCCAGTTGTTTCAAGATATGCGCCCGCCGAGTTTCGGGGAGCATCACGGGGGACAGGGCGTTGGCCGGAGCATTCATGCAGGCGGTCCTGAAAGAGAGAGGCGTGGAACGTCCATCGGGGTCTTGCAGTGTATCAATAACGGCACTGCGCCGACTTGGCGATGCTTGCCTAGCGCGTAGGCCTATGCACCCAGCGCGAGGCGCGTGCCGCATGCGGACGCAGGGTGGTAGGACCGGTCGATGCATGCCGGCGCGGTGGTAACGGCCTGCCGTGGCGGGGATTTGCGCCCAGCCGCGCGCGCCGTATCCTGGGGCGCGAAACGGGGGCAGGCGCGTGATCCTTCAGGAACCAAAGATCGACAGTCATTGCCATGTGATTGATCCGGCACGTTTTCCTTATGCCGCGGACACGCCTTACCGCCCGGCTGGCCATGAAATCGCACCGTTGGACAGCCTGTTGCGCACGATGGATCTGCACGACGTCCGTCATGCCTTGATCGTGGCGACCAACTCGGCCTACGGGGAGGATCTCAGCCCTGTCCTCGATGCCCTTGCGCGGGGGGAGGGGCGGTTTCGTGGCGTTGCCGTTGTGGCGCGGGATATCGAAACGGCGGCGCTGGCGCGGTTGCGGAAGGCTGGCTTCGTTGGCATCGCGTTCAATTCGGCGTTTTTTGGCACTGACTATTACGCGACCACCGGCGATCTGCTGCGCAAACTGGCGGATCTGGACTTGTTTCTGCAGATCCAGGCGCGGGATGCGCAATTTCTGGCCTTTCTGGACCTGATCGCGCACGCGGATGTGCGCGTGATCGTGGATCATTGCGGCCGGCCCGATCCCGCCATCGGTCTCGATCAGCCCGGCTTTCAAGCGCTCCTCGCGCTCGGCCGAGCAGGGCGGGCACATGTGAAGATTTCGGGGTTCAGCCAGTTTTCGCGTCAACGCCATCCTTATGCCGATATCGAGCCCTATGTCGCGGCTTTGTTGGCAGCATTCACGCCTGCGGCGTGCGTCTGGGGGTCTGATTGGCCCTGGCTGCGCGCCCCGGAGCGGATTGACTATGCGCCGTTACTGCAGCGGTTGGAGACCATGGTGCCGGATGCGGCGGATCGACGCGCGGTGCTGTGGGACACACCCCGCCGATTGTTTGGCTTCGGGGCATAGGAACTTTGGGCAACCCCTGGGCAATGCTGGTCGTTTTGGTTCTAAGCAGTTGATCATCCGTAAAGATCAAGGGCCCTGACGTTCGACCATGCGGTGCCTGATGGTGAGCCTGTGGGCACCATGGCTATATTACATAATATGACAAAATAATATTGACACACACTCAATAATGTTGTTTGTTGCAATTTACGTTTCCGGCTTATCGGGCGAATTTGCCTGACCGCTCGTGTTTCAAACCGGATCGCAGCGAAAAATTCGCTTTTCTTTCAACGTTTGTCACTCAGGCAGATTGCGTGGACGTTTGGCCATGATCCTGCGCGGACCGAGGCGGCTTTGTTCCTTTGCGGTGGTGTTATGAGATTGAAAGCGTCTCTGATCGGAGTTTGGACGGCAGCCATAGTGACACTTGGCGCAGGCGTTGGCCCGGCGTCTGCTGGCAGTATGACCATATCCGGCGCGGACCTCGGCGCCTTAAGCTTTTCAGCTGTCGTTTCGGGTACGTCAGCCGGGACGGCTGGTTCTGGGGCCGGCACCTATGTCGCGCTGTCAAGTGCTAACGACGTAACCGACACCTCGAACAACGCGGCACTTGTGGCGGTGTTTCAGGATACAGGGAGCGTCATTATCAATAACGGCTTAACCATCGGCGCAAACAGCGTTTCCTTTGGAACCTTGGGCAATCTGATCGCGCTGGGCGGTGCCGGTGGTGTCAGTTTCGCACATCAGGATGCAGGCATTTTTGGCGGGTATTGGCAGGTTTGGGTGGTCGATCCCAATAATGCAGCGAACGTTATTGCTATTAATGAAAATCTGCCACCCTCAAACACGACAGATCAATTTACGATCACGACTGGCATCGCCTTCGCTGCGCTAGAAACCTTGAAGGGCGTCACGACATTCGACAGCGCTTATTGTATCAACACCAGTTGGTGCGGTTCGAGCAGTCTGATCTGGCCAAATGGCAACGCCGCACAGCTTTGGACGCAGATCGAGAATGTCGTCGTCGATGGCACGGCCCTCGCTGATTGGAGCGTTTCGGCTATGGCCATCGCGACGGGAGGATATAACAACACCACGCAGAGCATCGTGGATATCACGTCGATCACGGTGCCGAGCGGTCCGGCCCCGGTATCGGAGCCTTCGCCTTTGATGATCGTGATCGGCGGCGGCCTGCTGCTGTTCCTTCTGCGGGAGGGATCACGTCTCGGGTCTGCTGTGTCGGGACGGCTTTAGGGTAAGGTCTTATTTAACAAGATGGCGTAGGATCGGCGCGGCATGTAAGGGCGGCCGAAACGTCGACTGGCAGGTTTGCTGCGCTCGCTGCGGTGGCCCCGCGCCTTTTGTATCACGCTTACGCGTCATCGCCTGAGACTCCCATCGGCTCCTGGAAATCGACATAGTCTCGGTCGGCAATCGTCTAGGCCGGTATGTTTATTGGGTCCCGGATGATTGTCCCGGCGCGACAGCCGGAGCAATCGGGCGATGTTTGTCGGGCCGCACCTCTCACCACCAGCCGTTGCTTCCATCCTCGATGAGCGATCGGCTGAATGTCGCCGCGGCAGGCGCGCCCCCACTTTGTGCTCATCGTGGCTTTGCTCGCTTTCCAGCGAGCCGAGCCGACCGGGTGCATGAGGCGTCCCTGTCGCCTGGGTTCCGGGCAACGCTGGCTGCGAATAGGGCTCTGGCGTTCTGAAATCGTCTGGGCATAATGATTGGGAACGGGCAGGGCTGCAATTCGTGCATTGTCCCTGGCCCTGATTTTGCTATTCACGCTGATGTCAGCGCGCAACCGAGGGGGAGCAGAGCCGCACGATGTCCCAGGCTACAGCCGATCCGCGGTATGCCGCAGCGCGCGCGGCGCCGAAGAAGCGCTTGCGTCTGAGTTGGACTGACCCGACCTTTCGCGGCCTGATTTGGCAGATCGTCATTGTCGGTATGGTCGGTATGGTCGGCTGGTATCTTGTCCGCAACACCATGGACAACCTGGCCGCACGGCATATCGCCACGGGGTTTGCCTTCCTGGACCGCATCGCTGGCATCCCGATCGGTGAAGCGATGCTGCCCTATAACCCGGCGGTGAACACCTACGGCCGCGCGCTGCTGATCGGGGTGCTGAATACGCTGAATGTGGCGGTGGTCGGGGTTATCCTAGCGACGATCCTCGGCACACTGATCGGCATCGGACGGTTGTCGCGCAACTGGCTGCTGGCGAAGTTGACGGCGTTTTATGTTGAAACGCTGCGGGATATCCCGCTGCTGCTGCAATTGCTGTTCTGGTATACGATCCTGCAGGGCTTGCCGGCGCCGCGGCAAGCTTGGCACCTGGGCAGCGCCCTCTATCTGACGAATCGCGGCATGAAACTGGCGGAGTTGGACTGGCAGCCAGCGCATACGGTCGCTGGAATCGTCTTCCTGGTGGGTGTCGCCGGCACCGTGCTTTGGTCCAGACACGCGGCGCGACGGCAGGATGCCACGGGTTTGCGCCCCCCCACCTGGCCGGTGGCGTTGGGTTTGCTGGTGGTGTTGCCTGGGCTGGTATGGGCGGCGCTCGGCGCGCCGTTGACCATCGACTACCCTGTGTTGCGCGGCTTCAATTTCCAGGGCGGGCTCACGCTCAGCCCCGAATATTTCGCCTTGCTCTTGGGATTGGTGACCTACACCGCGTCCTATATCGCCGAAATCGTCCGCTCGGGCATTTTGGCGGTGCCGAAAGGCCAGTGGGAAGCGGCCGGCGCCTTGGGTCTGCGCAGTGGCGAGGTCCTGCGTAAGGTGGTTCTGCCTCAGGCGCTGCGCGTGATCATACCGCCGATGACCAGCCAGTATCTGAACCTGACGAAGAATTCGTCTCTGGCGGTGGCAATCGGGTATCAGGACGTGGTGTCGATCGCCAATACGACGCTGAACCAGACCGGGCAGGCGATCGAGGGGATCGCCTTCATCATGGCCGTCTATCTGACGATCAGCCTGTCGATCAGCTTCTTTATGAATTGGTATAACGCGCATATCGCGCTGGTGGAGCGCTGAGAGCATGACCACCATAGTCTCCCACAGCACAGCCGCGACGCGGGAGCATCCGCCGTTGTTATCCGCTGGTCCGCTTGGCTGGGTCCGGGCCAACCTATTCGGCTCCGCTTGGTCCACGGCGGTGACGCTGGCGCTGGGCTACGTCATCATGCGGGTTATCGTGTCCGCCTATGACTGGGGTTTTGCCAACGCGATCTGGACGGTGCCCTATGGCAAGACCGGCATCGCCGATACCGGCGTTTGCCAAGCGGCCAAGGGTGTTGGTGCCTGTTGGGCGGTGCTGACGGACAAATATCGCCTGATCCTGTTCGGCCGCTATCCGTATGACGAACAATGGCGCCCTGCCGTTGTCGTGGTGCTTTTCGTCGGCCTTTATATCGTTTCCGCGATGCGGCGGTTCTGGCGGAAGGAACTTGCGCTGATCTGGGTGGTGACCCTCAGCGTGGTGTTCGTGCTGATGTTCGGCGGTATGTTCGGATTGTCCGAGGTCACCGAGGATTATTGGGGCGGCCTGCCGATCACCCTGATCCTGGCGACGTTCGGCTTGGCCTTTGCTTTCCCACTCTCGGTTCTGGTGGCGCTAGGCCGGCGGTCCTCCAAGCTGCCCGCGGTGAAAGTGCTGTGTGTTTTGTATGTGGAACTGATCCGCGGCGTGCCGCTGATCTCGGTCCTGTTCATGGCATCGGTGATGTTCCCATTGTTCATGCCGGCAGGGGTGAATGTCGATAAGCTGCTGCGCGCGCAGATCGCCTTCATTCTGTTTGCCGGCGCCTATTTGGCAGAGGTTGTGCGCGGCGGTTTGCAGGCCTTGCCCAAGGGGCAGACGGAGGCAGCGGAGGCGCTGGGTTTGTCTTACTGGCAGAGGACGTTCCTGATCATCCTGCCGCAGGCACTGCGCTTGGTGATCCCGCCTTTGGTCAACACGTTCATCGGCTTTTTCAAAGATACATCGCTGGTGCTGATCATCGGCCTGTTCGATTTGCTGACCATGGGAAAGGTGGCTTTGTCCGACCCGCCCTGGCAGAGCTTCTCGACCGAGGTCTATATCGGCCTCGCCGTGATCTACATCGCCTTCTGCTTTGCCATGTCGAAATACAGCCGCAATCTCGAGCTCGGCCTGAGCCGCGCTCAGACCCGCTGACGCCTATTTGAGGATGGGAAATCCCATGAGCCAATCTGTGAGTGCAACGGATGCGCCAGCGATCCTGCTGGAGAAGGTGAACAAGTGGTACGGCGCGATGCACGTGCTGCGCGACGTGTCCCTCAGTGTGGCGCAGCAAGAGCGTGTGGTGGTCTGTGGCCCTTCAGGGTCCGGCAAGTCGACGATGATCCGCTGCATCAACCGCCTGGAAGTGCACCAAGAAGGCCGCATCGTCGTTGACGGCACCGAACTGACCGATGATTTGCGCGCCTTGGATACGATCCGGCGGGAAGTTGGCATGG
>Ga0164297_10002602_pt1 | contig 17616 bp, 18 predicted proteins | sample GEODES058metaG_FD_113539 | JGI IMG/M metagenome (GOLD analysis project Ga0164297, IMG submission 113539) | Dystrophic lake water microbial communities from Trout Bog Lake, Wisconsin, USA - GEODES058 metaG | ecosystem: Environmental > Aquatic > Freshwater > Lake | place: USA: Trout Bog Lake...
GACTAACCATTACAGAAATGTAATTGTCAAATATGTCTAATGCCCTTTAGGGTGCTTTTACATTATTGAGAAGGATAATAACAAAATTTTTATTTTTTATAAAAAGTTTGTCTCATTTTTCTTTTTGGTCGGTGTAATATATAATGCCAGAACATCAATGGTTTGTATTAGTGAGATATATAGATGGCACAAGAGAGGAAAGAAAAATTTATAAACCTGAAAAAGACTTTATAACAGGGACAATATTAACATATTATCTTATACCATTTACATGGTCAAAAACTGATCGTTGGGTTGAAATTGTAAAAGATGAAAAAGGAAAAAAAAAAGTTACATTTCCTGATGTAAATAAGGTTGGTGTTCGTGACCCTGGATTTTGGGAACAATCTCAAATACCTATAGCCATTTCAAATGAAAGGAACCAACATATTGCTGCAATAAGTCCAGCTTATTATTATCAGGGTAAAAATAAAATATATATAACACACGGAGGAAAACGAAGAAGAACCTTTAGAAAAAAATCCAGAAAACAACGAAAATCAAGGAAAAATCATTGATTTTATTAACAATGCCATGATATTATGGGGTTATTACACCTTTCAACCTTTCAATTAATCTGTTACAAAGTAACAGTTGCATTCAAAGATTCTGACCCTCTGGGATCGGTATTTGAAATATAAAAAGGTGTAATAAAAGTATTTCCAAACTTTTTCAAGAATTCATCTTTTATCATCAATTCAAGGTCATAACTTGCTGTTTTTCTCAATTTTTCAGGAATAGTTGTAAATCCAATACCTCTCTTTAAATGGGTACTTCCCTTAAAACATAATTTATCAATAATGAGTAGAAGTTCTTGATTGAGTTCAATCCGATCAATGCGATAATTGCTCTTGTAAATATACCGGTTGTATGTTCCTAAACTATATATTTTATAATATTTATCAAAATGTGAAATATTGCGAAGAAGACTGATGCCTTCTATTTTATTAGTGCTATTATTCATTTCTACAACAAATACAATATTATTCAGAGGTATTGTGGATTTCATTTTTGTTGCTGATCCATAAATACAACCATCAATTTGGTTTCTCTCTTTATAATTTAAATTTTCTAACCATGTATTCTTATCAAATCGTGTTGTTAAAACAGGAATATCCATAAATAATATGCATCATATAAATGATGCAAATTATTTTCAATTTTTATTTATTTTCATTTCATTTTTATTATTGATAATCAAGATAACCAAAGAAATCCATCATTTTTAACTCCATGCATTTGTATCTTGGCTTATCAATAGATTGAACAAGCATTGACCAAGGAGTCATTGTAGACAAGAAACCCAACCCCTTTTCACAAAACAAGTTTAATTGGGATGGATTATAACCAGAAATAAACGAAGTATTCTTAAATGTAGACAAAACAGGGAAACCAGAACCAGAAGTCATATTCCAAAAAAGAAGATGAGGAAGCTCATATGGCTCTCCATGTAGCTTTCTACCTGCATCAGCATACTTCTTGGTCATCACCTCGTAAATAGTTTCCATATCTCCTCCTCTAGCTTGGTCAAACTGCATATCAGAAAACACTGCAAGAATAAATCCCTTTGCTTCATCTGGCTTCAACTTCTTCTCAATAATTGCATTCAAAATCATGTCAAATGCTTTCATAAAATTTGTATTCATTCCCCAGCTAGCCTTATGTAATTCCCTAACACAATCCGTATAATCATTGATTCCTTCCAAATTATGCCAAGTTGGCTCAGCACTAAACGTGATAATACGCTTTCCAAGCTTAGATTTCTCTGCCACACGAATACCTAAAGAAAGTGCTGGATAAATAGCACCAGCACCTGTCATTGAACCTGAAGTATCTACCATCGCAACCATCTCCCCAAGTGCACCTGTCTGCTTAGAATTATCACGCCATTGAGAATTAAGTGCATCTTTCTCAAACTTATTTACATTACTTTTAGCATATAAGGACTGCTCATTTAACTGCATTGCCTCCTTCGCAAAATCATCTAGTCCTACACGCTTTCCCTTAATTTCTGGTCCTACCCCAGAAGTTGCTGCTTGAATTCTGTTCTTGTAGTTTTCTGCACAAGCAATACGGTCATCTTCTTCAGAACGCTGCTTGCCAGCCTTGGTAACATTCAAAAATGCCTTCTTCTGTCTACTGTTTGTAATAGATGTTGTCTTTGTATGGTCAATTGTTGACCAAACCTTCGCACATTGCTTAATTTGAACAGTATCTAGTTCTTTATTCAATGCAGAACAAACCTTACGGAACTCCATCTTACACTTTGTGAATGCTTTTACTCTTTGTTCATGAGTTGTAGCAGTTGATAAATATTGATGGAAAAACTTTCCAGCAAGAATAATAAAAATCCACCCGAATTTGTGAGACTTCTCTCTTGGTACCCACTTTCCAACAAGTGCTTTATTGTTGGATTGTTGATCTGCAATAATTTGATTAATAATTAAATTACATGCATAATCAATCAGTGGATGATTCTCATTTTTTGTCTTCAAACGAACATAATTACAGAAATACTTCATATCCTTCCAAGAACCATAAGGATGTTCGTTATCCATTAATACAAACTTATCTAAAGCAAACATAGCAAGTGCTGGATAAAACTCGTACCAAACAAATACTTGCATATAAGCCAATGCATATTCTCCCTTACCATCAACTATATCACGAGTAAGAGCAATAAGCTTGTAAAGGACTACCATTAATTCCTTATTTTCCGCATCTGAAAGTGCATTACATGAATTATTCCAAGACAAACACCTCAAAAGGTGACGAAGTTTATCAGCCATAATTTCAATCTTTGCTTCATCTGTCCTTACAATTTGACCACTGAATTGAAGAACTTGCTCTCTAATATCATTAGACCAACCATATTCTACTGCTCCATTTTGCCCAAATTGCTTAGGAGTACTATCAAGTGCGTTTATAAGTGCTGCCATGTCTCTTTATGATACATATTTTACATTTAATACCTTTAAATGGTTTTTATATATTTATTTGTAAATTGATGTTTTTTCTTTATATTTTTAGCAGCATTATTGCTCTTAATATAAATTTTTTTAGTTAAGGCTCCACGTGAAGAATGAGAACGTATTAAACCAGAATTTTTCTGCTCTTGTGCATTTTTTTCGTAAAATAATATAATAAGGTCATTTAAATCTTGAAACATATTAATAGTTTTATTGTAATTAATAGTGTCTATATTTTTAATTAAAGAGAGAAAGCTTGGATTCTCTCTTTTTTTAACATAATCCTTTATTTCAATAGATTCAATATCAATGTTGTATTTCAACATTGATAATATGGAATATCTTTTTCCGGAATTAAATGAATTATTTTTAAGTATTCCAAGTAAATGGTCTCTTGAAATATAATTGGATTTTCCTGATAATAATATTTTTTCTTCTTTTATTTGCTCAATAGAATTCTGAAGATTAACATAAATACTGTGGATTTTTAAAAATTGCAGGTCTTCATTATAAAATATGCTATAATCTTTATCTATTTTTTCAAATTCTTTAATCCATTCATTATCAAGAGGCTTGTATTCTTCCTCAATTAAATCAAAATCCATTATTAAAATATGCATATAATTGATTTTTATTTCAAACTAATAATCCTCATCGGAATCAAAAGCATCTTCACAATCATTATATTTATAAGACATTTCCTCATAATCCTCCATATGATAATCTCTCTCATAGTTATCTTCTCCATAATATTCAATATATGTTTTGCGTCTTTCCTCTATTTTTTGAATACAATTATTCATATCCATATTTAATTTATCTTGAAAGGAAATAGGTATTATTTTATTATTTACTGGTATAAATTTTTTCATTATTTGATTAGTGGAATTTACACATTTCATATATAACCAACCAGGTTCATAATATTCCTCTTCTTCAACAATTGGTGATTCTTTCAAAGATGCATTCTTGAAATTCATTAAACACTTTTCTGGATTTTCTGGATTTTCTTTCTCATTAGTTGAATTTAATTCAGGAAAATCTGTAATATTCATTTCATAATATACCTTATTATGATGTGCATTATATTGTTTGAATAATGATGGACGATTATTATTACTTACTTGGTTTGATTGTCTTTCTTGTCTTTCTTGTCTTTCTTGTCTTTCTCTCTCTGAATATTCAAACTTTTTATTTTTTACAGCCTTAAATGGATTACTCATATATTGTTAAGAATTATAATTAATAATTATTATATTTATTTATCTCTAAGTGATTCATTTACAATTTAATTAAAAGTGATAAAACAACTTAAATATAACTAGATTATTATATTTGTCTCCTAATCAGCAAACTAAAAACATAACTTACTTAGTAAAAACAATATTGTGGTGTTATATATATTTACAGGAGACTGCACAAAAAGAACAAGAGCATTCGTGTCCGAGTGGTTCAAGGAGACAGACTTAAGATCTGTTGGATTAAGGTCCGCGTGGGTTCGAACCCCACCGAATGCAAATAATAATAAAATAAATAAAAAACTTATTTTATTATTCTAATATTTGAAAACTTATTTTATATAGTTTCTAAATTTATGAATTTATGCGTTTATTCAAATAATAAATAATAAATAATAAATACATGCACGATACTGCACTTAAATCTGGAGAATTATTCGCTCAAACTTATGGGGGTGTAAACAAAATAGTTCTTGATATAGGAGGACTTAATGTAAATGGTTCATTAAGAGAATTTTTTGAAAATTTAGGAATGAAATATATTTGTTTGGATATTGAACCACATAGCTCAGTGGATATTGTAGTAAAACCAGGTGAGAAAATGCCATTTGATGATAATTCTATAGATTTAATAGTATCCACATCTTGTTTTGAGCACGATCCTTGTTTTTGGATAACATTCAAAGAAATGACTAGAATAATAAAACTAGACGGATTTATTTATGTTAATGCTCCTACGAATGGTGTGTATCATTGTCATCCAGGAGATAATTGGCGTTTCTACTCTGATGCAGGACAAGCATTAGCTTACTGGAGTAGTTATCAAATTTCAAATGAACCAGTATTTCCAGTAAAGGTTGTTGAAACATTTCATATATTACCTAAAGAAGCAATGTGGGTGGATTTTATATGTATTTGGAAAAGAGTTGATGAAAAACAAACAGATATAGTTGTTTCAAACAGCGTTTCTCAAAATGTCGGTATTTTAGAACAAAAATTACATAATAATAATTTTAATACTGTTAAAAAATGTTAAAAAATGTTAAAAAATGTTAATAACACATTTTATATAAATTTTCAACAATTTTTATGAAACTTTAATTTATATATCATCAATATTAATCTCACCATCTTCATCTGTACTTTCATCATTACCAACACTCAAATCTAGTTTTGCAACTCCACTTTTAATTTGTTCTTCCATTAACTTCTTATATTCCTCTTGCCTATCATCAGTGAATTCTAAGTCAATATCTCCCAAATTACCGAAAGAATTTGTAGCATCAGTAGACAAGAACTTATTCCAATCTGCTGCAGGAACTTGTGCTCTTAATCGCGCCTTATCTGTACTACTATAAACTTCTAATAAATCACATTGCTGTAACTTACCTTCAGCTGGCGTAGATAAATAATCACGAAGTCCAATCAAACACCATGTACCATTTGCTAAAGTATTATCACGCTTTCCTCGTCCACGAAACTTGCCCCGAATAATACAGAGTCGTTTTACATTATCCATACATTCTACATAGCACATTCCATTTCCAAGTAATTTCTCAACTTGTGCATAAATTTCACACTCATCTTCTGCAATACGAAGCTTATTTTGTGTTCGCTGGTCTCCTCCAAAAGACTTACGAGCCATATGCTTATGATTACCACCTCCTTTGTTCTTGACCATTTTCTTTGTTGGTTATGAATTGTACAATTATTGTATTTATTAATTTATATTTCAATTTTTTATAAATTCAAATAAAAAAACTAAAATTCTAATAATAAAATTCTAATAATAAAATTTAATATGTAAAAAATATATTGATAAAATAAAGAGAATGGACTTTTTTTTGATTATAATATTATTATGGGGATTATATACTATTTATAAAAATATAAGTATTGGTAATTATTATTATCTGCTTTATTTAGCAGTATCTTATTTTATTGTGCAATTATTTATTAGTGGTACTAAATGGCGTGTTTTTATAAGTATATCACTAGCGAATTTATGTAGTGTTGGACTAATTATATTGAATACATTTTCTATTATTTCTAAATTGAATCTACCTAAATCTATCTAAAACTATCTAAATAACTAATGATTTAATTTTATCTAGAGCATTAATGGTTACATTATATATTCCATATGTACCCTTAAAACTATTATAAAATTTTGCAACTTTTACCTGAGGTATTTCAGGAATGATTTTTTCCTGTGTTTCTCTCTTCTGTTCGTCTGGTTCAAGTCCGAAGTTGTTATGAAACTCTTCTTCTTGTTCTTCTGTTTCAAATATGACAGCTTTCTTTTCCTCATCTAGTTTGCCGCCATAAGATTCAATTCGTTCAATCCATACAGGTGAACAACCCGCATAATAAAGCCAATTTGTTAACCATTCTCTCTTGAAATCTACTGGTCTGTCAAGATGAAATGATCCTAAAAGTCCGCTATCGTTGACTGAATGCTGGCAAAAGGTCTCAAGGATCTTGTATGTTACTGGATTTTCACCAATATCTAGCGGTGTATATTCAGAAACCAAGTACAAATTATGACCTTTTTTGCTAACATTTTTAGCAGTAATTGGCTGCAGAATTGTTGCCAGGTATTCTAGCCTGGATTTTGCTGCCCCAATTTCAGCTTCGCTACATATATGCAGCACATATTTGGCGACGGTGGCATATTTTTTAGCAGCAAGTAATCCGTCCAAAGTGCAGTCAAAATTGTTCGGTAACTTTATACTCTTACATGTTTGAACGAGCATGAATATGTCTAGATTGAAAGGGCGTATAAGCAGATTGGATACTATATGATTGATAATTTGAATGTTTGATGTTTCATACCATTCAGCTATCTTTCTATTTAAGAAAGACTTGAACTTTGGATTGAGGGTCGCATAGAAGTAGTAATACACTTTTTCTAAAAGCTCAAAGAGCTCATCGTCAAATCCAGAATAATGAAGCTCATAAGCCCAAAAGATTGCATTTTCACTCTTATTAAGGAGAGAAACAATGAATGCGCAAATGACTTCATTTTTCAAATAAAGGAGATTTGTTAAAGCGAACATAGACATTCTTGGATAATGTTTTCTTTTTAAGTTCAAGTCTATGTATTTTATACATTTATATTAAAATACTTTTTTAAAATCAATTTTTTTAATCTCTCGTTATTTTATATAATGGGTAAACAACCAAGTGAATGGAACAAGTTTGTAAAAAAAACATTTTCTGAAGGTAGATCTGCAAAGGGAAAAAGTTATAGTTTTAAACAAGCATTAAAGGATGCTGCATCTAAATGGAAAAGCAGTAACAAATCTTCTTCATCTAAGAAGAGTTCTAAAAAGCAGAAAGGTGGTTCTACTGAAGATGATATTGAGATTGAGGAAACAGAAGAAAAAGTTTTAGATAGTACTACTACAGATGGTTCAACAACTACAGATGGAATAAGTAGTGATGATTTAACAACTACAGATAGTAGTACTTTTACTGGTGGTAAACGCAAGCATAAAAAGTCCAAGAAGGCAAAAAAGAGTAAAAAGGCAAGAAAGGGAAAGAAAACTCGCAAGGCTAAGAAATAAATTAATTTGCTAATTTTTATCAGTTTTACCTTTTATCAGTTTCATCTTTTATCAGTTTCACCTTTTATCAGTTTTACCTTTTATCAGTTTCATAATTTATATAATTTATATAATTTAATAAAAATTATATAAAATTTCTCAGGTTTATTAACAACTTTTGCAATAATTATAATAAATCTTCAAAATCACATATGGAAACCATTTTTTCAAATTTTTCAAGTAAATCTGAATGAATTCTTTTATTTTCTCTCTTCAAAAATAATTCAGAAATGATTTCTCTCAAAAAGTCTTGAAAATATTCTATAAATTGACATGAAATATCCAATGAATTCAATAAATTCAATAAATTAAGATAAATCATGCATAATGAATAAACATCCCAAATACTTGAAAAATTGATAATTATATCATTTATTACCTCTTCTTTTGGTTTGTTAATATAGTGTTGAAGAGAGAAAAAGTTATTTTCTTTACATTTTTTTAAATCAACACCTAAAAATTCAGCATTATTTTGTTTGAAGAATTTATCACATATTTGCTCAATATTATTTTTTGATAATAAATTGGACTGATTCAATAAAAAGGTACAAATATGCGCTTGTAATGGAAAAAATGAACTTTTTGTATTAATTTCAGAAAATAAATAACTTATTCTCTCTTCATTCAACTTTTTAAAGTCAAAAGAATGAGAGAAATTTGTAATGAAAGGCAATTCAAACTCATTAAATAGTATGTTTTCTGGAGTTAATAAAAAATGCACAATATTATTATTACTTAGTATTTGAATAGATTTCAATAAATATTTGAAACTATAAATAATATTCAATATTAAATTCCTTTGATTTTTTCTTTTTTCAAGGAAAAATTGGGTAAAAGATGTAAATGAATCAATATTATAGAGAGAATAATGCAAAAATATTGTTTTTTCTGGATTTTCTCTCTTAATTAATGAAAGTGTATTGTCCACTTCAGAGAGATTAATCATTGAATATTTTAAAATAATATGAAAATATTGATGATAGTCATTTAGTTTTTCAATAATTTTTGACATGATTATTTCATTTTTTGTATAAAAATCAAGGATTTTTATTTTTGTAAATTGTTTAGTAGTTGGTTCTTTAAGTTCCTTTTTAATATCTTTTTTTATATGAGATAAAAAAACATTTGATAAAATCATAATAATTTATTATACCTTCATTTTAAACCATTTCTTTTGCAGACTAATATATTTATTGCTTTACTAACAAGAAATACCTATTTTTATATGTTTTCTTAATTTTTTCTTTTATGTCTTGTGAATCTTTGAAACCAATATGAATCATATGGTTGACTTCTGTCTGCAATAAATCTATATTATTTTGACAGAAATCATTAAATCCAATAGATGGCTTTAATTTCTTTCCATTAATATGCTCATCCATTGCAGTTAATAGATCCTTCTGTGAGCACAAATATTGCCTGCGATCTAATGGTGCCTTTTTTTCAGTTCCTTTTTTTCTGTAATAATAACGCGCACTTTTATACATTTTTTCTATTATGCTACCATCATAATTCAAATCAGATAAGCGAACAATCTCGCTTTCAACTAATTCTTTATTTTCTTCCAACCATTGGGTCCATGCTTCCTTGAAACTATTTCTGTCATCATATTGATGAACCTTTGAAAACTGAAAGAGAACATCCATAAATTCTTGAGTAAATTTATAACGATAAATGGGGATGTCCCTTATATTTTCATCCTTAGAATCTCTACAATAAATATCCTTATTCAAATTGTGCATGAATTCTGTTGTGTTATCAATTGACGTCATTCTCTCTTATTGTGTACAAGTATTTGATAAACCCATTTTGGTTTCAATTTTTTCAATAAATAATAAAACTAAATTATTGAAAATAAAGGATATGCTAAAAAATTGATTTAATATTAGATTATTATAATTAAATCATAATATTAAATGAGTTCTTTATCTCTTTTATCAACAGATGAAAAATCTTCTACTATTTCGGAAGAAGAACAAAATGTCAACTCTTATATTTCTCAGTTAGGAGAGAAAGAAAAGATTGCTTATGAAATTGCGAAAAATCACCTTGGAACTTCTTTTAGTTTAAAAAAAAGTATTGGATATAAAGAATGGCTTAAAAAACAAAACACAAACAAAGATATGAAATAATAATTTTATAATATTATTTGTTATTGTTATTGTGTTTCTTATTTTTTTTATAATTTTTTTTTGTTTTTTTTAAAAGAGATAATATTTTAAGTAATCTTTTTTTACCACCTGTTTGATTAATACTTCCATTTTGTGATGATTGTTGTTCTAAGTTTTGTTCTTCTTGTTGTAAGTTTTGTTCTTGTTGTTCTAAGTTTTGTTCTTGTTGTTGTAATTTTTGTTCTTGCTCTTGTATAATTTTAATTTTTTCATCATCAACCACCTTTTCAATTTCCTCTGCAGCTTGCTTAATATCAGGACTTGCATTATTTAAATCTTTTGCCCTCTCCATTTTTTGTCTTGCAGTAGCTATAACTTCGTATGTATTTGTTCCTGTTTGAAAAAATGCGGCCATACCTGATTGAAAAAATTTAACAATCTCATCAAATAAAAATATAAATTCTAAAACATTACCTACACCAGGTATTGTACCAGCAATACCTTTAGTAATTTCTACCATAGATTTACCTGATTCTTCAAGTATTTCCTCAAATATTTCCACAAATGCATCAACACTTTTACTTGCAAGTGGTCTTGTTACTTGAATAAATGTTAAACCTCTATCCGCCATATTTTTAACAAATTCTAGGAATTCTAATCTTGTCTTTGGATCTTGAAGAACAGCATTTACCTCCTTATATAATTCTAATGATGTCTCTCCTGGTTTTGGTTGAATGTTCAATCGCCCTAAAATAGCATTTTTTGCCAAATTCACTGCAACTGAAATAACATCTTGTGAATATTTTGATAATCCTTTTAATATTCCTGGTGCTTTATAATCTGGAATTTCCTGATAAAAATTTTGTTCTGGTTGTAAGTCTGCTTCTGTTTCCGCTTCCATAGGTACATCATTTTGCTCACCTACTTCTGCACCACCATATTGTATATATTTTTTCTTTCTTGTAGTTCTAATTGAAGATTTTGGTTTTATTTCTTTAATTTTTCTAGTTGGAAGCATATTAATATAAGTCTATTTTTTATTTTTATTTTACAAACCTTGTTGCATTCTCTTAAATTCAGCAAAAGAGGTTGCATATCTTTTATCTACATCCTTTCTGTCTACCTTCTTTAAAAAACTGAAATTTATAATTTTTCCTTCACATGAATATCTATTAGCTTTTTCCTTTAAAATCATATTTACTTCTTCTTTTTCTGTTGGTTTCTTAGATATTGAATGTTTGGCCTCTCCTGAAATACCTGCTGCCTTTAATCCTGTATCCTTATTATATACTTTTAATTTTGCAAATACATCTCTTTTTAATGGTATAGGTTGTTTCAATTCTCTAAGTCTTCTATTTTTTTCCTCTTCTTCAGTGAGTTTTTTGTTTTTTTCTTCTAATTTATGTTTGGCAATCTTTATTTCTTCATCCATATCTATAAAAAGACATTTACAATCATGTAATACAACATATTTGCGTGCAACTGTCTCTAAAAATCTATAAGGAATTGTATTATCTGCATAATAAGTAAAACCTTCTCTATTATTATCGTAAAACATAATTACATTTCCTAGTGGTGTTGTTTCCATCACTATTGAATTTTTCAAACCACTTAATTGTTCTTTTGATAACTCAATATTTTCTAATAATTCAAACTTATCCTTGTATTTATCCTCATATTTGATTTCTGGTTTCTTTTTTTCATCCTCCTTTTTATTATCAGGATTATCTAACTTACATTCTGAAGAAAAAATATTATTTAAAACAATTATAAATGAATACAATGAACGTTTAATATATAAAATTTTATTTTTATCAAATAATGTAAAAAAAGTTGTTAATAAACAACTAATATAAATAACACTAAGTATAAAATTTAGATCTTCTGACATATGATTTGGTACATTTTCGTTATATTCATAAATATTATCCATATTATTCATAATATCCATAATAAATTATTTATTATTTTATATTTAAATTCTTTTATTCATTAGCTATTATTTATTTCTTCTTTTCTCATAAGAAATAGGTCTTCTATTTCCTTTGATAAATCCGCACACTTAATAAGTTCATATGTCTTCCTCTTATTATCTGGATGCAGCTTAACAAGGTAGAGTTCGTTCACTACCTTCCCATACTTAGTCTGCAGTATCTTCTTGTAAGTATTGAGCTGCAGTGAGTAATGCCAGAAGTTAGTGTCTGGCAAATGGTTAATGCATTCCGTAGATGCACATGCTCCCCAATTATTTGCCTTTGATATTTCCTTGGCTCGCTTCCAATCAAAGATAGTCAATACACCAGTCACAGGATTCTCATAAACCATATCAATAGAACCAGCAAGCTTCACATCCTCATCATAAATCATCCACTCTGTCCTGTATGGCTTAAGGTCAGGAAATGACTTGATGAAATTCATGAAGTAATGCCATTCAACAGATTCATTAATATAATCTGGAGGATTTTCTTCAAAATTTTTAAGTAGTGTTTCATGTGTCGCATTAGGAATAAGCTGATTCATGAAGCACTCAATATCATAATGGAGTTCAGTGCCAGCAGAACTAACAGACTTCCCGTTATCTGACCATTGCTGCTTAATCTGCTCGGCAGATAATCCCCAATACTTATGGCCAGGCTGCCAATTCTTCCCTTTCATCATCTTGTTAATAACTCCATCTGCGTCAAATTTTGGGAATTGCTTATGATTGAAAGTCGTTACAGACATGTAAGAAGAATCAGGATCTGTAATAATGGTATACTTGTGAGATGGTTCATCAAATAAAAGATTTGCATCTCTCTCATGAGTATTTGCAATCTTCAAAGTAGGTAATAAGGTTGATTTCATTCTTCTAAGCTGAATTAGAGTTATACATTTAATTTATTCATTAGTTTTTAAATCAATTTTTTATAGTTTAAGTGAAATAATACAATAACTAATTTAAAGATTTTTTTTATAATAAATACTATTATATAAACCTATGTCTCAAAATTGCTGTGTTTGTTTGTGTGTATATAATAATGAACGTGGTTTACCAGCAGTTTTAAACAATGCAAATAAACTATCTGTATTATTCAAGTCTTTGAAAATCCTTGTATTTTATGACCATTCTTCTGATAAATCATTGCAAATACTTAATATTTATAAGAGTAATTTTAATAATATGGATATAAAAATCAACGAAAAAAAAGTTAGTGGTTCATCTGTTGTAAATATTGCATATGCTAGAAATGGATTATTACAAATGATTAAAGATAAATATTCTGATTATGAATACTTTATAATGATGGATTCAAATGAATATTCTTGTGTTGGTTCCATAAATATTCATGTTATTTCTGAGATGTTAGAGAGAAGTGATTGGGATTCGGTCTCTTTTGATAGAGAAGCTGGTTATTATGATTATTGGGCTCTCTCTTATGACCCTTTTATATATAGTTTTCATCATTTCAATACTTATGATTTTGGTTCTTTACAAAAAAAAATGTGTGATGATTTTTTGAAAAAATTAGCATTATATAGAGACCATGAAGGTGCTGAATTAATGCCTGTTTATTCCGCATTCAATGGTTGTGCTTTGTATAAAACATCTAAATTCTTGAATTGCAAATATAGTTCTACTATTGACTTGAACTTATTTGATACTACTATGCTGCAAAAAAACGAGGAATTATTTGGTATAACTCGTTCTATGAAAATGGATGATGATTGTGAACACCGTTATTTTCATTTAGAATCTATTATGAAAAATGATGCAAAAATCAGAATTTGTACAAAATCACTTTTTCAAAAAGTGAAAAATCCTCCTGCAAATTTGAGAGGTTCATGTTGATTTTAATTGTCTTATAATCTTTTTTAAATCCTGAATTTCTTTTATTAACACAGGAATCAGACCGATATAATTTATACTTTGCATATATTCTCCATCTTTCTCTCCATTAACTAAATCTGGAAATATTTCTTGAACTTCATGAGCTATTAACCCAATGTCTTGTTTTTTTAATTCAGTATTTACATATGTAACAGGTCTTAAAAGATCTATATTGTAAGTATCATCTAAATTTGTAACATTTTTTTTAATACGATAATCAGAAGTACTTCTAAAAGATGTAGCAGTACAATTTAATCCTATTCCAACTCCTCCTGATACAACCAAAGCACCAGTAATTGTTGAAGTAGAATTTGTTGTATTTGTTAATGATGTTATTCCAGTTATGCGACTATTTCCAGAAACATCCAATGGAACAGATGGACTAGCCGTTCCAATACCAACATGCGCAATACCTTGACTTTGACCAGCAATCGTCATAGCAGTTATTAAAGTATAATTTGGTGTACCAGGTATAGCACATCCTACATTAATATCTAATGAAGTTCCGTTTGTAGCGACAGCTCCACTAGTATTACATACCGCACCAATAGCAAAATTAGCATATTGATTAAAAGAAATGTTACCTATTCCCCACGAAGCCATATTGATCATTATTTTTCTCCCATTTCCATTGGAGGAGTTTGCGGGGTATATAAACGTATTATGAATATTTAAACACGAAGTGGAATCTAAAAGATTAATATTAGATGTTCCATTATTCATATTCGGAAGATTATTATAGGTATAACTATTTGCTATTGCAGCATTGCTATTTATAATACCACTAACATCTAATGAATAAGCTGGTGCAGTAATTCCAATACCAACATTTCCTGCAATGTAATAAATTGGTGTATTTGTACCACTTGTAGTACCATTCAACCATTGCGAACTACCTCCTCCTAGATAAGCATTGTATTGTGTACCATTTTGAAAGACAATACCCTTATTATTATTAGAATCTTGCATAGTTAAATTACCTCTAATAGTAGTGTTATTTGTATTTGCATTACCGAGTATTGTATTATTATTAACAGTTAATACACCAGATAATGTAGTTGCAGCTGAAACATTCAATGTACCTGTGAGTGAAGTATTACCACCAACATTCAAAGCTCCTAGTATTCCAACTCCTCCTGATACTGTCAAAGCACCAGTAGTTGTTGAAGTAGAATTTAATGTATTTGTTAATCTAGTTAAACCGCCAATCCATGTATCTTGTGAAATACCAACTCCTCCTGATACTGTCAAAGCACCACCAGTTGTTGAATTAGAATTTGTTGTATTTGTTAATCTAGTTAAACCGCCAATCCATGTATCTAGTGAAATACCTACACCACCTGATACTCTCAAAGCACCACCAGTTGTTGAATTAGAATTTGTTGTATTTGTTAATGATGTTATTCCTGTAATAGTAGTTGCATTACCTAGTGTTGTGTTACCACTAACACTTAATGTACTAGATAATGTAGTCGCTCCTGAAACACTTAATGTACTAGATAATGTAGTCACACCGGAAACACTTAATATGTTATTTAATGATGTTGCAGCTGAAACATTCAATGTACCTGTAAGTGAAGTATTACCACCAACATTTAAAGCTCCTACTATTCCAACTCCTCCTGATACTGTCAAAGCACCAGTAGTTGTTGAAACAGAATTTAATGTATTTGTTAATCTAGTTAAACCGCCAATCCATGTATCTTGTGAAATACCAACTCCTCCTGATACTGTCAAAGCACCACTAGTTGTTGAAGTAGAATTTATTGTATTTGTTAATCTAGTTAAACCGCCAATCCATGTATCTTGTGAAATACCTACACCACCTGATACTGTCAAAGTACCAGTAGTTGTTGAAGTAGAATTTATTGTATTTGTTAATCTAGTTAAACCGCCAATCCATGTATCTTGTGAAATACCAACACCACCTGATACAATCAAAGCACCACTACTTGTTGAAGTAGAATTTGTACCATATATAATAGTTTTATAATTTTTATTAAAAGTACCTAATATTGTATTAACAGTAGTAACAAATGAACCATAAATTGTTACATTTGATAATGTAGAATTCACATTACCAACAATAACATTTTTATCAACATTTAAATTAGTTGTTATTGTACATGACCCATTAACGCTTAAAGAAGTTGTATTTGTAGTTGTTCCAATTGTTGCACTCCCATCTACAAATAAATCATTATTTGTATGTATTATACCATTTACATCTAATGTGTATAATGTTGAAGGAATTATACCAATTCCAACTTTGCTTGTATTTACATATAAATTATTATTTATATTAACAGGATTTACAGAATTTGTGTTTTTTATAACTCCATCTACTAATAAATTATCATTTGTATGTATTATACCCGCCACATCTAATTTGTATAATGATGAAGGATTCGTTAAACCGATTCCAACAGTACCATTACCTGTTCCAACATTAACTGGATTATAATAAATATTATTTGAATCTGTAACAATAATCCATATAGGATTAAAATCTACAGCTATTCCATTTTTATACAATAATCCTTCATAATTAATATCTCCATTTACATTTAAAATCATATTTGGTACTTCTGAAATTGGATATGTAGGTGGGTTAGCAATTTGAAAAATACCATTTGGTTTTAAAGTAACATAAGAAGGATTTAAATTATATGTTGTTAAGTTAATTGAACCAGTTTGATTATTCAATATATTCATATTTCCTGTACCATCAGTAGATATAGATGCATATTTACTTGTAGGATTTCCTAAATAAATAGAACCAAGAGCACTAGAATTAGCATTTGCTATTCTTATTCCAGTACTGCCAATTATATCTAAATTATAAGAAGGATTTGGATTTCCAATTCCAATAAAACCAGTAGTTGAATTAATTGTCATCCATGTAGAAGTATTATTTATATTTGTGAAATTAAGTGTTGATAAACTCTGAATATAAGAATTTGTATCATAATACAAAGTTAAACCAGTTGTACTAGATGTATTATTTATATTCAGTTTTCCATTTATAGTAGTTGTAGTAGAACTTCCTGATAAACCTAAGCTTGTATTATTATCTACTTGTAATGTTGATGTAATTTTAGTAGTTCCATTTATTGTAGCATTTCCATTTATTATAGCAACCCCATTTATTGTAGCATTTCCAGTAGTTGTTACTCCAAGTGTTGAAGTTCCATTTACAAATAAATTAGTAGTAATACCTGCACTTCCATTAACATATAAGTTATAATTTGAACTAGAAGGGTCACCACCAATTCCTACTCTACCATTATCATAATATATATTATTCGGATTAATTGTAGATATTAACCAAACATTATTAATTTCTAATGGACTACCATTAACCAAATATTGTCCAGAAATATTAATGTCTCCATTTACATTTATTGGCCATAATCCTGGAAAAGCACCAGCTACAGTTAAATATCCATTAAGAGACATATCATCTTGAGTTGCAATAGATGTTATATTTCCAAAATTATTCAGTGTAATTGCATATGGAGCTTCATATGTTCCTGCAGGACTAGGATTTAATGGATTCAGTGGACCAGCAGTATTAATAGAAGTACCATCAATAAAATAAAGAGTACCAAGATTTAAAACAGAGTTTCCACTGAAATCAAGATGACTCTGACTAACAATTTTTGAGTTGGGTTGTCCAAGTAAATTGGAAATAGTTGGGTTATCATTATTAGAATAATGATTTCTAACAATATTATTTGTTGCTGCTTTATCTAAACCACCATATTTTCTAAAAGACATTTA